>Ga0315551_10001489_pt1 | contig 17632 bp, 6 predicted proteins | sample SalMarSW160290MG_FD_203678 | JGI IMG/M metagenome (GOLD analysis project Ga0315551, IMG submission 203678) | Salt marsh sediment microbial communities from the Plum Island Ecosystem LTER, Massachusetts, United States - Salt Marsh Sediment SW1602-90 ...
CTCTTGAAACTTTAATCACCTTCGGTCGGTTCTGATTCTTAGAGACCGGTAGGGGGAGAGTGTAGGCTAAGAAGGGTCGGGAGATTTGGGCATCAATAGTTAATTTACTGGCAATTTGGAATCTGTCTAATTCAACCAGATCCTTTTCCGTAAAAACCCCGCCAAATTCTTTTTCTAGAATCCGGCCGTCATCAGCGCCGACGACAAAAGAAATCATCGACCCGGCATTGCCGAAAATCGCTTTTTGAACCTCCAGATCAATCTGGGCCATATATTGATTGGCTAAGGTTAAATTAAGCCGGTATTTTCTTGCTTCAGAAAGAATCTTAATGAAAGAAGTGGTGGCAAAGTTTTGAAACTCGTCCACATAAAGGTAGAAATCTTTTCGTTCTTCTTCCGGCTTTGCTTCTCGGCGCATGGCGGCTTGCTGGATTTTAGTGATAATCATCGCCCCTAAAAGAGCGGAATTATCTTCACCCAGTTTGCCCTGAGAAAGATTGACCAAGAGGATTTTACCCTCATTCATGATTTCATCCAAAGTGATGCTTGATTTCGGTCGGCCAATAATGGCTCGAATCAAAGGTGAAGTGACGAATTGACCGACTTTATTTTGGATGGGCGAGATGGCCTCTTTTTGGAGTCTTTCAGGCATTTTTTCAAACTCATCTTTCCAGAAACCGATTAAAACAGGGTCCTTTAATTTCTGGACCATCTTTTCCCGAAAATTTTTATTAGTCAAGACTTTCAAAACATCGACTAGAGTCGTGTCGGGCACATTGGTTAGACTCATAACCGTGCTCCGGAGAATATGTTCCAATCGGGGTCCCCAGGAATGACCATAAATTTTATTGAAGATGGCGACAATGCCGGAGGTGACGACTTCCGCATCCGCCAGGGCCGTTGTTTCCAAAATATTTAAAGAAAGAGGATTATCCCGGTCCGCAGGGTTGAAATAGCAGACCTCGTTAATCCGATGAGAGGGAATAAAATCGAGAAGGATTTCCGAAAGGTCACCATGGGGGTCGATGACCGCTACGCCACGCTTCTTTTTGAAGTCATCAATCGCCATGTTGGCAATTAACCAGGATTTACCGGTGCCGGTTTTTCCGACAATATAGAGATGGCGCCGGCGGTCCTTATTTTTAATCCCAAAAGTAAGCATTCGATTTTTGAATTCCGTCCGACCGATAAAACAGATTTCCTTTTTCTGCTCTTCCGTCAAATTCAGAGAAACAGGCAAGTTTTCCGGCGCCTCAGAAAGAATGGCCCGACCCCAAGCAATGTTGGGGACTTTGATGTTCTCACCAGGAAGATGCCAAAGGCTGGCGAGTTCCGAGACAGAGAAGAACTGGAAACTAGGGGTGAAGCCAGGCTGGTGATGAAGAATCATTTGTTTAAGCTTATTTTTTCTAAGGACTTTTGGTTTTTTGAAAACTAAGGCATTGCCATCACCCCGGCCAAGACCAGCGAAAGCACCGGCTAAAGAGTTCAAAAGAGACTCCGAAGAAGCCATCAACCGGATACCAACTCTCAAACCCTCTTCTTGAATTTTTTGTTTAATCAGACTCTCACCTGTTAAAGGTTTCCTTTCGGTTTCACTGATGACAATCCCTTTATCAATTGCTTTTTGGGCGCTGTTCTGCCAATCACCAGGCGCTCTTTGGAGAACAAATTGGATTAAAAGTTTGTCGTTTTCATTGGCTTTAGACATCACCGCCAAGATAGGCGAGAGAGGGTCAACGTCTTTGAATTCTTGGTAAGTTTTAAGCGGATAATAATAAGTAGCTTGTTGGACCATCTGGCCATAGTAGAGTTTTTCGCTAGACCACTTTTCAAGATAATCCGGCGATTTAATCAGAACAGCCAGGGGATAGGCGCCCAAAATCTGGCTTTCGAAAAAGGAAAGCATCGTTTCCGACAGAGCGGCATAAAAATGAATCGCTTGTTGATAACAGGCGATTTCAAAGATAATTGGTTCCGGCTCTTTTCTCTTCAGTCGTGCCAGGAAGGAGGGAGAGGAGAGAGTTTTGGTAAAGCCAGAAAATAGAGTCGCCGCCGCCTCAGGCGTATATTCATTCTCACGAGGGATCCTGATTTCAAGGACGAGTTTCTTTTCCGGCATGGTTTAAATAATTATAGCATGGAAAAATGGTTTGTGGTAAAATTGGTCCCAAACGGGCCCGTAGCTCAGTTGGTTAGAGCGCCAAACTGATAATTTGGAGGTCTCAGGTTCGAATCCTGACGGGCCCACTAGTTCTTCTTGACAGTCCAAAAGAAGGTTGTTATAATACTGATAGGTTAGGAGTCAGTCCTACCAAGTATTGATGGAAAGTCTGAAAAAATTAATTCAAAGATTGCTTGAGCTTTTGCGTGGCAGTTAGAGTTTAATCCTAAGGACTTGAGAACTGGCTCCGAAAGGAGCCTTTTTCGTTTTTGGACATCGGGGCCGTTAGCTCAATAGGCAGAGCGTCGCTTTTGCATAGCGAAGGCAGGGAGTTCGAATCTCCCACGGTCCACTGCTAGCTCTTTGAAAAGTGAAGAGAACATAGGCAACAGTCTTAAACAGCCTGTTTTTCGCTTAAGGCAGACAGTGGATGACTTGGTAGTAAGAGCCGAGGAAGGACGCGACTGGCGGCGATACTCGTCGGGGAGGAGCCTAGTATCCTGTGATCCGGCGGTTTCCGAATGGAGAAATCCACCCGTAAGGGTACCGTTTACCAATTGGTACACGGGGGGAACCCGGGGAACTGAAACATCTTAGTACCCGGAGGAAAAGAAATCGAAGAGATTCCGTAAGTAGCGGTGAGCGAAAGCGGAAAAGCCCAAACCCTGCTTGCAGGGGGTTGTAGGATCCTGTATATCTATTCTTTACGGATAGGAGAATACTTTGGAATAAGTAACCAAAGAAAGTGAAAGTCTTGTATCCGAAATCCAAGAAGAGGTGCGGGACACCTGAGTACCATGGAGAAAAAACTCTGTGAGAATCTGGGGCGACCATGCTCCAAGGCTAAATACTCTTACTGACCGATAGTGAACAAGTACCGTGAGGGAAAGTTGAAAAGAAGGGTTGATGACCCAGTGAAATAGAACCTGAAACTGTTTGCTGACAAACAGTGGGAGTCCCGCCTTTGGCGGGATGACCGCGTGCCTATTGAAGAATGAACCGGCGAGTCTTCATTGTCTGTTGAGTCTAACCGAGTCTGACTCGGGGAGGCGCAGGGAAACCAAGTCTTAAAAGGGCGTTTTGGACAGATAGTGGAGCACCCGAAACCGGGCGAGCTTACCATGGTCAGGGTGAACCCCGACTAACGTCGTGGGGGAGGCCCGAACCCGTGTCAGGTGCAATTGGCTGGGATGAACTGTGGTAAGGAGTAATATGCTAATCGTGCTCGGAAATAGCTGGTTCTCCCCGAAATATGTATTGGCATAGTCTCTGGAATTGGACGCAGTGGGGTAGAGCACTGAATGGTGGCAGGGCAGCGATGCTTTGTCATCAATCAAACTCCGAATACACTTGCGTTTTGGCCAGGGAATCAGTCTTGCCGGGCTAAGCTGGTGAGACGAGAGGGAAACAGCCCAGACTTCCGTCTAAGGTCTCTAAATTTCTGTTAAGTGGGGAAGGAAGTATCCGCCCTCAGACACCCAGGAGGTTGGCTTAGAAGCAGCCATCCTTTAAAGAAAGCGTAACAGCTCACTGGAAGATGGGAGGGTGCGCCGAAAATTTATCGAGGCTAAAACAGAATACCGAAGACGAAGGTCCCGCCGATTCGGCGGGACGGTAGGGGAGCGTCCCAACAGCAGTGAAGTTTTGCTGTAAAGCAGAGTGGAGCGGTTGGGAGTGAGAATGCCGGTATAAGTAGCGAAAGTCCAGTGAGAATCTGGACCGCCGAATACCCAAGGTTTCCTCCGCAATATTCGTTAACGGAGGGTTAATCGGATCTAAGGTGAGGCCCGTCGAGATGGCGGGCGTAGCCGATGTACAAGTCGTTTATATTCGACTATAGAAGGAAAATCGTTTTTACCTAGGGATTGACAGAGTTGGATAACCAAGCGGTGGGATGAAGTTCCATTCGTTTAAATCACAAGGCAGTTTGTGTTGGCAAATCCGCATGAACGTTTTAACCGAGTGATGAATAGAAGTCTGAATCGCAAGAGGAAGGCAATTTGGTGACTTTCGACTTTCAAGAAAAGGTTCGTAGGGAGATTTTTCTTTTTCCGTACCGATAACCGACACAGGTGGGTAGGTAGAGAATACCAAGGCGAGCGGGAGAAGGAGGTTCAAGGAACTCGGCAAACTAGCTGGGCGTAACTTCGGGAGATGCCCTGCCTTCGACACTTCGGTGTCGGAGGCCGCAGCGAAAGATTGCTTGGCGACTGTTTAACAAAAACACAGGTCTCTGCAAAACCGTAAGGTAAAGTATAGGGGCTGAAGCCTGCCCAGTGCCGGTAAGTTAAGGGGAGGGGTTTTCGAGTCTAACTCGATGGCTCTGAACTGAAGCTCCGGTAAACGGCAGCAGTAACTATAACTGTTCGATGGTAGCGAAGTCCCTTGTCGGGTAAGTTCCGACCTGCATGAATGGCTTCACGACTGAGCAACTGTCTTGAGCCTTCACCCGGCGAAATTGAAATGGCTGTGAAGATGCGGCCTACGTACTCTAGGACAAATAGACCCCGTGGAGCTTTACTATAGCTTGACGTTGGAATGGAATTGTCAATTGTTTAGTGTAGGAGGGAGCCTTCGGGCGCCAATGAAACACCTCTCTTTGGTAATTTCAAACCTTACCTTAGGGCTCTGCAGACGAGTCCAGGGAAAGCGTTAGGTGGGTAGTTTGACTGGGGCAGTCGCTTGCTAAATAATAACGCGAGCGCACAAAGGTACCCTAAATCCGGATGGAAATCGGATGGTTAGCGTAAAGGTATAAGGGTGCTTGACTGCGAGGCTGACGGGCCAAGCAGGGTCGAAAGACGGTCTTAGTGATCCCCCGATCCAGTATGGAATGGTCGGGGCTTAACGGATAAAAGCTACCCCGGGGATAACAGGCTAATCGCGCCCAAGCGTCCTTAGCGTCGGCGCGGATTGGCACCTCGATGTCGGCTCATCGCATCCTGGGGCTGAAGAAGGTCCCAAGGGTTGGTCTGTTCGCCCATTAAAGCGGTACGTGAGCTGGGTTCAGAACGCCGTAAGGCAGTTCGGACTCTATCCAGAGTACGCGTTAGATTCTTGAGGGAAGTTGACCTCAGTACGAGAGGACCAGGTTGAGGGAATCCCTAGTGTGCCAGTTGTTGCTGTCAAGCGCATCGCTGGGTAGCTACATTCCTTCGGGATAACCGCTGAAAGCATCTAAGCGGGAAGCCCATCCCAAGATGAGGAATCATTTGAGACACCTGGAAGACTACCAGGTTGATAGGCGGTCGGTGTAAGCCCCGTAAGGGGTTTAGCCTAGCCGTACTAATCGGTCAAAGAAAGATAGACTGTTTAGGAATTTAGTCCTTATTGTTCTCTTCACCTTTCAGGGAGCCCGCCGTCGCCAAGGCTATGGCGAGGCACAGCACTTTAAAAGTTTTTGTTTTTAAGCCTTTCGGTCTCTGGAGCGGAGTGGTACTACCTCTTCCCATCCCGAACAGAATCGTCAAACACTCCAGCGGGGACGATAGTCCCGCCGCGAGGCGGGATGAAAATACCTCGAGGCCGGAGGACTTAAGAGCAAAAGCTGATTACTTAATATCTAAAGAAAGGATGGACTTGATAATTGATAGCCAAGAAAAAAATTATTCCTCAAAAATCTAGAGCCAGCAAGGTTGTGGCTGAAAAAACTTCTTTTCGTGAACCCCAGACAATGGAGGAACTTCTCCAGCAAACCGATTACCAAATAAAAGGCTTAAAGCGAGGCGAAGAGGTGAAGGGTAAGATCGTTAACATCACTCCCAAAGCAGTTTATCTAGATATTGGCGCTAAGATGGAGGGGATTGTTACCGACAAAGAGTATGAAGTCGCCAAGGACTATATTAGACAATTTGAAACTGGTCAGGAGATTTCGGCTCGAATTAAATCTCCCGAGACAGATTCGGGACAAATTCTTTTATCCTTGCGTCAATCAAGCCAGGAGGCGGTTTGGAAGAATATTAAGAAAGCCTTAGAGAATGACGAGATCTTAGAAGTTAAGGGGAAGGAAGTTAATCGGGCTGGATTAGTGGTTGATTATCAAGGTCTTTATGGTTTCATTCCCAACTCCCAATTTTCCGTTAAATTAATTCCCCAGTTAAACCAGCTCATCGGCAAAACGATTAAAGTAAAAATCCTAGAATTTGAACGTGACCAAAGGAGACTGGTTCTAAGTGAACGCTTAGTTTCTGAAGCGGAGAAGATCAAAGAAATTACTCAAATAATGAAGAAAGTCAGGATAGACCAAGAATATGAGGGAGCGATTTCTGCCATTCTCCCTTTTGGTCTTTTTGTTTCTATTAAAATGGGCAAGACCGACGTTGACGGTTTAGTTCATATCTCTGAAATCTCTTGGGATAAGGTCGAAAACCTAGATAGAATGTTTAAAGTCGGAGATAAAGTTAAAGTCAAGGTGATTGGTCTTGATCCTAAGGAAAATCGTTTGGCTCTTTCGATTAAGCAGTTAGTTGCAGACCCTTGGCTAGAAAAAGCAAGGAAATATCCAGTGGATAAGCATGTTAAAGGCAAGGTAACTCGCTTGGCGGCTTACGGAGCCTTTATTGAAGTAGAACCGGGCTTAGAAGGCTTGATTCATATTTCCAAAATTCCGGCGGAGACAAAGATTGATATTGGTGATTCGGTCGATTGCTTTGTCGAGGCGATCGAAGAAGATAAAAGAAGACTGGCTTTAGGTTTAGTCCTCAAAGAAAAACCGATTGGGTATAAATAATTTCTAATTGCTGCTAGTGGTATAATGGCTTCGATGGCGAAGACTTTCACTAAGTTTGTTTGCCAACAGTGTGGGGCCGAGTCGCCCCAATGGTTTGGTCGCTGTCCGAATTGTCAGAAATGGAATACTTTAGTGGAGATGAAGGAGAGAGTCGAAAAGAGAGGGAAGAAACTTAGAAAAGAAGGGAAAGAAGTTGAACTAGTCAGTTTGGACAGAATTAAAAGTTTAGAGCTGAAAAGAACTTTGACGAAGATTGAGGAACTGGACAGGGTTTTAGGAAATGGTCTTGTCCCCGGCTCGGTGACCCTTTTAGCCGGTGATCCCGGGATTGGTAAGTCGACACTACTTCTTCAAACCGCTTCTAGGGTTGCTAGTAAGGCCCAAGGTTCAGTTCTTTACGTTTCCGGAGAAGAATCGCCCCAACAGATTAAGATAAGAGCGAAGAGATTGGGGATTAATGAGAAGAACCTTCTCTTTTTGAACGAAACGAATGTGGATCAAATTACCGAAGCGATAGAACAGTTTGATGAGAAAACAGTTTTAGTCATTATTGACTCTATTCAGACTCTTTGGACGTCAGACTTAACTGGCACCGTCGGGAGTATTGGCCAAGTAAGAGAGTCCTCTCGTAGGCTTTTAGATTTAGCCAAGGCTAATCAATTACCTCTTTTCTTAGTCGGCCATGTGACCAAGGAAGGGGCGATTGCCGGCCCCATGGTTCTTGCTCATATGGTGGACACAGTTTTATTCCTAGAGGGGGAGCGATATCAAGCCTTAAGAATTCTTCGCTCAATTAAGAATCGTTTTGGTCCGACTGATGAAGTGGGTGTTTTTACGATGACGGAAAAGGGAATGGAAGAGGTAAGTAATCCTTCCAAGCTCTTTTTAGCGGAGAGAGGGGCTAAGGTGTCTGGTTCGGTGGTGACGGTTTTGATGGAAGGGACAAGACCGCTTTTGGTTGAGATTCAAGCTTTGACGGTGCCGACTCAGCTAGCCATGCCCCGAAGAGTGGCTTCAGGCATTGATTGGAATCGTTTGCAGCTTTTGATAGCGGTTTTAACCCGGAGAGCGGGTTTGCCTTTAGGTAATTTTGATGTTTTTGTTAATGTGGCTGGAGGGATCAAAGTAAGCGAGCCGGGAGCGGATTTGGCTATCGCCCTGTCGATTGCCTCTGCTTTTACTGATAAACCAATCAACCCCAAGACAGTGGCGATTGGTGAAGTTGGCCTCCTAGGGGAGTTAAGAGTTGTTGGTCAGCTTGAAAAGTGCCTCAAAGAAGCCCGTCGTTTAGGTTTTACCCAGCCCATCACTCCTAAAGGGTTTAGAACCGTTGGTCGGGCGGTTAAAAAGGCCTTAGAAACTAAGTAAAAAACTTTTCCACAACTTCTTAAGAGCTTCCCAAAACCCCCTAAAGCGAACCCATTTACCCGAGAGTTTTTACTATCGGACTATGGAAAAATTGACACGGTTTTCTTATAGGATTGACAGACTTGACAAAGTGTGATATATTTCGTTCAGACTAAAAAAATGAAAGCCCTGAAAAAGTCTTTGGTTAGAAAAATAAAGAAAAATCTGCCTAATTTTAGTCAGGAAAAGACTGGTATTGGGCTTTGGGGTAGTGAACAAATTAGAAAACTAGATTTCTTGGGTCAAGAAATGGTCCTGATGAAAATGGACTAGCAGTTTAACAAAAAAAGAGCATTACTATCGTTACTTCGACAAGTCTCAGTACGAATAGCAATGCCCTTTGCGTGGTTTACAAGTTTGGACAGGAAACTCGTAAAACCAGTTATGACAATAACATATAATAACAACCCTGTCAACCCGCCAAATTTCTAATATTCAGGCGGGTCAACCGTTGATCTTAGGGTGGAGAGTAGTGTGTAGGGCAGGCGCACTACCCTCCACTTTGAGATTGACGTTTAACCCTTGACAAGCCTTGAGGATTGGTGTTAAACTTAAACTGTATTTGAGATTCCCCCGATAACTTTTCCAAATTTTATTGATGCCTAAAAAGAAAGTTCAGGAACGAGAAGAGGTTGAAAATATTGTTGGTCAACCCCCAAATAATGAATTCAACGGTCGTGTTGGCGAGCGGGTGATTCCTGATGCCGGCGTGCCGACGGAATATATTGAGGGTGTTCTCGAGGTTAGTAATGAGGGTCATGGTTACCTCCGAACCGAATTTATACCCTCAGAGAAAGACGTCTATATTTCCAATTCTCAAATCAGAAAATTTTCTCTCCGACCGGGTGATATGGTTGGTGGTCAGGCAAGAAGACCCAAAGAAAATGAACGCTATTATGGTCTCCTTAAGGTCGAAAAAATTGATGGTGAGGAGGCTGAAGGCGAAATTATCACCAAAAGGCCATTCCTTGATGATCTTACCCCGATTTTCCCTCAACCTCAAATTGTTTTAGAAACCACGAAGGATATTTTGACCACGAGAATGATTGATTTGATCTCTCCCGTGGGTTTTGGCCAGCGAGGCCTGATTGTCAGTCCGCCTAAAGCTGGCAAGACCTGGCTCTTAAAAGATATTGCCCGGGCGATTAGTGAAAATTATGCTAAAAAAGTCCATCTGATGGCGATTCTTATCGGTGAACGACCCGAGGAGGTGACTGATATTTCTCGGGAAGTGAAAGGCGAAGTGGTTGCCTCCAATTTTGACGAATCACCAACTCATCAGATTAAAACCGCGGAGATTGGTTTGGAGCGGGCTAAACGGCTGGTTGAATTAGGTAAGGATGTTTTTATCATTCTTGATTCTGTCACTCGTTTGGCGCGGGCTTACAATCTCGCCATGCCCACTTCCGGTCGCACTTTAACCGGTGGCTTTGACCCGGCCGCTCTTTTTCCGGCGAAGCACTTTTTCGGCGCCGCCCGTAAGTTGGAGAAAGAAGGCTCCCTGACGATTGTTGGTACTTGTTTAATTGAGACTGGTTCCCGGATGGATGATTTGATTTACGAAGAGTTTAAGGGAACGGGAAATATGGAGCTTCATCTGACTCGTAAGTTAGCGGAGAGACGGGTTTTTCCGGCGATTGACATCCAGCGCTCGGGTACCCGCCAGGAGGAGCTTCTTTATGAACCCAAGATTTACGAAAAGATTGTCACGATGAGAAGAATGATTGATATGCTTAATCCAGATGAACGGACCGAACGCTTCGTCGAGAAGCTGAAAAAGACCAAAAACAATAAAGAATTCCTCGAAAGCCTCTCTAAGGGCTAAAGCCCTTAAATTCCAAGCTCTCCCGCAAAGCGAGATCCCGCTCCGCGGGACAAGTACCAAGTTCCAAATAAATTCAAATATCGAAATCCCAAATTCAAAACGTTTAGGATTTTGAACATTCTAATTTAAATATTGTTTGTTATTTGGAATTTGTGATTTGGTAATTAATCAAAAGTTGATACTTTCTGACCCCTTCTGTTCCTCTTGATAAATCCACATTACTATGTTAGAAAATAAACCACGTTAATGATAAAAGAGTTAACTCAAGATTGGCAAGATTTCTTCCGGGCTTGGTATCATTTTCTCTTCAAGAGGATTTACCTTTCCTTTACTAAATTCGAAGCCGGTAAGGACTTTCTGGTTAGTCGTTTAATGTTTGGCCGAGGCAAGCTTGCTCGGCCTTTTGTTCATTCTGGTATGGCGGCTTTAGTCATCTTGGGGATGGCTTTTGCGCCTCTAATCGCTAATTCCTACCAGGGATTGGCGAAGAGCCCTTGGCAGGAAACACCACCGCCCTCAGCTGTTCTGTCCGCGGCGACCAGCGAGCAGGAGATGGAAACCGTTGTTTCCGAAAAACCTCGGGCAGAAATTGTTGATTATCTGGTTCAGCCAGGCGATACAGTTTCAGGTATTGCTCAAAAATTTGGTATCTCGATTGATACCATCCGCTGGGCAAATGATTTGGAGTCAATTTCGGCCATTAAGCCTGGTCAAACCCTGAAAATTTTACCGGTGACTGGAATCGCCCACAAAGTCAAGAAAGGAGAAACGATTTATTCAATCGCTAAATACTATTCAACCGAACCTCAGGGACTGGTTGATTTTCCCTTTAACAGTTTTGCCAATGACGAAACTTTCGCCTTGGCGGTTGGTCAAACCTTAATTGTTCCTGATGCGATTAAACCTAAAGTCCAGCCCTGGTCTCCTGGGGCCTATATTGCTCGGCAAACACCTGATGCCGGCACGGTGACGGCCACCGGTGTTTTTGTCTGGCCGGCAGGGGGAACTATTTCTCAGCCTTTCCGTTGGTATCATCCGGGCATCGATATTGCTAACAAAAATGCGCCGCCAATCTTAGCGGCTGATGCCGGCAAAGTGATTTTAGCTGGTTGGCCGGATAACCGGGGTTATGGCAATCGGATCATGATTGACCATGGCAATGGTTACCAAACCCTTTATGCTCATCTTTCGAGAATCTATGTCAGTGTCGGTCAAACTATTAAGAGAGGTGACCAAATCGGTCAAATGGGGTCAACCGGTCGGTCAACGGGAATTCATCTTCATTTTGAAGTTCACAAGAACGGCGTTCAAATTGACCCGATTGGTGTTTTGAAGTAGAATATAAAACTAGGATTACAGGAATAAAAGACTAGAGTGATTAGTTTTTGATTATTCATTGAAATCCTTTAATCTTCTAGTCCTAGGAAGGGCCGTTAGCTCAGTCGGTAGAGCGTACCCTTCGCATGGGTGAGGTCGGCGGTTCGATTCCGCCACGGTCCACCTCTCACGTTCGTTCGGGGCAAGCTATCAAAAGTTTGAGAATACCCTGAGCGAAGTCGAAGGGGGCCCGTAGTATACCGGTAACACAGCCCGCCAAAAATTTGGGCCGGTGGCGCAATTGGCAGCGCGCCTCAATGGCATTGAGGAGGTTGAGAGTTCGAGTCTCTTCCGGTCCACAAAAATTTAGGCGGGAGTAGGGGGTTTCCCGCGAAGCGGGATCCCGCTCTGCGGGACAATTCCCCCCGGGTCCACTTTTTATTCCCCTTCAGGAATGAGTGTTGGTTCCGGAGTTAGCTCCGAGGTTGGAGTAGGAGTAATCTCTGGTTTTACTTCTTCAGGCAATTCTAGAGGTGGCTCAATTCCGGTCGGTAATGGCTCAGGCGGGCTTAGTTCTTCACTTGGTTGTTCGGAGACGGTGGCTGCCTTTTCTCCTAATTTCTTCTTTAAGGCTTCAAGTTCGTCGTTAGCTTTCTGGTAATCAGCCGAGTCAACCGGTACCAAGGAAAGGGTTGTCTCCATGGTGTTGACCGCCTTTTCAAAATCGCCTTTTTCCCGGTAAGCCGCGCTTAAATTGTAGTGGCCATTAGCCAAATCTGGTTTTAATTGAACCGCTAGCCCGAACTGAGTAATGGCTTCATCCCAGTTGGCGAGAGAATAATAGATTCCCCCTAAGGAAATCCTCAATTGGGGATTGAAGGGATCAAGAACGATGGCCTGTTGGTAACTGGTAATGGCCCAGTTTTCCGCCCCTTCAGCAAAATTAATTAACTGGCGGTAAATTAAAGCTAAATTAGTCCAATTATTGGCGTTTTGAGGGTTGAGGGCAACAACGGCCTTTGCCTCTCTAATGGATTGCTGGACTAAAGCGGAAATATTGTTTCGGTCCTGGTCGGTTAAATCAGCTTGAGAAGCAATTGAATTTGCCAGCGCTAAATTGACTTGGGAATAATTAAGACGGTACTTTTCTGAATAGGGATTAAGGCCAATGGCTTTGATGAGGAGATTATAAGTTTGGGTGCCTTGATTTTGCCTTAAGGCTTCGAGTGATTGGTTAAAGGAAAGTTCTGCCGCATAAGTCCGACCCAAAAACCAGCCACCCCCAACCAGCAACAGGAAACAGGGAAGGGCGATAATCACAGGTAGAATCTTTGATTCTTCTGAAAGCTCTTTGACTGGTAGATGAAGACTCAAGAGGGCGAGAAGGAGAAAGAGAAGCAGAAGGAGAAAGAAATTTGCCGGAATAATCAGGATTAAGATTAAGACTAAGATAATGGCTAAATATAAACTTCCCTTAATATCTAATTCTCTTAATATCTTAATTTCTTTAATCATCTTCCAGATGAGGAAGGTGATGGTAAGAGCGCCAATAATACCAGTAGTGGTTAAAAGCTGAAGATAGAAGTTGGCTGAATAGCCGAATTTCAGCGCCCATTGGTCGGTGAGATTGAAACCGATTGGTCGGAAGGCGTTGAAGGCGGAGATAAAGTTCCCCGGACTAACCCCCAAGAGAGGTTTGTTTTTTAGGGCTTCAATGGCAATCATCCAGCCATTCTGGTAGGAAAGAAGAATCGGTTTCGCCGTACTGAAAAGTTGGTAGAGAGAGGTTAAGAGACCACCCAAGACGAACAAGGATATAAAGATATAGAGATATAAAGATTGTTCGCGTTTGTTCGTTTTCCAATTCGTGTATATTTGCGTCCAGGCGAGCACCAGCGAGACCGAAAGAAAGCTGGTGAGAGACAAAAGATTACCGGCAGGGGTCCAGAATTTTGTTTTCAGCCAGTCTAACCCCGCATTTGCGGGGACAAAAGCTTCGCCCAAGCCGATGAATTGAAAAATGGCAATTAAACCTAAAAGACTACCACTGGTAATAAGAGCGTTTAGCGTATAGCGTCTAGCGTTTAGTTTGAGATTGTTAACAATGATGAAGTAGAGAAGGGCAAGGGCTAAAATCGTCCCGGTTTCTCCAGGTAGAATCAAGGCTTCAATTCGGTTCGGACTGGAGAGAAAGGTGGCTGCTGCGTAGGTAATGGCTAAAGCCAAAACCGGCAGGTCAAAAATTGTTTTCTTAAAAACAACCTTTTTTTCTAAAATCATTCTTACGCCCCAGAGACCGAGAAGAATAAGGGTGCCGGCCATTAAGAGGTAATTTTTATTGAAATCATAGAAGTCAGGAGTGAGAGGAAGGAAAAATAAGGGCAATAAGCCGACTAAAACGATGATTATCCAGTTAATTAATTTCTCGATTATTTTATCCATTTTTATCTAGTTTGATTGTATCTCTTTTAGCTTCACCTTGTCAAGAGGCAATTGAATCTAAACCAAGGCTAAATTTTAATCAATTTTGACTCCTTCTATTTGGACCCCTTCAAACATAAAACTGCCGGTGCTAAAATCAACCGGCGCAGTAGTACACCACTCGGAATTACCATTGTCACTATTGGCTCGAATTCGATATTGGTAAGTGTACTCGGCGGAAGTGGTGTCATCGAGACGGGAAGTGGTATTGGCGGGGTCAGTCGCTAAGAGAGTAAAGTCTCCACTGTCAGTTTTCTTCTCAATCCGATAGCCGTTTTCCAAATCGGTTTCATCGAGCCAGCTAACCGTCAACTCACCCGGTTGACTGCCGTCGTCAATGACACAAACTTTAGGTCTTTCCATTGTCTTCATGACAAAATAATCGCCGCTAGCGCTCCAGTCGCCTTCGGCTCCATCTTCATCCCAGAATTTAATCCGCCAATAATATCTAGTGCCCCATTGAAGGTCCGTACTGGCGCCACCGTAGGTGATGTCTTCGCAACGATTACCCTCGGCGCAGTTAGTCATCGCTGTTCCCGAAGAGCCGGAATCCCAAATGGTTGAACCAAAATCGGCATTGTCATCAACTTGAAGCCAATATTTATTGGCGACATCATATTCATCCGGATCATTATAGATAGCGGAGAAATAAGGGGTGGTGTCGGTGACATTACCCGGATTAATAAGGTCATTAGTTAAAAGGGAAGTGGGCGCTGTCGGGTAGCGGTTGTAGTCGAGAGTGACACTGGTTAATTCCGGCGTGACTTCAGTGTTGTTGGTGGAAAGGATGGCTCGATATTGGATGTAGCGATTAGCCGTGGAGGTTACGGTTGAGCCAAGGTTGTCAGTTAAATAGTTTGTATTACTTTCAAAGTCATCAAGGTACATGGTAAAACCTTCATTGGCATCCAAAATACGCATTCCTAGCCTGACAGTGGCATCGCGGTCATTAGGAGAAATATCATTCAAATCCCAGTATTCTCTTTGCCATTTGAAGACCGTGGCGTTGATGGTGTAACCGCCTGAGGGAAAGGTGGAGCCATTATCCCAAGAGGAAACCGTTGTTGCTCCTGAGGAAACGCTGACCGAAGCGACGTCTCCTTGGGCAATATAATTGGTGCCATTAACATTTTCTTTAACAATCACTTTATCGCCAACATAAAGAGCATTGCCTTTGTCTTCCAAGCCATAAGCGGTGGCATCAACAGTAAAGGAAGTATCGTCAGAATCAGCAATGAGATTGCCAGAGTCAAGACTGGCTTTGAAGTCAATGTTAATTTGATGGGTTCTTAAGCAATACTGATAGGCAAGACGGATTTCATCGGGAGTGCGGACAGAGTCGGAGACTCGAACCTCGTCAATAAGACCACTAAATGGAAGGTTGGCTCCATCACGTGCCCCAATTTCAAAATCAATATCAGTGAGAATGGAATTAGTCAAGGTATCGCTATTGGTGGTGGTACTTAATTGTTTACCATCACGATAAAGCTTTGCTCCGCTGGCGCTCTTTGAGCCATCATAAGTAGCCGCCACGTGATGCCATTTTCCGTCCGTAATTGGGTCTTCGCTGGCCGTAATGTAGAGAAAATTAGGGGCAGTGAGGCTGTTGGCCAGGATAAATGATAAGTAACCACTCGTGGTTTGATAAAATTCATAGCCAGGGTAGGGTGAAGTTTGATCAAATTTGGCAACAATAATCTGATTGGTACCAGCAGTAGTTTTGACCCATGCCTCAATTGAGAAATTGTCTGTGTTTTCAAAATCCAAGATATCTCCCATCTCTAGATAATCATTAGTCCCATCAAAATATCTTGCCCCGCCGATTTTGCCTGAAGAGGTGTATGCAGCGCCACCACGAGACTTAGCCATATTGCCATTGGCGCTTTCGTCTTTAATGGGCGCATACCAGACATCAATGCGCATATGGTCGACGTGGGCAGCTTCGCAAGCAAACAGACAAAGCGAGTCATATATTTTAGCAGAAAGGACGACACCAAAATTGGAAGCATTGATATCAGCCGCAGTCCAGGTTTCCCCCCAAAGATCTGAGGAGCCTCCATAATTGGTGTAAGCTTCACTCAATGACCAGTCGGTAACGGTATTAGCTTTGTCAGTTGAACCAATGCTGCCGCCTTTAACAATTCTAACTCGGTTATCTCTAACATAACAACCTGATCCTGAACAAGTTTCTTGTTTTTCAATCCCTACTCGAATGCCTAAAATTTTGGCGTTAGAAGGAATATTAAAACCAAAGTTAGTAGCTTTCAGATAGTGAGTATAATAAGTTCCTGCTGACCCTGGTTGAGCTGTAGCTCGATTGTCGTCACTTACTTTAACATAGCTGGGATTACTCCAAGTAAGGGTACCGGTTCCAGAGTCATCAGCAGCTGTGCTGGGTGAATTATAGCCTTCATAATCTTGGGGATTGTCATCCAAATGCCAGAGAGCCACGGTGCTGGAGTCAACGCTATAAACTGCGTGGTCAGTTTCACCCACATAGGTTTCGGCAATCGTCCCTTGTTTGTCCGCGGCGAAATAGAAAGGCATTTTTGTTTTGCCGGAAAGGTCGGTGGAGGAAATTGTTCGGCTTAAACGATGATCTCTGCCTGCCCGGTAAGCCTCGGCAATTTCTTCAGAAGTGCGGGCGGTGTTGGAAATGCTGACTTCATCGATAACTCCGTTGAATGGTTGACCCCCCTCGTCTTCATTACCAATATTTAGATTATTTGCGTTATCAATTATAGTACCGTTGGCAGAATCAGCGACAATTTGATTTCCGTTTACAAATAGTTTTAAGTTGTTGCCATTATATACACCAACGACGTGAGACCAAGTATTTGCTGCGATGGGACTTGTAGTGGTTACAACATCATAGTCGGTTCCCGTGTCAATATATAGATACAACTCATCACTACTTCCGATTAAGAAAGCAAAATTGTCATCGCCCGCGCCAGACTTATCAACGATTGCGTTTCCTCCACTAGAAGCACCGTGGGAAGGGGCACTTGAGGTAATAGAGCTAGGTTTAATCCAAGCTTCTACGGTAAAACTTGTGAGACCGTCAATTACTTTATCGCCAATTTCAATATAATCATCGCTCCCGTCGAAATTTCTAGCTTTACCATAAAAACCATCAGTCGTTGAAGTTCCTGTGGGTGTGCCATCGTTATTATTGGCAGTTTCGTCTAGAATATAAGCTCCAGTTCCTCCGGTTTCCTCAAGATGCCAGAGAGCAGCGGTATTAAAGTCTGGTTGGGGAGCACCAACCGTGGCAATGAGAGAGCCATCGCCCTCCATTTTAATAGTTGACTCGTTGTCTTTAGATAGGTTTTGGGGAATATATTTTCCTACCTTGGCATGACCATTGGTATCACCACCATAATCTTGGTAGGCAACGACAAAATTAGTAGTGTCCAAAATGCCAAGGGAGATATAGGCGGAGCTAGCCGCATTAAAGGTAGCTTCGCTTCCATAGGTGATAGTAGTTCCGGAAACGATACCTACAGTGGCCTTACTGTGATTAATATCCTGGTTCCAGTATCCGAAGACAACACGGCTCGGGCCTAAGGTAGCAACGGAGATGTAACCAGTTTCAGCTTTACTGAAGGTAGCTTCGCTTCCATAAGAGGTGATGGTCGTTCCGGAAACGACGCCCACCCTGGCATGGCCGTAGGTATCACCGATGGTATCATCATAAGCAACAACAAAG
>Ga0315551_10001493_pt1 | contig 17613 bp, 14 predicted proteins | sample SalMarSW160290MG_FD_203678 | JGI IMG/M metagenome (GOLD analysis project Ga0315551, IMG submission 203678) | Salt marsh sediment microbial communities from the Plum Island Ecosystem LTER, Massachusetts, United States - Salt Marsh Sediment SW1602-90 ...
CGTATAAGCCACGATCTAAATTTGATCCAAGGAAATGTATAGGCGCAAGTGCGTAAAACTATGCGCCGATCCGTGCGTAAATTATCACGCCTCTGGACAACCTTCTCCGGTTTATAAAATGCTTGTCTTTTAATCTGTATATTCAGGGTTCTTCCAAGTTGACAATATATACATGAATATGTGCAAATTTTCGGTGGAATATTGTTTATTCCAATACTCTGCCCTAAATGCCTTGAAGGCACAGGACGATAAGCTATCATCATTTTTTCATCAATCATGCTGATCAGCAGCACCATATAGAAGCAGTTGCCCTATGAAAGAAAGAAAATAAATGAAGGGTTATAGTATATGGGTTAGCTCGAGATCATCGCTTAGATATACTCTGAGAGCCTCGTTTTTTTATGGTTTATGACAAAATAGCGTAAAATTTTATTTTTGATAGCATTTGGGGGAAGATTAGTAAGATTTCTTCGAAAGTGTTAAGTTTAGTAATGGATTAATATTAACAGACCTACAACCAATGATACGAAATAGATTTATACAGTGAAATTAAACAAGCAGATATCAAAACACAATTATTATGCTTTTTTATGGCACGCTGTGTTTCTTGCATTGGCAATAAATTTCACGGATGTGGACATAATTATTCCGGCCATGATGGTTGATGCGGGCGGCAGTTCGTTTCAGCTTGGAATATTAACAGCAATTATGCTGGGCGGAGGAAGATTTGCGCAACTATTTTTTGCTCCGTTCTTGAATAATCAATCTTCAAAGAAAGGTTATTTACTGGGCGGAATTAACGCCCGTATTTTCGCTCTCGGCGGAATGGCTCTGTTATTTTATTTTTCATCCCATATTAATGATAGTTTTATCATTTGGTCTATTTTCATTTTGATTTCCCTGTTTTCATTAAGCGGTGCTTTTGCAAACATCAATTATGTTGATATTTTGGGGAAATCCGTATTACAGGAAAAAAGAAAGGCATTTTTTTCTATCAAACAGGTTATTTCCAGTATTGTAGTTTTTCTGTCAGCTTTCCTTGCAAAGAGTGTATTATCAAAATACGGTTACCCTATAAATTATGCCACATTATTTTTTATCGCTGCTGTACTACTTGGAATTGCATCTTTTGGGTTCTGGAAAATCAAGGAGATTCCAGCATCCAATTACAAAATTGACGGACTGGTGAAATTCATACACATTGTTATTCAAGAAATCAGCACCAATAAAAAGCTGAGAAATTATTTGTTTTTGATAAATACTCAGGGAATCAGTATAGTCCTGATGCCTTTTTTAATTCTTTATGCCAAGAAAATATTTGCTGCAGGGAGTTGGGACATTGGCAATTTTTTGATTCTAAAGGTAATTGGCGGCATTTTAACTGGCAGCATAATTTTCTATTATTCCCAAAAGATAAAATACCGACACATGATGTATATTACTTCTATTATAGCAATACTGATTCCTTTATTTATTTTAATGATGCCAGGATCTGTGCTTTTCCCTTATATCTTCCTGGCTGGCGGAGTTGTTTTTACCATCCATCGTATTTCAATAAGTGGAATATTATTGGAAGTAACTGCTAATGAGAACAGGGCGTTATACACTGGATTGTCCGGTGCGGGCGGCATTCTCCCTGTCATATTTCCATTTATAGGCGGCTGGATAATAACTGAATTTGGATTTAATCTATTTTTTGTACTATTCATTGCGGTTATTTTCTTATCATTCTATTTTATCTATAAAATTGATTGTAAAAAGTGAACTTAAAATTGACAAGATATATCCTGACTTGGGTGTTGAATTAAAGCTTTTTTCGGCAAAAAAGGAATAACAAGGCTGCAAGAAAGAGGAATGGAACTCTTTTTTTTCTAAGGATAAGAAATTCCTTTTCTGCTGTGCTGGTTGAACGGGCATTCATTCGCCAATTTTGCCTCCTCCCCTGGTCATGAATGACGAGAAATATTCGACCGCGCTCTCGGTGGCCATCCGAAGCTCCTGATAAGCGACCTGAGGCGGGGGAGGTCTCTCTGCCACATTTGAAGATCTTTGTTATCGACCACCAAATGACCAAATGGGGTCGGGCCAAGCTAACTTATTTATTTATAGAAAATAACCTTCTTTTTTCCACTCAAATTTCAGCTTAAACATGCTTTTTTGGGGGCAAAATGAGCCTTTTAAGACAAATCCAGCCGGATAAAATGAAGCCAACTCTCGTTGCTAATTTTTTTGCCTTTTATTCCCTTTATGGCTCCTTCTATCAAACGGGAGGCGGCTTTTAGAGATACCAAATCATTATCTCTTATTAACAATCCGTTTTTCGGTTGTTCCTTTGGGCGGCCACTGGTCATAGGATCTCCACTCGTTCGCCCCAGTTTCAAAAACTAAGGCTTCAGGCAGGTCGAGTTCTCCTTCCCCTTTCAAGTGATATATAAGGAACGGGAATTCCACTTTCTCTCTGTAATACACACCTGTTTTTTGATCGAACTTGATGTCGCCCAGCTCATCTCCATCCATGTAGCCCCATCCTCCATGCAACCAGGGCCCCACCACCAGGATGTTCTGGTTATGTGTGTTTTTCTTTTTAATCGTAGCGTAAATACTCACGGGACCGTAAAAATCTTCGGCCTCAAACCATCCTGCCATAAGAGCCACTCCACACCACTCCGGCCGTTATGATTCGGAATATTCTCCAGCAACCACTCGATAGCATCGTAGAAATCGCTGCTTTCATCGGTATCCTGAGGGCCGAGTTTGTCAGGTAGGTAAGGCCTCATAACGATAAAATCGCCCTCAAATTTGAATTTATCGTGGACATCCTGATACACAAATATAAAACCTTCTTTGGTAAAGAGATCGCTCGGTCCCAAGATGTTTAGCTTGAATATCCCCAGGGCCTCTTCAATTTTCCTTGAATTCAGATACTGATATCCCAAGCGATTCAAGGCGGCTTCCCTGAAGATGAGGGCCTCGGCATGATTCTTACGCACAGTCCGGAAGACTTCGATCGCTCTGGCGATTCAGGATTTTACCAATTTTTAGGCAGGAAGTCATTCATACCGAAGCGAATCTGCTGGGTTAGCAACAGCCGCTTTTATGGACTGGTAGCTGACAGTGAGGAGCGCAAAAACAAAAGCCACTAAACCGGACAGGATAAAAATTTCGATTCCGATGCTGGTTCTATAGGCGAAGTTCTGGAGCCATCTGCTCATGACAAAATAGCCAATTGGCCAGGCGATCACAGCTGCCACAGCGATGCATTTCACATACTCTCTTGCCAGAAGGACAATGATACTCTTGATGTCGGCGCCAAGAACTTTTCGGATACCGATCTCTTTTCTCTTCTGCTCCGAGATGAAAGATGCCAAGCCGATCAAGCCCATACAGGCAATAGAGAGAGCAATAAAAGTGAAAATGTTGAAACTCTGTCCCAATCTCTGCTCGGCTTTATAAGTCTTGTCCACTCTTTCATCCAGGAAGGTGTATTGAAAAGGAAATTCAGGAGAAAATCTCCTCCATTTTTCCTCGATGAAACCTATGGTGCTTGGAATATTGGAAGGACTGACCTTGATAGAGAAGAAATCGAGACCCCTGCCTTCATAAAACAGGAAAAACAAGGGGTCGATTCTCCGGTGCAGCGATTGAAAATGAAAATCCTTTATCATGCCTATTACAGTGAACTCCCTTCCCTGGCTGTAAACCCGTCTTCCTACAGGTTCCTCCCAGCCCAGGTTTCTCGCTGCTGTTTCATTGATTATAACGGCTTGTACTTTGTCCCTGGGAAAATCCTCTGAGAAGCTCCTGCCTTTTACGACCTCCATCTCATAGACTTTAAAATAATCATAATCAACGAAGGTGAAATATATTTCTGATTTCCGTCTCTCTCCTTGTTCGTCCCATTCAACATTGGAAGTCCTGCGTACGGTTATGGGCAAGTCTAATGAAGCGGAGACTCCCGATATTCCGGGATTTTTTAACAACTCCTTCTTCAGTGGTTCTGGGTTTCTTTTCAGATTCTCATCCATGGTATAGACAGTGACGATTTGTTCTCTATCGAATCCAAGGTTTCTGTTTCTTATGTAACTGAGCTGGTTGTGGATTACAAAGGTGCAGACGATCAGAATGATCGATACAGCAAACTGGACCACGACTAGAGAATTCCTGAAAACAGCCGAACTTTTGGAGCCGATTATCAGTGTCCCCTTGATGACCTTGATAGGATGAAATGAGGAGATAAAAAAAGCCGGATAGCTTCCGGAAAGGAATCCTATAAAGACGGCGAGTCCTAGAAAAACCAATACCATATTCAGGTCCTGGGATAAACTTAACGTCAGATTTCTTTCGATCAAAGAACAGAACCCCGACAATACGAGATCGACCAATAAAAAAGAAATCATGAGAGCAAGGATAGAAAAGGCTATGGATTCAACCAGAAACTGCCTGACAAGTTGAGCCTTATTAGCGCCCACAACTTTTCTCATGCCGACTTCAACAGCCCGTTTTGCTGACCGGGCAACAGAAAGGTTTATGTAATTCAAGCAGGCGATGAGCATGATAAAAACGGCAATGGCTGAAAACAAATAGATATATTTCATATCGCTGTTGGTTTCCAGCTCAAACCTCAAGTTTCCACCCAGATGAATACCTGTCAGAGGCTGGAGGTGCAGTTTTTCTGAGGCCGACTCTTCGCCCTTGTATTTTCTCAAGAAGTCGGGAAATTTTCCTTCCAGCTCTATCGGATCTGCCTGGGATTCCAGTAGGATATAAGTTTTGGGTTCATAGTAGCTCCACGTTTCAACCGAATCTTTCCCCTCTCTCTTCAGGGTGTACAGCGTATTGTAGGATACTAAAAAATCAAACCTGAAATGAGAATTCTCGGGAATATTTTCAAGGACACCTCTTATTTTGTAGTCATATTTTTTTTCCCCGTACCATTCTTTGATCCGCAGGATTTTACCCACCGGCTCCTCATTCCCTAAATATTTCTCGGCCATTTCCTGGGTGATAAGAACAGAAAAGGGCTCTTTCAGGGCGGTATGCACATCTCCTGAAAGGAGCGGAAAGGTAAAGATATCTAAAAAATCCTGGTCAACAAAGTATATCCCTGCCTCATTAAAACGTTTTGATTCATGTTCAACGACTCCGACTTCATCATTTTTTTTCACTCTGGTCGCTTTGACAACCTCGGGAAAATCTTCTTTGAGTGATGCAGCCAGGGGATGCTCGGATGAATTGTACCAGGTGGGTTCCCCTTGGTGCTCTCTTACAACCCGATAAATATACTGGGCATTATTATGGTACTTGTCATAGCTGAATTCATGTCTGATATACAGCATTATCAACAGGCAGCAGGAAAGGCCGATGGCCAGGCTGGCAATATTGATAAAGGAATAGCCTTTTTGCTCTTTTAGGTTTCTTAATATAACTTTTAAATAGTTTTTCAACATTGATGTCGGGCCAAGCTAAATTATTGATTTGAAATAAATAACCTCCTTTTATTCTCTAAAATTCCAGCTTAAACACGCATTTTTAGGGGCAAAAAAGGCATTCTAAGCCTTATCCCCACCGGAGACATCATATCCAAGAGATGAAGGTGAGAAATCATTCATACCGAAGCGAATTTGCTGGATTGGCGACAGCCACTTTTATGGACTGGTAGGAAACGGTGGCCAGGCCGATGATAAGTACAACGATGCCTGAGAAGAGAAATGTCAGCACGGTGATATTCACGCGGTAGGGGAATGCAGACAGCCAGTTTCTCATGAGCAGGTATGCGACAGGCCAGGCGATGGCATTAGCGAGGGCCACCATTTTGACAAGGTCTTTTGAGATCAGGTAGACAATCTTTGATGTGGTGGCGCCGAGGACTTTTCTTATCCCGATCTCTTTGGTCCTCTGTTCGGTCATAAACGAGGCCAATCCGTACAGGCCTAGACAGGCGATAAATATAGCCAGCCCGGCAAAATAAGAGGATAGTATTTTGGTGCGTTCTATTTCTTGGAACTGTTCTCCAAAGGATTCATCCAGGAAAAAGTAATCAAAAGGATGATTGGGATAGATCTCGTTCCATTTGGTTTCAATGATATTAAGCGTGCTGCTGATGCCTCCCGGAGCGATCCTTACGCTCAGCATCCGGTAGGGATTGTATTTATCTTCAGGGCTGATTCTGATGTAGAGGGGCTTCATTTCTTGAGTTAGAGGTAATTGATGATAGTCCCGGACAACCCCGATCACTGTTTTTATTCCGCTGTACCCTCCGATCCTTTTGCCGATTGGATTATCCCATCCGAACTGTTTGGCCGCTGTTTCATTGATGATGGCGGCTTTTTTGTCGGCGCCGAATTCCTGGGAGAAATCCCTACCTGTGATGATCTCCATTCCCATTGTTCGGATAAAATCCTCATCCACATTCAGGTCATACATGAGCGGAGGTTGATTGCTGGGAAAACCCTCAGGATGTTTTGAGTTAAGCTGGGGATACTGGCCGGGTATGTCCGAGGAAACAGCCACATGGATGATTCCTGACTGACCTTTTAGCTCGGTTTTTATGGTGCTCAAAGATTTTCTGAGCTCTTCATCCCTGAAGGGAAGCACAACCACCTGTTCTTTATTAAATCCCGGGTTTTTATTTTTCATATAGGCGAGCTGCCGGATAATAATAACGGTGCCGATAATAAGTGTCACTGAAGCAGCGAACTGAAGCACCACCAGAACACTCCTGAAAAGAGTGTTTTTCTTTCCTGTCCTCACACCGCCTTTTAAAATCCGAGCCGGTTGAAACGCGGCCAGATAAAAGGCCGGATAGCTGCCGGCCGCAAATCCCACAAATAGCGTAATCCCTAAAAGCGCCGGGATAAGCCACGGCATGTTTAAGAAGTTGAGCGATAATTCATATCCAACGATCGAGCTCATTATGGGAAGGGCGAATTCTGTAAGGCTCATAGCAAGGAAAAGTGCGAAGAAACTGTAGAAAAAAGACTCGCACAGAAACTGCTTGACCAGCCCCCATTTGACAGCTCCCAGCACTTTCCTAATTCCGACTTCCTGGGCTCTTCTGGTGGAGCGGGCCGTGGCAAGATTCATAAAGTTAATACAGGCTATAATCAAAATAATAACCGCAATAAGAGAAAAGATATAAATATAAAGGATCGCCCCGATTCCTGTTCTTTCTCCGCTTAATGGAGTATGAAGATGGATTTTGGTTAGGGGCATAAGAAAATACTCCATGGTGCTCCCGATAAATTTGAGTCTTTTGCCCCCGTATTTTTCTATGAATTCAGGGAATTTGGTTTCCAGAGTGCGGGGATCTGCGCCTTTTTCAAGCAGGACGTATGTCCAGAAGGTATTCGAGATGAAATCGTTCAAGAAAGGATGGCCTTTGGGGTTTTGGGAATACTGTGTCTGAAAAGAACAAAGCATATCAAACAAAAGATGAGAGTTGCGGGGGACATTTTCGATCACACCGGTTACGGTGTAATCATCCTGGTTGTTAAAGCGGAGCGATTTTCCGAGGGGGTCTTCATCGCCGAAATATCTATATGCTATCTCTTCGGTGATAACAACGGAAAAGGGGGCTTCAAGAGCGGTTTTCGGGTTTCCTTTTAACATGGGATAGGTGAATATCTCGAAAAAAGAATCATCGGCATAAAGGGCCCGGCCCACATAGAACTTTTTTTCCAGGTATTTGACGGCCGGATTGGGCATGAAGCCGATTCTGACTGTGTTTTCGACCTCCGGAAAGTCTTTTTTCATATAGACGGCCGAGAGGGCATTGTTGGAACTACTGATCAGCTCTTTGCCTCCGTAAAGGCCGTGTCTTTTTAAAAGATAGATCCTGTCTGCTTTTTCATGGTATCTGTCGAAACTGAGCTCAGACTGAATATAAAGAACGATCAGAACACAGCAGGCCATCCCTATCGCCAGGCCGGCCGCATTAATGATGGCATATCCTTTGTATCTTTTAATGTTTCTAAGCGTAATTTTTAAATAGTTTTTCAACATGGAAAATCACCTAGTGTGGTTGTTATTACATATTTCGAATTTTTTTCTGCAATAATTGTGCCAAATTTATTCCTTGGGAGATTAAACGCTTATTGGACGCCATCTGTCCACTCTCGAACAAAATATGTACGCAAGCGGACAGAGGAGGTAGTATATAGATCAACTTAATAACCTGAATTATAGCTTATTTTCTCAGCTGCAATGAGATCTTGCTCTCTCATATTATCCTCCTTCCGAAAAGCTGTCTTGGCGGTACATTCTCTTAGCGTTCAAGGGAAGTGGATCTGAGGATAATTGTAATTTAAAATGCCGGATATGAGAAGTCACCAAATGCGGGCCAAATGCGACGGGCCAAATGGGGTCCGACGGGCCAAATGGGGTCGGGCCAAACTAAATTATTGATTTGAAACAAATAATCTCCTTTTATTCTCTAAAATTACTGCTTAAACACGCATTTTTAGGGGCAAAAAAGGCATTCTAAGTCTTATCCCCACCGGAGACATCATATCCAAGAGATGAAGGTGAGAAATCATTCATATCGAAACGAATCTGCTGGATTGGCGACAGCCGCTTTTATGGACTGGTAGCTGACAGTGAGCAAGGCGATAGTAAGGACAATCATGCCCGCCACAACAAATATCAAGAGGCTGAGATGAATTCGGAATGGAAAATTGGAAAGCCAATAGTTATTCATGACAATATATGTCACCGGCCAGGCAATTACGTTGGCAATCAGAACCCACTTCAGGAAATTCCGGGAAAGCTGGAGCAGGATGGACCCGACAGACGCCCCCAACACTTTTCTTATGCCGAACTCTTTAGTCCTCTGTTCTGCCGTGTAAGAGGCCAGACCGAAAAGGCCGAGACAGGCCACAAATATCGCGACAAATGCAAAGAAGGTGATGATCTGACTTAATTGCTCCTCTGAATGATACAAGGAATCGAAGTTCTCATCAACGAAAAAGTACTCAAAACTTCTCTCCTTCTCAAAAGCATTCCAAGTCTTCTCAATGTAAGACAGAGTTGAAGAGACATCGTCCGTGTTCATTTTGATGGACAAGTAAATATCATGTCTGGGTCTTAGATAGATTGCCAGCGGACCAATGACCTGTTTAAGCGACCTGTAATGAAAATCCTTGACGATTCCTACAATCGGGCGCATAATTTCTCTGGAAAAACCGATTTTCTTTCCCAGGGTCTCTTCTCCCCAACCAAGCTTTGCCGCTGCGGTTTCATTGATCAGATAGGCACCTTCCTTATCCGCTCCGAACTCACGTGAGAAATCGCGTCCTTTGACGAGATCAATCTCGTATGTTTTCAGAAAGTCGTAATCGGCAAAAATAAAATCGAAGGTGTAGGTTACACTGTCTGGTTGTCCTTCAAGAAAGGTGGTCAGGATCGTCCCTGTTTTTCCTGGGATACCATTTGCATAAGAAGCCTCTATGATGTTGACGTTCTTTTTCAATTCATTCTTAAATGCTTCAAACTGCTCTTGGAAGACCTTGCCTTTGATCCGAACAGCAAGGACCTGCTCTTTTTTAAACCCCAATTTTTGATTCTTCATGAAGCTCAATTGTTTCAATACGGTAAATGTACTGGCGATAAGGATGATGGAGATTGTGAATTGAAAAATAACGAGGAAGGTTCGAATGATCGATCTATGAGACCCCCTCTGCACTTTTTTTCTTAAAGTGTTAATAGGCTGGAAGGAAGAAAGGTAGAAAGCTGGATAACTTCCTGCCGCTATTCCAGTAAATACCACCAGCCCAAACAATCCCAAGACCACAATCCAGGTTATGAGAGATGTTATGGTGATTTCTTTTCCAGTAAGTTTGTTGAAGGCCGGGAGCAGAATCCAGACCAAGTTAACGGCCAAGACCAAAGCAAAGAACGAAAAGCAGACCGATTCTGTGATAAACTGGACAACCAAACGTTTTCTGTGCGCACCCAGAATTTTCCTCAGCCCGACTTCCTTACCCCGGTTGGCTGAACGGGCGGTGGATAAGTTCATGAAATTAATACAGGCAATCACGAGAATGAATCATGCAATGATGGAGAAGACATAGACATAGCGGATATCTCCATTCCCTTCGATTTCTCCTTCGAGATGAGATTTCAAATGGATGTCAGTAAGCGGCTGGAGGAAGTAGAACATTTTTTGCCCATACTTTTGGGCTTCTGCTCCTGCGTGATTATCCACGATGGGCACTAATTTTTTCTCTACCACCTTATAATCGGCGCTCTCATCGAGCAGGATGTATGACCATCCCATTATGGCCAGCCAAGCGTCCAGAAACTCGGCTCTTCTCCCTTGGATGGTGTTCATGGAAACCAGGTAATTGAATCGAAAATGGGAATTCCTGGGTACATCTTTGACCACTCCTGTAACCTTGAGATCACCATCCTCGGTGAGATTAATGGTTTTTCCCAAGGAGCTTTCATCACCGAATATTTTTTTTGCCATAGATTGGGTCAGAACAATTGAGCCCGGAGTTACAAGGGCTGTGGCTGGTTCGCCCTTGATAAATTCGTGGGTAAAGATTTTGAAAAAGTCTTTATCAACATAGAAGATTCCTCGTTCGTCAAATTTTTTATCGTTGTACTTAATGAGCCCAGTTCGCTGCCAGAGTCTTGTGTATGCGACGATCTCGGGCACTTCAGCTTCAAAAGCCGGAGCAGCAGCAAAGGGTGGGACAGCATAATGGTCATACGCGCCGCCGATCTCCTCGGCATACGTTATTCGGTATATACGAGTGGCCTTTTCATGGTATCTGTCATAGCTAAACTCATCATGAACCCATAACAGGATAAGAATGCAGCAGGTCATGCCCACGGCAAGGCCAGCGATATTGATAAAGGAATAGCCCTTGTGTTTTTTGATATTCCTCATGGCAATTTTTAAATAATTTTTTAACATGGCTATGCGTTCTTTTAATAACATAGCAATAAATATGCCATTTGAATTATCCAGAGTGAAACTCGGGAAATTCTTGGGGGAGCGAGCTGAAATAATGTCCGCTTACAAAACAGTCGATGTCCCCTGGTGGACACTTGGACACTTGGTACAATTGGAAGGATAAGAAATTCCTTTTCTGATATGCTGGTTGAATGGGCATTCATTCGCCAATTTTGCCTCTTCCCCTCGTCATGAATGACGATAGAATAGCGGGCGTTGATGTTAAGGTGAGTAACAAATTGTACCAGGTCCCCTCTCCCGGATTAGCTGATTATCAAGTATTCAATTTATTCGATATTTCCATGACCATAGAGATAATCGACGCCAAAAATGGTGATATCATATGGTCATCTGAAATCTATTTTATAGAGAAGCTTTATCCTGGGACATTCAGACCCGGCCTCATCGAAGAAAATGTTCCCCGTTACAAAGAAAATTTCATCACCTACACCAGGGAATTCCTCAAGGACTTACTGGAGAATGGCTGGAATTTTTACGAAGAGCGCAGGAGAAATCAGATTTTTGTTAACCTTGATTTCACATTCAGATGTGGCATAATTTAATTATTTCACGACATTTCATAAACAGAGGAGGTATCAAGATGAAAAAAATGAATTCATCATTTATTCTCATTTTTCTGATTGGAGTAACCCTTGTGCTCAGCGGCTTCGCTGATGAGATTATTTCGGAAAACGCAGGACAGGGCTCCGAATCGAAAATCATACAGTTGCCGAATCCGCGTTATGAGAGTGAGACTTCCGTTGAGAAGGCAATAAGCATGAGAAGATCGGTCAGATCTTATGTGGAAGAGCCTTTGTCGATTTCAGATATTTCACAGATTCTCTGGGCTGCCCAGGGTATTACAAGAAAGAGGGAGGAATCTCCCACTAAGTGGAATACGAAATACGAATGGCAGGGTGGATTACGGACAGCTGCTTCGGCAGGTGCCCTCTATCCTATGGAACTCTATTTGATAGCGGGAAATGTAGAGGGGCTATCGAAGGGAGTCTATAAATATATCCCTAAAAATCATTCACTAATGAAAGTCATGGAAGGCGATAAGAGAACAGAGATATACGATGTTGCCCTCAAACAAGGTTCTATTAAAGAGGGAGCCGCCCTAATCGTTATGGCTGGTATCTATGAGCGAACTTCTTTTAAATATGGCGAGAGAGCAGAAAGATATGTTCATATGGAAGTAGGATTTATAGGGGAAAATATCTATTTGCAGGGGATTACATTAGGAATTGGCACGGTTATGATTGGGGCCTTTAAAGACGAGGAGTTGAAAAAAGCACTTAATTTACCCGAGGATGAACATCCACTAGCCATTATGCCTTTAGGCAAAACACCTATGGAGTACTGATCTGTCGACTTTAGCTGAGTTTAGAAGAACATCCTGAAACCAAGCATCAGTTTATGAAGCTCATTAAAAGGCCTGCCACTTCCTACGGGAACGCGAATTTCGAAGAATATCGATCCTGTTGTCCTGTAGTTGCTGAAAATGTTTACACCCGTATTACCGACAAAATCGAGACCTGATTTTCTATCTTCCTGATCTTTACTTGTGTATCCCAGGCCTGTGCCAAAATATGCGGCATCGGCATGGTAGTTAAAAAGTCCGTTGACCATGAAGAAGGTGTTAAACTTATCAGTGTTGGTCAACGGGAAAGCAGGTCCAGCTGATAGCGAGAAGCTAAAATGCTCAGGCACAATGTAAAAGAGAAATCCGCCCCTTCCAAAAATGAATGTCGTGTAGGTTCCGCGGGCAAGCAAAGGTCCCGCTTCAACGAAAAAGAAAGTTCTTTTCTGAGTGACTTTTAATTCGAGTCTGCAGGGCTCCGACATAGCGCCAAAATCATCCGTAATCATCGCCGTTACAGTGTACATCCCAGGCCTGTCGAAAATCTTTTCCCAGATTAAAGGCTTATTAGCAAACGTAAAGGTATCGACAATGTTTCCGGTTTCATCTCTTATCTCAAAATCAGCTTTAACTACTTCTCCATCGGGATCTGAGGATTGTGAAACATCCAGAATAATCGGCCTCCCAACATAGTTTTCACATGTAAGACAAGAAGACGACAATTTGCATACTGGAGGATAATTGATGTAGGTCGTTGCTTCACAAGGATTTTCAGAAGGCTTTCCTTTTGCGTTAAAGGCCTTTGCTTTGAAATTATACTCTCCGGGCTTGTTGAATTTTGTCTGCCACCGCGGCGAATCCGGAGACAGTGTTTTGCTCTCAATCTTTGTTCCACTGGCATCATAGACTTCAACTTCCATGGATTTTGCGTGTTGAGTGCCAGCCATATTTACGGAGATAGGGTCATTGATGTTGGCTTTAGCCGGAGAAACCTTGATATCGCAAATCGCATCGGGAATGATTTCCTTCACGGTAATGAGAGCGATGTTTCCACAGGGCCGAGGCATCACGAATTCATAATGTTTATAATCTTTTTTCACCCTGAATGAGAAAACAGGCAAAGGCCGCGCTCCTGCCCATTCCAGATCTTTGACAATTTTCACCCTTCCCTGGGAACGGAAGAGCATCCACATGATCTTATCACCGATTGCCAATTCTTTTTCTTCGAATGAAGCCTGTTTGACCTGATCGAGAAAAGGTAAGAAGAGATCTCCACAGCCCGCCAAATCAAATCCATACTTGATATCGCCAGTATATCTGTCGATCAAGGTCCTCATCACTACTGAGGTTGGAACCTCACCCTTGATCCTCACGAAGGTATAACGGCCTACTTCTTTGAGTTTCTTGGTCTCTGCGAATGAACTCAGCAAAGAGAAGCTGAGGATTCCAATTACCAGAACCATCAATTTTTTGTTTTTCATGCTAGCTCCTTTAATGTGTTTAATGATTTTAATTTCAATAAACGTGTTGCTTTTTTTATCCTTTTATTTCCTTTCTCATTTCTTTAATCTTCTTATTGACTTCACTACATTGATTCCATCTTCGGTCACAATATACTTTTCCATGATCATGTCATCCTTCTTAAGCATATCCAATGGAATGAGGGCGCCATTAACGTCTAGGATTTGGCTCTCTTTTGTTATCACAGAGATGAGCCTTCGATGGTTTTTATCCACAGCTGCTATTTCTGGTCCAGTCTTTTCGGTGAGATCTCTGAAGGTGATGGATTCGATGTTGCCCGTGAATCCTTTGATGTTAGCCCATCCGATCTTGACGCTGTTTTGATTTTGATGGGGATGGATTTGTGTCAGGAGTATATAAAGAATTGTCCCTGCAATTATCAAACTCAACCAAATGACTAAGGCTTTCTTCATTTTCTGCCTTTTTGTGTGGCCTTACCCTCTTTTTAGGTTTGACCTGGGCATAGGATACAAGAGCAGTCATTAATGAATGATTAAAAAAAGATTAAAAAATTTTAATTTTTAAAGAAATCGGAAACAGGATGATCCAATATTAATGGAGAGAAAGCGGTAGATAAATTGTGAATACACTCCCTTTGTTCAATTGGCTTTTAACTTCGATTTTTCCGCGATGGGCATCGACGATTGACTTTACGATGCTCAGCCCAAGTCCAAAGCCGGCAGATGGGCTATGTTTATTGATGCGGTAAAATCGCTTGAAAAGATGGGGAATATCCTGCTCTGTCATGCCTACTCCCGTATCCCGGAATATAATCTTTCCCCAGTTATTCTCTCTGGCTACGTCCACCTCGATTTTTCCACTAGCAGGAGTGTACTTTACGGCGTTGTCCAGGAGGTTCAGGAAAACCCGCTTGAGTTTGTCTCTGTCTCCAAAGATAACGACTCTGTCAGATGATGAAAGTTTTAAAGCAATTTTCTTTTTCTCCGCTATGGCCTGGAAATCCTCCAGCGATTCTTGGAGGATGGGAACAACATCAAGAGGCCTTAAATCAAGTGCGATGACATCGCTTTCCCACCAGGCAAGCAGTAGCAATTCTTCGACGAGTTTTATGATTTTATTGACTTCCTCTAAGATGGCCGGCAGAACAGATTCATACTCTTGAACTGATCGGCTCCTCTTGAGAGTGACTGTGAGCTCCCCTTTTAAGATGGAGAGAGGAGTACGCAATTCATGGGCCATGTCTTCGATCAATTGTCGTTGGGAGTGAAGAGACTGTTCAAGGCGATCGAGCATTTCATTGAACGTGGCAGCGAGCGTTCGGATCTCATCCTTTGTATCAGGAACAGCTATTCTCAAACTGATATTCTCTGCAGTAATCTTATGGATAGTCTCGATAGTCCTGTTAAAAGGCGCTAATGTAATTTTTGCCAAGAAAGACCCAACCACGCCGCTGACGACTATGCCTATCGGGAGAAGAAAGAACAGGACAAATCTGAGGTTTTTCAACATGGATACAAGCAGATTTAAGGGGCTGGCAACCTGTATGATATACATAAGTTCATTGTTTTCTGTCACAGGGATGGAAAGCTTCCGAAATGGTACAATCGACCTGGGAGCTATCTGCACTCGAATATCATCAAAGTGGCTGTCACCGTTGGAAATGGAATTGAAAATTTCTGAGCGTAAGAAGTTCATTTCTGGAATGTTTCTGGAGGAAGTAATGTATTGACCCTCAGGGCTAAAAATATGGACAACTACGTTAGTAAAGAGCGGACTCTCTGATTTTTCATTAATCCAGCGCTGGACGAATTTAGTGAATAGGATCTTGTATGTATTGTCCTGATTTTCTGTATTGATTTCGTTTGAAATTTTTAATTTTTCTGATTCCCAGGAAATATCAATTGAGTTTACCATCCCTTCGGCCTTGGATTGCAATAAGGAATCGAAATTGTCATTCAGTGTCTGGCTTAATTTTTGGTAAAGTGTCAAGCTGAACAGAAAAAACAACAGGGTAATGATGGCCATATACCAGAGGATGATTTTGAACCGGATGGATTTGAAAAACATTTTATTCCTTGAGGATGTACCCCCGGCCCCGAATTGTATGGATCATTTTCTTATCATAACCTTGATCAATTTTTTTTCTAAGATGGCTAATGTAGACATCGATGACATTGGTGAAAGCGTCAAAATGGATATCCCAGACATGTTCAGAAAGCATTGTTCGTGTGACGACTTTACTCGCATTATGCATCAGATATTCGAGTAGAGCATATTCTTTAGCAGTTAATTCAATTTTCCTGCCTGCACGAGTAACATCGTGGGTTATCAGGTTGAGCACCAGGTCAGCAACTTGAAGTTTAGTAGAGGCTTCAGTTCCGCGTTTTCTCAGGAGGGCACGGACTCTTGCAAGAAATTCTTCGAAGGCAAACGGCTTAGTCAAGTAATCATCAGCACCTGAATCCAAGCCAAGTACCTTATGCTTCACGGCATCCTTGGCTGTAAGAATGAGAATGGGTGTTGAAATTTTTTCTTCCCTCACTTTCCTCAATAGGCTTATCCCGTCAATCTTGGGGAGCATGAGGTCCAAGACGATTAAGTCGTAGTCTTGGGTTGTCGCTAGAAAATGCCCTTGTTCCCCATCGTGAGCTACATCGACAACATAGTCTTCTTCTTTTAGACCGCGCTTGATGAAGGAAGCAATTTTTTCTTCGTCTTCTATGATGAGAATGCGCATCCCAGTCTCTTTTTACTCCAGCTCTATAGCCTTGGTTGTAGAAGTCCGTTCAGAGTTTCATCATTATACTTCATTAATTCTGAAGTGAGAATAGATTTGTGACCTGTCCCCCTGATATCGGTCCAGGTATTATGTTAGAATTTTCCTGGATCGATGGGGTTGCGTTCGGGATAAGATTAAGGGGCCGAGACCTGATGTTAGCGTGTGTGCAGACCGAATGCTTTCGGGGCACGGGTAGAAGAAGAAATTTATTTTCGCTGCAATGTCCGATTGTGAGCCTTTATCTCGATTTCCCCATCAAGTAAATCTCGATTCAAAAAGACGTCAAGGACGGTTTGAGAGCGTGGGGATGTGTCCCTGAAGTTGTTCGAGGCGCCAAAAGAGCCGCAAATCACCCAGGCCTTTCCTCCCGGGCAAAGAGAGGATCATGAAAAATATTCACCTCTGACCTCGGCGGCCATCAGAGCTCCTGGGAAGCGATTCGAGACGGTGGAGGCTTGTCCGCCACAAAGGTCAGCTTGAGGTGGTTGATGATTCTATAGACCACATAGTAATCAGTTACGGAGGATGATCATCGCAATAATAAAAGGAATCGAACAAAAAAGATAAGTAAGGTCTGACCCCTAATAAATTCTAAATGTTTTTATAACATAACCTTTTCCATGCCTCTCTCTCATGGAACATATCCTCCATTGCCAAGCCAAGTTCTTGCAGGAGATAAAGGATCCCTTCATATCCAACATAAGGCATCGGGTTCTATCTAAATGCCGTCCAGAATCAGCTTCTGAACATGGAGAGGGACGGCCTCCTCTACAGCCGGCTCAGGGGAAAAGTCAGGCTGTTCGGGTTGAATCCCAGGTATCCTTTCAAAAGGGAAATCGAGGCGCTTCTGGAAAAAGCGCTGACCTTTATTCCGGAAGAAGAGAAGAAAATTTATGTCCGGCGATTGCGGCCCCGCAGGACTGGAAAGCCTATCTAAGCGTCGGAGAAGCCATGAAAATTAAGGGCGTTAAGCTGCAAGATGTAGCCGTCGCCGTCTCCGACTACTTGCGCAGGAACGGCATAGAGACGGTG
>Ga0315551_10001494_pt1 | contig 17605 bp, 10 predicted proteins | sample SalMarSW160290MG_FD_203678 | JGI IMG/M metagenome (GOLD analysis project Ga0315551, IMG submission 203678) | Salt marsh sediment microbial communities from the Plum Island Ecosystem LTER, Massachusetts, United States - Salt Marsh Sediment SW1602-90 ...
GGGTTCGAACAGAAACTGCTTCATGAGATGAAAGCCGCGTTCTACTGCTGTCAGGCGGTTGTAAGTGGCATGATGGAGCGAAAACGGGGTTGTATTGTGAACGTGAGTAGTGGACTCTCCCGAGTTCCAGGTGCCGGGTTCGTGGCTCACACCAGTGCCAAATCTGCGCTGGATGGGTTCTCGAAGGCTCTGGCACTGGAATTGGGACCGTACGGGATCACGGTCAATGTCGTTGCTCCCGGACTGACTATTACAGACGCCACTGCTAACCAACCTAAAGAGATACATGAAGCGATAGCGGCACATACTCCGCTTAGAAGACTGGCCGAACCGGAAGACATAGCTGGAGCTGTTCTCTTTTATTGTACCGACTGGTCTAAATACGTAACCGGAACATACCTGCCTGTCAGCGGCGGTACGCAAATGACCTGAGGTGAAAATGGCGAAGTACTACGACGTTAAAATTACGCTGGTTTCCCAGTTGAAAAAGTGCCCCGCAGGACACCAGGTCGGCGACGAATTCCTGATCGGACACATGACTCCAGCAGGACTTTGCATGGGAGCCTTCAGTTCGCTACTTCCTTACATCACTACCCTGCGGTTCGGGGGCTCATTTTTTTGGGAGAAAAATGACGATGAGGGAACGTTTTGCTGTCCTGACCCGGAGGTTGTGAATGTCTTCCACCTCGAACGAGTAAATCATGATTAGCATGCGAGATTGGTGCATCAGATGTCCGAATCTCTGTTCTTGGTCAGATTTGATGTAATTGCGAGATACATATCTTGTTAGTGAGTTCTGTTCTTCATAATCCTGCAGTGCCGATTAATGGAGACACAAATGGTAACATAGTGTATGGCCATCCATAACAGCCAAAAAAAACGATCATACTTTGGTAACAATACCGTGTAAGTCATTGTGCCACAACACGAGTCGGGGGTTCGATTCCCCCTCCTCTACTTGCGATGTACTTACCACTCAAAACGATTTATAATCGGGTGCCATGAGGAATTCCGGACGGGAGATTGCCCTGTAACGGCATCTATTGGGAGTCTAGAAATGAACACTACCATAAAGACAATTATCTGGGAGCAGTTCGGGGCTGCGATTGACATGCTCGAAAACGACATCGTTGCCAGTCCCGAAGAAGTATGGGGTGACCGCTCCGGCTATTGCGAATTCTGGTACCTTGCTTACCACACCCTTTTCTTTCTCGACTATTACATGTCTGAGTCGTCCGAAGGGTTTGCACCCCTGCTCCCTTTACCCTTAGCGAACTCGACCCGGCCAGCGTTCTTCCCGATCGAGTATATACAAAGGATGAGCTTCTCACCTATCTGGAGCACGGCCGCAACAAGTGCAAGGCGCGGATTGAAGACTTGACAGACCAGACAGCTCATCAACGCTGTGGATTTGAACGGCCTGACATTACTGTTGCCGAGCTACTGCTGTACAAGATGCGCCACGTCCAGCATCACGCCGCACAACTAAATCTGATCTTGCAGCAGAAAATTGATTCCGCACCCCGTTGGGTTGCTAAGGCGAAAAGCTAACGCAGAAATGAACAAACGCATACATCCGCCGGATTGAGTATGGTATTGTGCGATCCAAGGATGCCATAAATCCGGCCCCGACCTCACTCTCCCCAAACTCTTGTGGAATTCGCTTTTGGAGTCCAAACTGGCTACGCCAATATCAACGGGGCGAGTTGGAAGACGTTGCGATGCAAATGGATAGGGTCGCAAGTCTGAGGGTCAAATGGACAATTTATAAGTAGAGTTTCGGACGGTTTCTTCAGTCGATGGTTCCCGGAAGGTCGTTGGTGGCAGGCCGCGCAGAGCGTCGTATGGACGACATTCGTTGTAAGCGGTCAGCCGGCCGAACGTAGTTTCCCGCACCTGCTGATTCAAATCGTCAAACAAGTTGCTGTTGAGTACCTCCTCTCGATACGTCCTGAAGTCCGGCGATTAGACCGCATTCGGTATCGGGGGCGTCTCAAGCGACTGCCGATCCACGCGCCGCAAGACGCTTTTTTTTGCGACGCTTATGGTTCAATCCTAATTGAGAATACGCCCGGTACACCCGCTTGTGATTCCCCCGGTGACTGTCCAACCGCAAACGCTGATTACTCATCAAAAAACCCAGCGAAGATGTTCGTCCGTCACAGCTGTTAACGCCTCAATCAGCTCGCGATCCCGCTTTTGACGATCCTCGTTTGACCGGTACCGTGCCGCTCGCGATATCCCAGCCCACGGGGATTTCTTGGAACATCCGCATCCTTTTCAGGTTAAAGAGTCATTAGATTTGGTCCAGGCCAGCCTGGGAGTTATAATTTAGTGTTAACTGCTCTCAATGAGGTTACATGACACGACTACGCACCGTCTCCGGACAACTTTCCGTTATCATCGTTTTCCTCCATCCCCTTGTCCTCTGTTTGCTTCTGGCCGGGTGCTCCGGCGACGCGGATGGCGGCTCGGGACGAGCCAATGAGCGACTAGTACCGGCGGTAGAGGCAGTACAGGCCAGGTACGGCAGCCTTCCTCTGACCTAGCGCCTGAGCGGCCTCGTTCGGGCCAAGAATCAGGTGGAGTTGTATCCCCAGATCAGCGCGGCGGTTGTTCAGGTATATGTCCAGAACGGTGATCTGGTGAAGTCCGGGGATCCGTTGGTAAGGCTACGCGATACCGAATTACGGGAGCGACTCAAGCAGGTCGAAGCGAATTATCAGATCACCGTAGCACAGGCCAGGCAGGCCGAGGCTGATATGCAGCGGATTCAGGCGGAACTAAATCGCAGCACCAACCTTGTCCAGAAAGACCTTATAAGCCCGACCGAATTCGAGACCATGCAGACACAGGCAATAGCCGCTGAGGCCGAAGCTGAGCTGGCGCGGGCGCGGGTGGAACAGGCGCAGGCCACCGTTGATGAACGAAAAGAGGCATTATCGCAAACGGTCGTTCGGGCTCCGGTCGATGGTACGGTCGGCAATCGCAACGCCGAAGTCGGTATGCTGGTCACCCCGAACAGCAAGCTGTTTACGCTTGGACAGCTCGATTCCGTTCGCGTTGAAGTGATACTCACCGACCGCATGCTCTCATACATCAAAGAAGACCAGCGATCCGAAATTTCTTCGCCGAGTATCCCCTTTGGTTCGATTGATGCTCCCATTGCACGCATTTCACCATTCCTGCATCCGGTCACCCATAGTACGATTGCCGAGATTGATCTGGTCAATCCCGAAGGCGCTCTGAATCCGGGAATGTTTGTTTCAGTAGACATATTCTATGGCGAAAGCGAGCAGGCCACGTTGGTCCCGCTGAGCGCCCTCTGGGAAAACCCAGCCACCGCAAGCGTCGGAGTGTTTGTCAGCCTCGACTCGTTGACAGGCGAACCGGTTGCCGTGTTCGACGATCCACGCGGCGGTTCACTCACTGATCCGGTGTTTTTTGAGTTTGTGCCGGTTGAAGTAGTCGCCCAAGGTCGAATGAACGCCGGGGTGGGAGGGCTCGACCCGGGAAGCTGGGTAGTGACGATCGGCCAGGATTTGCTGGGCACTGATACCGCACAAGCGCGAGTACGGCCGGTCAACTGGGAATGGGTTGAGAAACTACAGCAGCTTCAGCGCGAAGACTTGCTGAAGGATATCATTCAGCGCCAACAGACGGGTGCTGGCGATACTACTCTGATCGGCACGACACCAGCTGGTTTCTAGGACGCCGCATGAACATTACCAGAACAGCTGTCAAACGTCCCATTGCCACCACTATGGTGTTTCTCATCATCATCGTACTGGGCGTCATGGGATTCAGGTTTTTGCCGGTTGATCTATTGCCGCCGATCGAGTATCCGATGCTCAGTATCTCCACCAGCTATCCTAACGTTGGTCCGGAAGAGATTGAGACAATTATCACGGACCGGGTGGAAAACGCCGTTGCCGTCGTGCCCAACCTTACGGAGGTGCGTTCGGACTCCGAAGAGGGGCGGAGCCGGGTAAGGCTTGAGTTTGCACAGGGCACTGATATCGACGCCGCAGCCAACGATATCCGGGCGGCGCTTGATAGGATCCGTGATGATTTTCCCCCCGAAGTCGAGCCGCCGCAGCTGTGGAAATTCGATCCTGATAATTTCCCGGTTCTTATTATGGGGGCGCAGTCGCACCGTTCGATGGAAGAACTGACGCTCATTCTCGAAAGAGAAATTGCCCAGCGTTTCGAGCAGATTCCGGGAGTCGGTTCGATCGATGTCTGGGGTGGCATCTATCGCGAAATCCAGGTTCGACTCAAACGCGATCGCCTTGCGTCCAGCCATCTCACCGCGGCCGATGTACGCGCGGCGCTGCAACGTGAAAATGTTACCTTGCCCGGCGGCGACATGCGCGAAGGGATCAGCGACATGTATATCCGTACCCGGGGCGAGTACCAATCTCTCGACGAGATCGCCAACACGATCATTACAGTGATCGACGGCTACCCGATTCGGGTGCGCGATGTCGCCGATGTAGTGGACGGCTTCCAGGACATCAACCGCATCGTACAGATCGATGGCCGGCCAATGGTTCGCCTGGGGATTCGCAAACAGTCAGGGGCCAACACGGTCGCAGTAGCGCAACAGGCACGCGCGGTGATGGAACAGATCAATCAGGAGCGTGAAGATATCGATCTGGTGCTCGTCATCGATCAGAGCGATTTCATCCAGAACTCGATTGACAACGTCAAACGGTCAGCCTTTTTCGGTGGGCTCCTCGCGATCTTCATACTCTATCTCTTCTTGCGCAACGATTCGACCACGTTTATCATTGCACTGTCAATTCCGATCTCGATTATCGCTACCTTCGGACTGCTGTTCTTCAATAATCTCACGCTGAATCAGATGAGTTTCGGCGGACTGGCTCTGGGGATAGGGTTAATCGTCGACAGTGCCATTGTGGTGCTCGAGAATATCGTCCGCTTGCGTGAGGACCGTCACTCGCTCGAAGAAAGCGCTCTCACCGGTACAAAGCAGGTAACCGGCGCCATCATCGCATCGACTCTTACGACTACGGTCATCTTTCTGCCGGTGGTTTTCATGCAGACCATATCTGGCATGCTCTTTCGAGAACTAGCGCTAGTGGTGGTGTTCGCACTCTTGTGTTCCTTGTTGGTGGCGCTCACGCTGGTGCCGATGCTCGCCAGCCGGTATCTGACGGTTCCAGCCGGTGGTCGCAACGTCGAGGATCACCCGTTGCGTACGGGCAAATGGTTCAAACGTCTCGAAGGCCGGTATGCCGGTTTGCTCGATAAGGCGATGCGACATAAAAAAATCGTTTTCGGCGTTACGGCATTGCTGTTGACCGGGACCCTGTTGTTGTGGCCACTGTTGCCGGTAGAGCTGGCGCCACAAACCGATGCTGATGAGATCGGTATTGACCTGGAGATGGCTCAAGGGACCAATATCGCCGTGGTCAATCGCTACCTGAGCGAGCTGGAGCAGATCGTGCGTGACGTCGCTCCAATGGATCAGATCCGCCATATCACCACCCAGATTCATCCGGGGAATGCCGAAGTGGAGATCTCGCTGAAGAACGCCGGGGAACGCTCGATCAACAGTTTCGTTTTGGCCGACCGCCTTCGTCGCGAGGTTTCGGGCAAGATTCCCGGTGCTAACATCCGGGTTTCGGCACAGTCAGGGCTGTGGATGCTGCGGCGGTTGTTCGGTTCGGGGGGGGGCGAGGCGGTACAAATCGAGCTGCGCGGCTACGACCTGGCGATGGCCGACCGTTTGGCCGCAGACATCAAGCAGATTGTCGAGCGCATCCCTGAGGTGGCCGACGTTCGGACCAGCCGACGCGAGGGAAGGCCGGAACAGAATCTAATCATCGATCGCGAGAAGATCGCCGATCTGGGTCTGTCGGTGAACCAGATCGCACAGATAGTCCAGACAAATGTCGGCGGCAGTCGCGCCGGAGTCTTCCGTGAAGGCGGCGAGGAATTCCCCATCACAGTGCGCCTGCAGCCGAAAGACCGCCTGACCACCAGTGACTTGAGTAACGTAGCCGTACGCAGCAACGGCGGCGACATTATTCCCGTGTCGTCGGTGGTGCAAAACCAGCGACGGCGCAGTCCAATAGAGATTCAGCGAATCGACGGGCAGCGTGTGACCTACATAACCGCCAACCTTGAAAGTGGCGCGGCGCTTGGGGATGTCGTCGAAAAACTGCAGGAGGCCATTCACACAGTGGCCCTGCCCAAAGGATTCTCGGTCGTGTTCGGCGGCGAATATGAGGAGCAGCAGCAGGTACAGACCGATTTTCTCTTGTCGGTCATTATGGCCGCTATTCTCATTTACATGGTGATGGCGGCGCAGTTTGAACGATTTCTGGATCCGCTAATCGTGATGATCACCGTACCCCTGGCCATCATCGGTGTTGTACCCACGCTGCTGCTGACAGGCACGAGCCTGAACATACAGAGTCTGATGGGTATCATCATGCTCATGGGCATTGTTGTCAACAACGCCATTGTCCTGGTCGACTATATCAATTTGATGCGCCGTGAGCACAACCTCGATATCACCGCCGCCGTCCTGCAGTCGACGCGACTACGCCTGCGGCCCATCCTAATGACCACCTGCACGACGGTGCTGGGAATGCTGCCGCTGGCGTTTGTGTTGGGAGCGGGAGGCGAGATCCAAGCGGCGCTGGCGCGGGCGGTCATTGGCGGCCTGACAGTGTCATCCCTCATAACCTTGATCCTCATCCCGGTCGCGTACACCAGCGCGCACACCCTGCTGTCTCGGGTTCGTTCCTGACCCTTGTGGCCCATCGCTTGCAGTGAGATTCACCCATTTGAATCTTGTTCGAGAAATATCACGAAACCAAACCTCCCCTAACGAAATAACCCCGCTTCGCGGCGGGGCCACTATCTATGGCGATCCCGACCTCGCTCTCAGCAAACTTTTGTGAGCTTTGAGTTTGAAGTGCGATTACAATATGCGATGCTCAGTGGAACTCGTTGGAAAACAATAACAACCAGTGAAATGAAATAGAGAAAGCGAAACTGCAAGAAAGCTATTGTCATCAAACAAACTGTGGCTTAGCTTATAGTTTTGGCATCTTATGGCCAATTTTCCTGAAGACGTACAATTAATCGAATTGCACAGATACTTTGTCTCAATCGTCTTACGCTGTGATAACAAATGGAGGTTTGTATGAAATCGAGATCGCTTGTGGATGCAATATTGACAATCAGGTTGGTTGTTATGCTTCTTATCACTATCAATCTGCCCCTTTCTGCACAGGACAAACCGGTGTTCGAAACCGAACAGTTGACCGAAAACCTGTATCTCGCCTGGACCGATGAGGGGAGCTATACAACCAACATCCTTATCCATGTCGGACCGGATGGAATCCTTCTGGTCGATTCCAACACTGATGAAAAGGCCGAAGAACTGAAGAAACTTGTCCATTCATTTGGCAAAGGGGATCCCAAATACATCATCAACACCCACCGCCATGTGGAGCATGTGGGCGGAAACGCGATTTTTGGTGGAACGCCGGTTATCATCGCTCACGACTTGGTTCCATCAAAACTCAGGAGTGGAAGCTACCTGCTCATCGAGTTCCCGGATGAAACCTTTCCGGACATCACCTTCACCGATTCACTCTTCCTGGAGTTTAACGGCGAACGTATCAGGATGGTTGACATGGGGGGCAGCCATGACGATAACGAAATCTTTGTGCATTTTACCAAAGCCAAAGTCGTCCACCTGAGTTCCATTATCAATGGTATGAACTTCCCCTCTATTGACTCCGATGGAGACCTATTGAAATTTGCCAGTCTGACTGAAAGAGCGATGCAACTCCTCCCCGACGACGTCACTATCGTGTCCGGTCACAACAGACTGGCTAAGTATTCCGATCTGGCTGAATATCGCGATATGATTAACGAAACGATAGATCTTGTGAGGCAGGGAATCTCTGATGGCAAGGATGTCACACAGATGCAAGAGGAGAATACCTTTGCCGCTTACGAGCGGTTCAATCAGAGCTACGTCAGCCCCAATCAATGGGTGGAGTACATTCATGAACGGCTTACCAGGGATGAGTCGGCCCCTGAGAAGATGGAGTTATTTGAACCGATCTACTATGCGATAAAAGAGGGGGGCGCTCAGGGCGGAAAGGACAAATACTATGATCTGAAAGAGAATCATGCCGACAAATACGATTTTGAGGAGACGCATCTCCTGGTGATCGGCGATAAACTGCTGGGGCACGACTATCTCGCGGAAGCGACCGAAATGCTCAAGCTGTATCTGAGTGAGCATCCCGAGGGCCGTTATCGTTACTACGCCAACTATGACTTGGCAGTGGTGGCCAAAAAACGGGGGGACAAAAAGGCAGCCATTGAATACTGCAACGAATCCCTGAAACTGAATCCGGATTTCAAAGCTGCAGATGATCTCTTAGCAGAGTTGAAATAGTACCCCTGTCTGACCGGGGAGGTGACTATCCAGCCGTTTTCAGCCATAGCCAGAAATACATGAACAAATCGGGCCTTACGAGACGACTACCCAAAATCGTTGGATTTGTCAGAGTTGATTGATAGATATGGTGTTACGGGCATTCGATCGTTATTATGGTTTGGGATTGCGTGAGAGCTTCGCGTACTCTGCAGTGAACGTATTGGCCCAATCCTGGTTAGGGCTGGAGCTACCATTCCGGTTTGAAGAGACAAGATAAGGGGCAGGTCACACCCGTGCCAATAGAAAAAGGCGAAAATTGAGTGGCTTGCCAGGGATCGTGAGAACCTGTATACTGGTCGAAGATACTGAAAGAATATGTCTATACCAAGTTGTAAATCGACTTCTAGTGGAGGTTAGATATGGCAAAAATAACCAAGTCGAGAAGCTCGGCCAAACGGAAAAAGCCAGCAAGTAATGTGAAACCTACTGCTAAGGCCGAGAAGAGCTCCAAAGTATTGGGCAAATCGAAAACTGCAGTCAAGAAACGGAAACGCCATGCAACAGCGAAGTCAAGGTCCAGGGAAGTTCATTTGAGCGTCAGAATCGAAACGCTTGAGAAGAAAATTCTTCAGGGGAAAAAAGAGCTGGCAGAACTGCGCAAAAGGCTGGCTACTGAAGAAGTGTCAGATTATGTGTTCAAGGCTCATGATGGATCAGAAGCAAAACTCTCGGAGATGTTCGGCACGCATAAGGACTTAATCCTCGTCCACAATATGGGCAAAGCATGTCGCTATTGCACTCTCTGGGCGGACGGTTTTGTGGGCCTCACGAAGCATTTGGAAGATCGGGTGGGATTCGTGGTTATCTCTAAAGATGACGTTGACACACAACGAGAGTTTTACCAGAGTCGGGGCTGGAATTTCAAGATGTACTCGAGTTACGAAACCTCGTTCAACCGAGATATGAAATTCGAGCATAACAATGGTGCACAGATGCCTGGGGTATCTTCCTTCTACAAAGACGAAAGCGGTAAGATCTTTCGTGTTGGATACGCCTATTTCGGACCAGGTGATGATTTCTGCGCTCTCTGGCACATGCTCGACCTTATCAAAGATGGGTCTGCTGGCTGGGAACCGAAATACGATTACTAATTGACAAAAAATAGCCTCAGTCCGTCGGCGATTCACTCAGAGTGAAGGATCTGGCCACACGCAACAATAGCCGAAGAGATAAATCCAACAGTAGACCTTCATCGCTGAGCTTCTTTCTGGACTAACATCTCCATAACATCCTGTGGCCAATGTGTGGCCATGAGCCTGTGAGTTTGCCAGCTGTCACCAAGGCTAATCAGATAAAGCTAACAGCTTGAACTTATTGCCACTCTTGAGCTTACCTCACGCCTCACGTAAGAACAGTCTAACCGCCAATATGACCCCGGAGAATTCATAGTACCATTCGACATGCACTGGTCATAAAAGAGGTAAGTTCATCAAGCGTTGAAAAGCAAACGGCTATTCCGACCTCCAGAGAGCATAGGGCTTCGCCAATCCGGCTCAGGATACTCTGAAAGACACCTTTGGCAAACTATCATTAGATTAATCCAGAGCGATCCAGTTCGAGTCTCGTCCACGCGCCGCGCTACCGCCTTTTTCTCTGAGTAAGTCTAAGAACGGGCTATTTATTATCATTAATGAACCGAAGGGTTTCAATCTATATTGCTGCCGAACGAGATCGGCAATTATAGGAGGATAGAATGTACACGCGATACATAGTCATTACTGCGATTATATCGATAGCCATATTATCATCTAATGTTTATGGTCAAGAATCCAATAAGGATTCGGACAAGAACAATCCTGTAATCGCCACCCACAGGCTCACTGCGGAAGACGTCGAGAGGCTGCTTGCCAGGCCAGCCTGCCTAGAATCCGCTCCGGAAGGGGATGAATGGAGCCGCATCGAGGATTTTCCAGTCTCATCGCGCGGAATCACGCTTTCCGCAAAACTCTATGTGCCTACTGAGGAAGGACCTTGGCCAGCAGTAATCCTGGTGCCTGGCGGATTCAATGAAACCGAACTCATGATGGAGATGCCGCGTTATGAAGCGCCTCGTTTAGCACGCTGTGGATTCGCCGCGGTAGTCTACTACAAGCGGGGTACAGGGCTTTCAGGAGGTTCATATGCTGAAGCAACCTATGACGATTTCATCGACGACGTAGGGAACATCGCGAGACAACTCGCAAGGTACCCGGGCATCGATCAGGAGCGTATCGGTGCCAACGGGGGAAGCGGTGGAGGGTTCGTTGCTTCCATCGCAGCTGCCCGCTATCCGGAGATCTCATTTGCCATCAACAGGTCCGGCCCGATTGTCCCGATGGAGGAGGAGAACGACTTCAACATCGCCTATGCGCTCCGAAGCCGGGGCTACGCGGATTCCCTCGTCGAACAGGTTCTACCGCTCTGGAAGCGACATCATGCTGCTTGGGCTTTGGCGGATACAGCTGCCCTCCAGACTGTTGCCTCAGAGATCAGGACAAAGAGGGAGAGCTACGATTTCTTTCTCTTGCCGACTCCGTATGATGAGATATTCACTGACTCCAATCTCATTTTCCTCTGGCCTAGGTTCCGTTCATCGTCGCGTGATTATCTTTGCGAGTTGACAACAATGTGCAAGAAGTGGCTCTCCATCTATGGTGAGAAGGATCCCATCGTGCCGGTGACCTCGTGCGTCCAGAGCATAGAAACGTTAATGAAGGCAAGTGGGAACGACGAGTATTCAGTGATAGTCCTCCCGGACGTTGACCACTCCTTTATTGACTCCGACACCCGAAGACAGATTCCAGTGATTCGCATTGTAGTCAACTGGCTTAATGAGAATCTGAGAACGGAGTAATATTATCGACAAAGCGGCAGCCCATGGCTCTGCCGTGGCTTACTTCTGGAGTGGTTGCGGCTTCGCCTTATCTGATAGCTTTCCAACGTGTTCCGCCAACCCAGGAATAGGCGGTTTGAATCTCGAACTCGAATCTGACAGGAGTTTGGGGAGAGTGAGGTTGGGGCCGCCATTGCAACCCACGAAATTGGGTAGCAAAAGCAGCGTTGCTTTTGTGGCGAGTGCTTTATCTGGGGATGGAGTCTGCCTATTCTCTGGTCAGCAACTCTTCGAGCTTGGTGCGTAGCTGAGCTATACCGCGATCGTAATTCGACATGATCGCAATCGTGTAACCTGAGGTCATGTGCATAGCCAAAGTCGCGCTGACCCCTGCTGCGCTACCGCTATGACCAATAATCCGCTGACCGTTGACAACCTTCTCCTCGAACAAATAGGCATAGCGGGTCGTCTCGTTGCGGTCTACCTTACCTGTGGTGAGGATTTCCAGAAACTCTCTGTTTAGCAGTGTGTGATCACGCAAGGCGATATCGAATCGAAGAAGATCTTCAACGGTTGAATATCCTCCTCCTGCCGGACCACCCTTCGGAGGATTTAGGTACCAGTTTAGAGTCCAATCATCCAAAAGTTCGCCGTAAAAACCCCTTTTTGTGTACCCGATTGCCATATTAGGTATTGGCTGCTTAATATCATAACAGTCGGTGTTAATCATCCCCGCCGGTCCTGTAACGTTCTGCCGAATGTAATCATCGTAGCTCATATCAGACAGTTTCTCGATTACAAGTCCCAAGACAATCGGTCCGCAGTTGCTGTACGAAAAGCGTTCTCCGGGCTCAAATAGGAGTGGTTTCTCATTGGTCAGATTATCGTAATCCTGTACAGAATGAAGATATGCCCAACCGGGATTGGTTAACAACTCCTTCCAGTACAATCCCAACCCGGCAGTGTGGGTCAGCAGATGATGAATGCTGACCTTATCCCTTACATCTTGGTTGGGATAATCGGGAAGATGTTTGCCAACCTTGTCATCGAAGGAGAGTTTCCCTTCCTGGGCGAGCTGAGCTACTGCTACTCCGGTAAACATCTTGTTCATAGAGCCGAGACAAAACTTAGTGTCAATCTTGTTGGCGACACTATATCGTTCGCATGCATCTCCGACGGCTCTCTTGTAAATTGGCTCACCATCTCTGGCTACCATAACAGACCCTGAAAACTCATCTCTCGCAACCAGTGAGTCAATCAGCTCATCAAGGTAGGTGCCAAGTTTCATTGAGGTAAGTGTGCCTTGGGGGAGGGGGACATTCGGCTCGTCAGCATGAGCGCAATTTGTTGCTGCGATAATAACCAACGACATCGCGATCAATCGGTGAACTACGATTTTCATTCGATGAACTCCTCAAACTTGAGTTTGTTTAAATATCATCTTGCTAGCTTCATTGGACCGAATATAAGAGAAAAGGTCGCATTCACAAGTCAGGTGACACTTTTCCTGCCAACCATACATCGGAGCGCTCCTACTCAGCAACCGTCATCTCGTTTGAAGGAGCTACTAAACTCAGCTGATTATCTTCCAACGGCTTCCCTCCTTCGTGCAATAGCGCTTTTCGACCCAACAATCGAACACCACAAAAGTTTGGGGAGAGTGAGGTCGGGGCCGCCATGAAATGTTGCGCCGTGGTTCACTCCGCTGTTTCCTAGTCAGAGACATCGCATAGAATCTGTGGCCAGACAGTGACCATTCGCACAAAGATTTGGAGTGAGTTGCCGGTTCGAAACGAGATCTCACAGAACTCGTAATGCCTTGCAGTTCCCACAGTTAGGCCCAGTTCGCTGAGCTTGAGTAGGTTGCAAGCCAACTCTACAGAGAATTCATAGTACAATCCGAAGGTCCTTAGATGTTGGGCAAAGACTCACCTGACGTCGACGATTCACAGGACCATTCCATCTCAGAGACAACCGCAACCTGGGCCGGTGCAGCACTAGACCACTTTCTTAGAGGGGGACACAGACTTACGGTCTGACCGCGGGTCTCCATTTCTAGTATCTATGTCAACAGTGGTTGACATCGCGTTTTGACATTGCCTTGAGCTGAATTGAGCCCTATCTTCTAGTCAGTCAACAGAATAGTAGCTTTGAAATCGGCCAAATGAGGTAACCTGCCCATGGTGGCAGATGAATCACATGATGATCTGACGCAGTCGTTTGTTGCCCTGACTAAAGGGATGACTGTGTCACACTACCGGATCATCGAGAAGATCGGCACCGGTGGCATGGGAGAGGTATATCTGGCTGAGGACACCGAGCTTGACCGAAAAGTCGCGCTGAAGTTTCTGCCACCGCACCTTTGTCATGACGAAGATTGCCGCACCCGTTTTAAGCGCGAAGCGCAGGCTGTGGCAAAGCTGAAACATCCGAATATCGTCACCATTTACGAAGTATCAGAGTTTCAAGGACGCCCGTTCTTCGCTATGGAATGCTGCGAAGGACAGTCACTTCGTAACCTTATCAAAGGCCAAGAGCTGAACCTTGATGAAATTGTTGGTTTGACCATACAGGTCTGCGAGGGTTTGCAGGAAGCGCACGAAGCTGGCATCATCCACCGCGATATTAAGCCGTCCAATATCATTCTGGACAAGAAAGGTCGCCCTAAGATACTCGACTTTGGCCTGGCAGCAGTGAAGGGCACTGATAAACTGACCAAGACTGGATCGACTCTCGGTACAGTCGGCTACATGTCTCCTGAGCAGGCACGGGGTGAGAAAGTCGATCAGTGTTCGGATATTTTCTCTTTGGGTATCGTTCTCTACGAAATGATCACCTGCAGGCGACCGTTCGATCGCGAGAGTGATGTTGCCACCACCAAGGCAATTGTTTCGGATGCTGCAGAGCCGTTAGCACGGTACAAGTCTGGTGTCCCTAATGAACTGCAGCAGATTGTTGATCGGGCGTTGGAAAAGGATGTAGAAACTCGGTACCAGACAACCTCAGGGATGCTGGCTGACTTGAAAAGGCTGGCCGTTCCTGAACATATAATGGTCCCTGAGAAGAAGAAGGCACGGAGGCTAAGGTGGGCGGCTGCGATTTTGGGGCTGATCGTTATAACCGTACTTGGAGGTCTTCAAGTAAAACATTGGCTGATACCTTCTCAGGCAACTGTGAAGTCGTTGGCGGTTGTAGATTTTGACAACATCGGCGCTGAAGAGGATGCCTACCTGGCCAGCGGTCTGGCCGAGGACTTGGCTGTCAAGCTCCGCAAGCTGGAAGGTTTCCATGTAGCCAGCAGTGGTGATATTCGTCGCCTGGCCAAGGAGAATCTATTGCCGAGAGAGATTGCTGCCCGCCTGGGAGTTCAGTACGCCCTCGGCGGGTCGTTGCTGCGACAGGACACGCTGGTGCGGGTACACGCGGAGCTGATTGAGAAGAAGACCGGAAATGTCATCTGGTCGGATCAGATTGACTGGCAGCTCACCGAGATATTCCAGTTCATGGATGAGGTTTCCCAAAAGATCGCCCAGGCGCTGGAGGTCCGTCTTTCACCGGTGGACAAGGCCGCATTGGCTGCCAAGCCGACCGATGATGTCGCGGCCTATGACCATTACCTGAAGGGCCGCCACTACTACTATCGCACGACATTCAGGGATAACGAGCTTGCTGAAAAGGAGTTTCAGAGAGCGCTGCAACTTGATCCGGACTATCCCCTGGGCTTGGCAGGTTTGGCCGATGTGTATGTACAGCGCTACAAGGAACGGTTTGATTATGACGAATACTGGCTAGATTCATCCAACGTGCTCATACATCGGGCGCTGGAGCTTGACCCGAACCTTGCGGAAGCGTACGAATCATGTGCCGAAGTTTTTCTGGAGGAAGACAACGTAACGGGCGCCCGCGAAGCTGCCGAAAAAGCGAGAGATCTTCGGCCTGATTGGGATGAACCCTATGTCCATCTGGGCAACATCTGTAAGAACCGAGGGCTTCGTGACACGGCTCTGGCCATGTTCGACACGGCCTTAAGTCTTAGGCCAAGCGTAGATGCCTTATGCGGCAAAGGCAACATTTTTCTAATACGCGGGCAGATGGATTCGGCCAAAGCGGCTTATCAAGCAGCATCAAAGTTAAATCCTGATCATGACCGCCCCTACCTGAAACTCGGTCGCTTATACCAATACGGGTTGTATGAAGGAGAGAAGGCAGAGAGTCTCTATCAGCGTGCCATTGAAGTACGGCCGGACCACGCCGCCGGATATGAACAACTAAGCCACAGATTGTTTAATCGAGGAAGTGTTCAAGAAGGTGAAAAACTTCTTCGCGATTTTGTGGAGCGGTTTCCCTATAGCTGGGATGGTTATGAAGCGCTTTATGGCTATGAAGCTTGGTGGCGGGGCGATTACCCGGCCGCTGTCAAGATCATTCAGGAGGCCGTCAAACGCAATCCGAATCGTGTCTGGCCCCATCTCCTTCTGGCTTACTCTTATGCAGAAAAAATGTCGCCTCAGGCAGAATCAGATAAAGCTGTGCCGGCATCGGAGCAAGCTGTGATCGCAGTTGATCGGGCGCTTGCCCTGCGACCCAATTCCGGCCGGGTACTCGAGTGGGCCGGTGACGTGTACAGTTCTCTCAACCATTTTGAAAAGGCTATTGAATACTATAATAGCGCACTCGAATACAGACCAGGTTCCAGCGATCTGCTTTATAGCATTGCAATGGTTTTCAGGAAGATGAGGCATTATGAAAAAGCTGTGGAGTTCATGCGCAAAGCAATTGAAATTTCTCCGGGTGATCCGGCGTACTATTATGACCTTAGGTCAGTTTTAGTACACGACATGAACAGATGGCAGGAATATTTTGATATTATCCAACAGGCCACAGCAGGCTATGGAGATGACCTGACTTTCCCTTTTCTCCTGAGCTGCGAGCAGTGCGTAGCAGGTCAGTACAAAGAAGCTATAAACACTTGTCGGCGTGCTTTGGAAAGGATAAGGGTTGATCATTTCCTGCTCAGGCTTGGCATTGCCCTATGGCTGTCCGGGGACGTGGAAGGTGCTCTGGCTACATGTAGAGAGGGGAAATTCTATTATGAATCTGGCCGCAGAATCGTAGCCATACTGAAAGCAGAAGGCAGATTTGACGAAATAGACCATTATCTTGACAGCATTAAAACTCCAATTCCAGGTCATAATTTATCTGGCATAGATTTTTGGCAAAATCTTGCAGGACCATACTATATGTCTATGCGCCGTTTCGATGAAGCCCTGACTGTTTACACTGAGCTTCGGGAAAGTGGCGAAGAAACGTGGTCGGTTGAGAATTCAATGACAATGGCGGAATGCTATAGACAGAAAGGGGAAATCGATAGCGCTCGACTTCTTTTGGAAGGAGTAGCTGATAGTGCGACGGGGGAATACCAACCTTTGACACTCATCAAGCTGGCACTATTAAAGACAATCGGAGCGCAAGATCTCACGGTTGCCGTTCAACTGGCCGAAAAGGCACAGGCTGAACAAAACATTCCGCAGGACGCAGTCACCGAACCCGTATTACGCCTCCAGTACGCCAGTGGAAAGATGGATAAAGCGGCAAAGTCTCTTGATCAGTTAGTTGAACTTTCTTGGCCGACTGCTGCCGCTTACTACCGGAGGGCTCAGTTAGCAGCAACAACCGGCTCAAGTGAAGCCGGCAGGTACCTTGATGAGGCAATCTCAGGCTTGACGCGGTTAACCCGCGGGGAACGGGTTGATTACAGCATAAATGCTAATCCACCCTCCTTTCTTGCTCTGGCCTTGGCCCGGGCGGGGAAACCGGATGAAGCTCGTCGAGAGATCAAGCGGGCGCTCAAACTCGAACCGGAGAGGGCGGACATCGCCTACAACGCGGCTTGCGCCTACTCACTCATTGGCGACACTGCTCAGGCACTTCAGTGGCTTGAGACTGCTGTCGAGAGAGGCCACCAAGAACTCTGGTGGGCTCGGGTTGATCCCGACCTTGATCCCCTGCGCGAGCTCCCACGTTTCAAAAAAATCGTGAATGGTTGGGACAGTCGCATACAGGCGATGTTGAAGAAGTCTGGCAGCGATCAATGAATAGAGACGACGACAAGGATAACGATCTTACTGAGTCGGTAGGCGATCTTGGTGATAGTCCTGATCGGCCGCGAATCAAGAGGCTTGGCCATTTCAGGATAGACGCCACTCTCGGCTCCGGAGGGATGGGGACCATCTACCGTGCCTACGATGAGTCGATGAAGCGGCCAGTAGCCCTTAAAGTGCTCCATTCCTCTCTGG
>Ga0315551_10001496_pt1 | contig 17583 bp, 12 predicted proteins | sample SalMarSW160290MG_FD_203678 | JGI IMG/M metagenome (GOLD analysis project Ga0315551, IMG submission 203678) | Salt marsh sediment microbial communities from the Plum Island Ecosystem LTER, Massachusetts, United States - Salt Marsh Sediment SW1602-90 ...
CTTATGTCCAGCCACATTTTCGTATTGGCAGCAGCTATTCTGGTCATGTCTCTAAAACCCCCCGCACATAGTTTAAATAAATTTTTCATCTTCTTTTGTTCATCATCTATCATGTCAACAAGGTTTGTTGAAAGGATATGAGGCAAATGACTGATAAGTGCTACATTTTCATCATGTTCCCTCGGATTCATAGAGATCACTTTTGCACCGATTTTCGTAAATAAGGAGTGCAGCGCAACAAGTGGTTCGGATACAGTAATATCGGTAGGGGTAAGAATATAAAACGTATTCCTGAATAATTCCGGAGTGGCGCTCAGGATACCTTCATTCTCGGATCCTGCCATTGGATGTCCTCCTATGAAAAATACACCTTCGGGTAATATTTTGCTTATTCTTTGAACTATCTTTTCTTTAGCGCTTCCTACATCCGTAATAATCGCTCCCTTTTTTAAATAATTCTTAATATGTTCTACAACTTCGACTATTTTACTTATCGGAGTCGCTATTATTATTAAATCTGCGTCAGACGCAGCTTCTTTATAATCTCTGGCAATAATATCGATTACGTTTCTGTATTTGGCAATATTCATTGCTTCACCTTCTACATCGTAACCGGTAATTTTGAAATCCTTACCTGTATTTTTTAGAGATAAAGCCATAGATCCGCCAATAAGTCCGAGTCCTATTACGGTTATTTTTCTAATATTTTTCATTTTATGACAGTCCTATAATAAGAATACTGATATTATCAGAAGTTTATAGAAATATTTTAATACTATATAAAATTTATCATATTTTGTGAATAACAATTTAATTGGTATTATTTATTTTACTATAGTTTTTATTTTTATTAATTAAAAAAAATATATTAATTTTCTGAAATCTTGTGAATTTTTCTACTTAATCTATTGACAACATTTTTCAATTTTGATATCTTTTTATCATCCAGGAAGAGGAGGCAACTTTTAAATATAACTGATATTTATTTTCGAAAGAGAGTAAGTGAGAGGTTAATAATTTGAAAAGTCCCTGAGAAAAGTTCCCGGATATGCCCCGAGATGTTTAGTAGTCTAATGCGCTAGCTATGACAAAAGATAACTCGGGGTTTTTTAATGGAAAAAATGTTACTGACAACCGGAGCTATTTATTTTATGCCTCTTTTATTTCAACTTCGCTTTTCCTGGGTCTTAAAATGTAAATAATGGCAATACTTATTCCGGCAAAAATAAACAACATTACTTCAGACAGAAAAATTCCAAATCTATAATTTATATAAATTGCTACAAAATCTATTATCATATGATATAGTATCGAAACTAAAATAAAATAATATTTTCTCTTCAGGAAAGCATACATAACCAGAACAGAAAGAGAAATCTGGATAGCAATGGTTAAAATTCTTTCCAGTGCACCGACGAGCGGCAAATACCAGGCAATATCGGCTACTTGCTGCAATAAATCTGCAGGTAAGATACCTGGAAATAGTCTGTAAATAATAAAGTTGACCAGAACCGAAATACCGACAAAAATCATGGATTCTCCCCCGCCGCCATGCCCTATTCCATACATTACTGCTTTTTCATAGCTTCTCGATTTTATAATAAACCCAAATGCCAGTGCTCTTACTCCTTCTTCGAAAATCCCTGCAGTAAACGACGCAAATAAACCAGCCAGCATAAGAGCCATAACCCCGGTAAAATTACGCCCGATATATAAGGAAAAAATATTGTTAAGCGGTATTCTACAAAGCGAAACAAGAAATAGAAGAATTCCAAGAAAAAACAATGCCCAGGAAACCTTATATTTTTTCCACATATAGAATGCGAGTATTACTGGCACGCCTATTTCTATCGCAATAGAAACTATATAAGAAATGTTGATAAGTATATCATCCACTTTTTGACCTCACCTGGTCAAATAACGATACTACTTCTATAAGCTGCTCAGTATCTGTAGAAAAATATTTATTAGATTAGGATCAAATTGAGTTCCGGCATATCTTTCAAGCTCTTCCATTGCTTTTTTCTTACTGATTGCTTTCCGATAACACCGGTCATGGGTCATCACATCATATGAGTCTACTATCGATATTATCCTCGATACCAATGGAATCTCTTTACCCTTTAGTCCACGCGGGTAACCGGTCCCATCCCACCATTCATGATGCGATAAGACTGCATCTGCAATAGGTACTAATTGCGGAGATGACGCAGTAATATTAAAGCCGATTTCAGGATGCCTTTTTACGATCCCCCATTCTTTTCTTGTCAATTTTCCTTTTTTCATGAGAATATCATCAGGTATAGCTATTTTCCCAATATCATGCAGAGCCGAAAGTAATATTAATTCATTTAATTTATTTTCCGTAAGTTTTAAAGATTGACCAAGGACCAATGCCATATCCTTCAATCGTAATGCATGCTCTTCGGTTTCATAACTTTTTTCCTGAAGCGTTCTTTCAAGTGATGAAATTATAGAACTGGATATACTTCTTCTTTCCAGCAATTTCCTTCGGTACATCCAGTCTTCAGCTTCTTTTACAGTCATCCTGATATCATAATTGCAGTTCTTTTTTGTAGAGGTTCCCAGAGATATGCTTACGGGTATCTTTTGGTCACCGGTTTTAAAACACACATCTCTTATCCTATTTAATATTTCTTCCGCATCATCTTCGGTAGTTTTAGGTAGCAGTATAGAAAATTCGTCTCCACCCCATCTTGCGATTATATCTTCTTCCCTGCAGCAGCTTTTTATTATCCTGGCTATCTTTTTTAATAATTTATCCCCTTCTCTATGACCAAAAGTATCATTTATAACCTTTAAACTATTTACATCCCCCATTATGATACTTAAAGGAAACTGCCTCTTGGTATTAAGTCTTTTGATTTCTTCTTCAAAATACGCACGGTTATACAAGCCGGTCAGTTTATCCTTCATAGACAGATATTTGATTTCTTTTTCAGTTTCTTTACGTTCCAGAGCATTGGCAAGAATCTCCCCCAATAATTTTAAAAGAGTTATATCATTTTTTGTCCATATTGTCTTAGTTTTTATTGACTCGAATCCAAGGAATCCGGTAAGGACACTGCCACAAATAATTGGAATTGCTATAATTGATTTTATTCTCTGTGATCCAAGAAACTTTTTTTCTTTCTTTTCTTCAGGTCTGAGTTTAGAAACATCCTGGATATAAACCGGTTCGAAATATTCCAGCTTTTTTAAACACCATGACATTTTTTTGACACTTATCTCTTCAAGTTTTTTTATTCTCGATTTAAAATCTTCGGCACACCACTCATGAGTTTTTTTAATCATTGATCTATTGTCATTGAATAAATATATATAACTTCTGTCAGATCCGGTAAACTTTCCAACTTCTTTAAGCGTATAATTCATTCCATCATCCATTTCATCCGGTAAAAGTTTTATGAATTTTGTTGACAATGTGGTAACAAGACTTTCAAATTTTATTCTGAAATTCAGTGATTTATTTATCTTCGTTTGTTTTGTAATATCCCTTAGCACGATTACTTTACCTATAAGTTTTCTCTTACGATAAGTGATGGGACTTATTATCATATTATAATACTTTATTTCATCCTTATCCCTGATAGTTATGTCTGTTTTTAATTCGGGATTTTCAATTTCATTATTTAAATAATCATAATAATCTGTCAATATATCGGTTATGTGTTTTCCAATAAAATCTTTATTATGGTATTTAAACATATTCCGGGCCGATGGATTTAGATATAACATTCGATTTCCATTATCCAGAACAATAATGAAATCTCTTATACTATTAAAAATGGTCTCCCACGCAGTAGCCATTAACAATCCTATCCTAAAACCCGGAGTTTTTTTATTTCTCAGAAGCAAATAGATGGCTATTAAAGCAACGATTCCAAAAAATAATATGGTGATGTGTAGCGAATACCGCAAATTCATAACTATATATTTTATTCCTTATATTATTACATATTCATTAATATTTAATGCCAAAGTTTTACGTGTATATTTATTATATATTATTATTAATTTGTATTATAAGATAATAAGTTAATATATTATCATATGTTTATATTAAATTACAAATATTTTTATAGTTAATATTTAATCATGCAATTAGTTCTTTGACTTTATCTATAATCGCCATACTGGATATTCCCTCATAATTCAATAGTTCATCCGGTTTCCCGCTTCTGGGTATTTTACTTACTGCGAGACTATAAACCGGGCATTTAACTGATGCGACACTTCTTATAGCTTCCCCCAGACCTCCTTCTGCGTAATGATCTTCGACAGTTAAAATTGCTCCGGTTTCCTCCTGTGCTTTTATAATGGTATCCCGATCTACTGGCTTAATGCTATAAACATCGATTACTCTTATTGTTATATCCTCTTTCTTCAACTCTTCGTAAGCTTTCAATGCTTCGTGTAATGTTATTCCTGCTGCACATACCGTTACTATGTCATTTTTACTCTGCTTTATTATTTTGCTCCCACCAATTTTAAAAATATCTTTTTCATCATAAATGATCGGCGTATCCATTCGGGTAGTTCTGATATAGACATTTCCGAAATGACCCGCAGCTTCTTCCACCAATTTTTCGGTACTTATTCCATCCGATGGATATAATACGACACTATTATTAAGGGTCCTGAACATGGCGATATCTTCCAGCCCCATCTGCGATGAGCCATCTTCTCCAATCGATACTCCCGAGTGCGAACCTATAAATTTTATATTTGTATTAGAGTACTGACTCATTCTTATCTGATCAAACGCCCTTGAAAGAAATGCCGCAAATGTCGAGACAAAGGGAATTTTACCTCTCAGAGATAATCCGATCGCGGTACCTATCATATTCTGTTCGGCTATATACATCTCAAAAAATCTTTGTGGAAAATATTTTTTGAATATTTCAGAAAATGTTGAATTACTGACTTCAGCATCAAGAACAACCATTTTGGGATATTTTAAAAATATATTTACCAGTGCATTTCCATATGCTTTCCTTGTTGAAATTTTATCTTTCGCCATGGGAATCTTATCGTACGGTTTTATTTTTTCTTCATTTATGACAATTCTTTGCGGTTCAGCAATAATCCCCCTTATACTTTTATCGATACTACCAAATTCATTCAAAGCTGCATCCAGCTGCTCCTTTGACATTGTCTTACCATGCCATCCATCTATATTCTCCAGCTGACTCACGCCCTTGCCTTTTATTGTTTTTGCTATTATCATTGTGGGCCTGTCTTTTACCGTTAAGGCAAATTTATAAGCATTTATAATTTCTTCTGTATCATGGCCATCAATTGCAATAGTTTCCCATCCAAATGAAGATATCCTATCCTTATATGCCCTGATATCCCAGCCATACATCGTTTCACCTCTTTGCCCCAATCTGTTGACATCCAGGATACCTATAAGGTTATTTAGTTTATAATGAACCGCAACCTGAATAGCTTCCCATTGTGAACCTTCGGTCATTTCACTATCACCAAGCAGGACATATGTATAATAAGGCAACTTATCCAGATATTTGGCATTCAGGGCCATTCCCAGACCTATTGAGAGCCCCTGGCCAAGTGATCCGGTAGAAGCTTCGGAATATGGAAAACCTGGTGTGGGATGTCCTTCCAATCTGCTTCCAAACTTCCTTAGTGTCAGCAGTTCTTCTTCACCTAAAGCTCCTGCCGCTGCCCATAATGAATACATCAAAGGAGAAGCATGCCCTTTTGAAAAAATTATCCGGTCATTATTTGCATACTTGATATCATTGATTCTAAATCTAAAGAATCCTCCAAAAAATAATACAGACATCAGCTCGACTGCTGATAGTGAAGAAGATGGATGTCCGGATCCGGCTTTTGTGGTTGATATCAATATAAAATATCTGATAAGTTTTGATAATTTATCCAGTTTTTCTTTGTTCGTCATTTTTACTCCAATCATATTTATTTATTATTTTAAAACTATAACTAAATCGATACTTTGGGCCCTACACTTCCCTTTTTATATGTATAAAGCTCGTTTTTACCCCAGTTATTAAGCACTGGGGTGATGAATCTCCAGGTATATCTGATCTCTTCCGTACTTGTAAACAGTGTCTGGTCACCACCAAAACAGTCAAGCAGTACTTTTTCATATTCTCCTGCTTTTATTTCCATTCCTCTATTATAATTAAAAACAAAATCCCTGGACTCCAATTCCTGCAGAAAACCTGGTTTTTTACTCCAGAAACGTATAAATATCCCCTCTTCAGGGTAAATCTTTATTGTGAATATATTCTGATAATAGTGATTTTTGTAAGAATCCGGACAAATAAGCTTACTTACCTCTCTGAAATATATAATAATTTCTATTCTTTTCTCTTTTAGTGCCTTACCACTTTCCAGATAAAAAGGAACATTTCCCCACCTGCTGTTATTCAAAAACGATTTGATCCTAAAATATGTCTCAGTATTTGAATCCGGACTGACACCTTTTATATTTCTATAGCCCTCATATTGTCCTTTTATAGCAAATTGTTTAGTCAATTTTATCGTATTTATCGGCATAATTGAATTAAAAACTTCTGCACGTTTTTTTCTTATTGAACCGGCCGATAGACTCTCCGGACATTCCATGGTGACGAGTGCAAGCATTTGGAGTAAATGATTCTGGCCCACATCTCTCAATGCACCAATACTGTCATAATAAGAACCCCTGCTCTCGACATCTTCTTTCTCCAATAATTTTATCTCGACTTTTTTAATGAATCTACTGTTCCATAATGGTTCAAAAATTACATTTGAAAATCTAAAAAAAATTATGTTCCTGATGGTATCTTTTGCGAGATAGTGATCTATCCTGTAAATTTGCTTTTCTTTAAATAATTTTGCCATTATATTATCAAGTTTGATTGCAGTATTAATATCTCTTCCGAATGGTTTTTCTATCAGAATGCGGGTCCATCCGGCTTCATCACTGCAGGACATTGTCAATCCCGAAACAGACAGGTTATTTAGGATTTCCAGATAAAAATTTGGAGGCACAGCCAGATAATAAAGCTTATTAGCACACATATTCAGTACATTTCCATTCTTATTCAATTTATGCCTTATATTTTTATAAGCATTTATATCCCCAAAAAAGCCTTTTTGATAGATTATTTTATTTAGAAAACCGGTTAGATCCTCTTTTGAATATTTTAAATCTATATTCTTTATAGCTTCTTTGATTAAAAAATTTCTGAATTGTTCATCAGTGTAATCCCTTCTTGAGAATCCTATGATCTGAAATATATCCGGCATAAAACCTTTACAATATAAATTAAAAAGAGCTTCAGTAAGCTTTCTCCTTACCAGGTCTCCTGTTGCTCCAAATATTACCAGGGTTGTTGGAGTATGTATTTTATATTTGTTATTTTTAATCATCCCCGGCTTTTGATAAAAGATAAAAAACTAATTAAAGATTTTATTTATTAAATATCAAAAAATAATAATTGTAAAGATACCGATAAGCTTTTATTCTGGTTCTACGTGAATTACGATTTCGCTTATGTTTTTGAATTTTTTCTTTATATCATCTTCTATTTTCGTTATTATGGAATGTGCCTTTTTAACATCGAGATCTTTCTTAAGTCTGCAGTGAAACGCCAGATTGCATGATCCTTCCTTCTCAAGTAAGGTAAAATTATGGCACGTTTCGGGACCTACATATAATGATATCTCATCTTTGATATCGGAAATAACTTTATCGGATTTTTCAGTTATATCGTTCCAACTTTCACTGCTTCTTGAATCTTCGATATGAATATATACACTGCGTATGTTTTCTATCTTTTCTTTAATCTTTTCTTCGGTGATCTTTGTCAATTTTTCGGTTTCTTCAAGTTTCAAATATTTATTCAATTCTATATGGATTGAAATATCAATTAAGTTATCGACATTATATATAAAAATATTATGAATATCTTTTACATATTGTTGATTTAATATAATTTCTTTTACGTATTGCTCTATATTGTCTTTAGAAGGCAGGGATCTTATTTCTATGAGTGTTTCCGAATCCGGGATATTGCTTCTGATTTTATTTTTTATTCTCTCCTTGATTTTTTCAACCTGTGATAAATAAAAATTACTTTTCAAACAGATTTCCAGATTTATAAACTTTATATTTCCGACTTCATGTATTTTTATTTTATTGACAGATTTTATCTCCCTTATGTCCTGTAATATTTTTGAGACCTTATCGGTGATCTCTTTTGGAATATAGTCCATTAGATTTCTTACCGTACTGATTAAGAGTTTTGAACAAAAAATCAAAACAATAACAGAAACTATTATGGAAGAAATAGGATCGGCAAGTTTAAATCCTGTATTTGCGATCAGCAGTCCGATTATTACAACAATCGAGCTTACAATATCGCTGGAATAATTTAAAAAATCCGCCTTAAACGCAAAAGAATTATATTTTCTTGCGGCTCTTCCAATGTAAAAGACTCTTATTATATTTAAAACTATCGATATTGCCAGGATCAAAAATATATACCAGTTCAATTTTAATTCAAAATCTCTACTGATTATTCTCTGGATCGATTTATATATAATAAAAAAGCACAGTGCGGAAATTATGCTGGTTTCTAAAAAAGCAGAAAGATTCTCATATTTTCCATGACCGTAAGTATGATCTTTATCGGCAGGTCTTGTTGATATTCTTATTGCCAGAAAGGTTATGAGAACAGTTACGATATCCAGACCATTATTTAAAGCTTCTGAAAAGACGCCCATACTTTTTGTAAAGCAAGCTATTGCAATCTTTACAACAACCAGAAAGACAGATACCAGCAAGGAAAAAAGTGCTATATTTCTTTTGTTTGAATTTCCTAAAACTATTGATTTGTCTTTTTTCATGTTATTGGAAATATTAATATTTAATAAAATTAATACCCATAAACCCGGGAGTCACAATATATATAAATATATTTTTTTACTATATTTATCCTATTCTAACCTGTCTAATTTTAGTATAAAATATCACTATTTATAAGATGCAATTTTAATATTTTACTTCTTTTCTTTTACTTAAAAACTATATTATGAAACCAATTAAAATATGGATACTGGAAAGGAAATCAGATTTTAATTCCTATACGAGCAAAAGATTCAATGAAGTCGCCAGTAACGCAAATATAGAATTAAAACTGGTAGCTCCTGAAGAGTTGGATTTGATCGTTACAAAAGAAGACAAAAAAAGTATTATCTACAACGGTAATATTATAGAACTTCCTGATTGTTTGATTCCAAGAATTGGAACTGTTACATATTATGCACTTGCTATAATTAGACATTTTGAAAGACTTGGAGTTTTCATATTAAATCCAAGTCAGAGTATGGAAACTGCAAAAGATAAACTTTCAACATTACAGCTTTTATCATCCAATAACATTCCGATTCCCAAGACAATGCTCGCCAAGTTTCCTCTAAATACCTCCTTCGTAGAAAAAGAATTTTCTTATCCTTTGATAATAAAAACAGTTATAGGATCCAAAGGGAGGGGCGTCTTCCTTGTAGAGAATAGAAATAAATTAAATGACCTGGTAAATTTGCTGGAAATTTCAAAAGATCCTAAAACTAACTTAATCTTACAGGAGTTTATCAGTACCAGCAAAGGAAGGGATATAAGGGTCATTGTTATTGGTGGTAGAGCAATCGGCGCTATGCTCAGAACAGCGTCAGATGATAGTTTTAAAGCAAACTATTCAGCTGGAGGAGATATTTTGTCCTATAAAATAAATCCTACTATCGAATGGCTCGCCGTTGAATCAGCAAAAATAGTAGGTCTGGACATTGCAGGAGTTGATATTTTATTTGATCAAAATAGTTATAAAGTTTGCGAAGTAAATTCATACCCCGGATTTGAAGGATTCGAAAAAGCCACCAGGATAAATATACCGGAGGAAATTTTTAAATATATATTGGTCCGTCTGGGAGGAACCTTTTCTTAAAAATTATCTGTATTTTAACTGATTTCCAGAGCTTCCCGGTTAGCCTCGCGGTTAAATATTCTCATTTCATATAAAATAAATATACCCGCGATAAACAAAGATAAAAAATCAGCAAACGGCATTGCCAGCCAGATTCCATTTAAACCAAAAAACTTTGGTAGTAAATATATAGCTGGAATCAAAAATAAAAATTGTTTGGTAGAAGTGATCAGTAGCGATTGTACGGGTTTTCCCAGGGATTGGAAAAAACATGCACTGACCATATGCATACCTACAAAAGGGAAAAAAGCAACCAGTAATCTTAAAGGTATTATCCCCGTGTTTACAAGAGTTTGATCACTGCTAAAAATACTTAAAAAATATCCTGGAAAGAACATCATGGGTATAAAAGCGACCAGGGATATGATAGTGGTCCACATTACTGTTATCCCTAATATTTTCTTGACACGCAGATATTTTTTTGCACCATAATTAAAGCTCGAGATAGTCGCGAAAGATTGCGATATCACAACTATGGGTACCTGTATAAATCCGATCATTCTGTAGCCTATTCCCAGAATAGCTATATGGATATCATTGCCGTATATTCGGAGCGATCTGTTAAAGATCAGAATCACCACACTGGTAATAGTCATCATAATAAAAGTCGGACAGCCAATAAGTAGTATTTCTTTTATTTTATTAAAATCTATCCTGAATGTAGAAGGCTTTAGTTTATATATGCTTTTCCCCCATATATAAAACCATATAATAAGAATCGTACTCAATGTTTCACCGATAAGTGTTGCTACAGCAGCTCCTTTGATACCCATTTTAAAACCAAAAATAAAAATCGGATCAAGTATGATATTCAGTATGGATCCGACAGCAATAAAATACATTGCCGCCCTCGGCTTCCCCTCTGCCCTTACAAAATCATTTGTAGTAATCAGAAACGAAAGAAGTATGAAGCCGGGGAATACAATAATAAGGTATTCTTTTGTAAGCGGTATCACGTCTGCAGAAGCACCAAAAAATAAAAGCACCCTATCGATAAATATATATGCCAGTACTATGAAAGTAATATTCAGCAGTAAATTTAATATAACTCCGTTTCCCATAGCATTTACTGCTTTTTTTACATCATTTTTACCCAGAGCTCTTGAAATTATAGAAGCGGAACCTGTTCCCACCATAAGTCCGATAGCCATCATCGAAAGCAATATAGGCAATGCTATGGAAAGAGCGGCTATCCCCAGAGGGCCTACTCCCCTGCCTACAAAAATCGTATCTACAATAATATAAAGGAATCCGGACAGCAGTCCAAGAATTCCTGGTATTGCAAAACTGAAGAGTAACTTATTTAAGTTACCCTCCAGTATTTGTTTTCTTTGAAAATCCATATATTTATTTTAGGAGTTCATTTGCAAAATTAGATGAATACCTGTACGTCCTGCCCTTCCAGCTTACCTGAGATTTTCCTTTCCTTTGAAATAATAGTTTGGAATTCATAAAGATCATATAAAATATCGATATCGGATGTAAAAATATATCAATAATTTTTCCATTTATTTTTATCTTAGCCATTGTCCTTGTTAATAAAATAGTCAGGATTTGAAATAATAACATTGATAGATTCGAATAGAATAATACATTTGTCTTGAATTCAATAAATGGCAGCAGTGCCAGTAATATAAACGGGAGTAAAAAGAAAACAAACATAACAAGAATAATCAGTGAAACTGCAAACCTGCTGTTAAAATTTCCAAGAAAGATCCTGCAAAAGCCTTCGTATATTTCCCTGAAATTATCATACAGTCTGGTGGAATAGACCTTTCTTCCATTAAAAATCATGAATTTATATCCCTTCCTGATAAATAATTTTGAGATGGCGGTATCTTCCACACAGCTATTTTTTATACTCCTGTGTCCTCCCATATCCCGGTAAATATCTCTTTTTACAATCATCAAGCTTCCTATTCCACTGCCGAATACGGGAATTTTAGATTTCCGGATAAAAAGTAAAGGTGGTATTAAAATTTGAAAATTTGTCAGATTTATGACCATCCTTTCGTGGAATGATTTCATAACCTGCTCAGGGCATGCTGACAATAAATCAAGTTTTTCCTTCACGAGACAGCTTAACGCACTTGTAACGGACTCTTTTTTATGAATTGTATCTGCATCGGTGAAAAATAAATATTTACCTTTAGACTCCTTAAATAATTGATAACAGGCATAATTTTTACCTGTCCATCCTTCCGGTAAAGGTTTGCCGTTGATCAATTTTACATTTTTATAGGTATTAGAAATATCTCCTGTAATCCTTGCGGTATCATCCGTAGAATTATCATTAAGCACCAGAATTTCTATGTTATCATAATCCTGCTTTATTAAGGAAAACAGACATTCCCTAATATTTTTCTCCTCATTTCTCGCAGGTATAAGAATCGATATAAGAGGATTCTCTTTTTTTATCTCAGACGGAAGCTTGTAATCTGTTATGTCTCTAAAGAGAATAGAATTAATAAGAAAATTGATAAAAAACACAAATAACAGAAAAGATGCTATTATGTTGTATATTAAAAATGTCATTTTAAAATAATAATTACTTTCTTGTTATTGAATTTTATTGACTTCTTTACAGAGCTATTATTATATCACAGCATAGCATTTAATCTAAATTCATAATCTTTTTATATTTTATTTTTGAAATAATGCTGATGATTTTAAAGGAATATCAATCAAGCTCTATATCCCGAAGGTCGATATTAGATACTTTGAATATAAATTTCTGTTCTGTCTCGGGAACCTTTTCACTGTCCCATGAAAATAAGAATCCGTCATAATAATAACTTCCCCAGTCCATTGTCTTGTTTTCGTACAGGTATCCGGAACCTTTTTCCGTAGCAATATCCAGATAATAATTAGCTGACATAAAATCGTCTTCCGGTGTAATATCTATCGGTATCCATCCGTAATCAGGCAGCTGTATTTCAACCCAGGCATGTCCCATATCTATTTCTTTTTCATTTTCAAAAAGAATTGTATACACGGGAATACCTGCCGCAAGCCTTGCAGGTATACCTGCTGCTCTCAAAAGAGTCGTATAAAGTATGGCATAATCGCTGCATACTCCTTTTCCTCTTTCCAGTATCTCTGATGCATAAAGAAATTCATAATCTCCTTCTTCGGCGCGCGGAAAATCATAATAAAGATTACGTTTTACAAAATTATAGAGGATTTTTGCCATTTCCACCGGTTCTGTCTCACTGTTTGTAAGTGATTTCGCAATATTAAGAATTTCAGGATTATCGGAATCAATAAACAAATCGTCCGAAGTATACGATATGAAATAAGGGTCATTCCTATCATAACCTGAATAATTAACCTCTATATCTCTATACCTGAATTCATAAATTGTTGCATCCATAACAACTCCTGCGGTCAGGCTTTTTCCTCCCTGAAGTTCTCCGTCGATTTCAAAATGAAACAGAGAATTCCTGTAATTATCAAATAATTCATCAAAATCCGTATAATTGGTCGAATATTCATTTATTATTTGATATGGATAATAGGTCTGCGGAACTCTTATAAAACAATTTATATTTTTAAGATTTTCCGCGCTATTATTAAAAAGTGTATAATTTAGTTCTATTTTAAAATCATGCCTGATAGAAGATGTTACGGGTTGATCAATTTCCGCAACCGTTATTTCTGCAATTGCCTCATTACTTTCTGCTCCATCCGAAACAGTAAGTCTTACCTCGTAAACTCCGGATTTATCGAAATAATGAGTAAAGGTTTCTTCATCCGAATTTTTAATTCCATCTACTTCCCATGAATATTCCAATTCATCTCCGTCAGGATCGAATGCTTCCCAGGCGTCAAAGTATACAGGGTTTTTTATTTGATAATTACCTTCCTCCATTTTGTCTCCGGTGACTTCTATTACAGCTATTGGAGGCAGATTTTTATCCTGTATATCGACGTAATACAATTTTTCTTCTTTTCCGGAATTACCGGATAATTCTACAATACTCATTCCCTCGAATCCATCTGCAATATATCCATAATTGCCCTCGATTGTTATATCATAGGAGGTCCCACCAGTATTCAAACTATCTGCAATAACAGGATTATTGCTGTCATTTACATCTACGGCATATATTCCTCCTGACAAGCTTGATACATAAATATAATCACCTGTATGGTCCAATTCCCACGCACCGCCCGGAATTTCACATCTTCCAGAAGTTTTTAAGTTTGATGGATCTCTGGCATCCACAATTTGAAGTAAGCTTTCGGTATAATTACCATTATCCTCTTCGCTCTGACAGCTTGATATATAGGCATGATCTTTAGTAACATACAGGCCCCATGAACTTGAAGGGATGCTGCATGAATTTATAAGTTCAGGACTATTTTTATCTTCTATATCTATAACAAGCAATCTGCTTTCATTCAAATATTCTTTTTTATCATAATCATAGAAATTGATGTTTATATATGCCAGATTATTTTCTACCCATAAACTCGAAGGTAATCCGTCTATTTTAAATTCACTTACTATTTCAGGATTCCCTTTTTCCGAAATATCAACTATTTCCAGATTACTTGTTTCCGGGGTTTCATCTTTAACAGCAGTATTAATATATGCATAATCCTTATCTACAAACATGCCGTATACGGACTTACTATTATTTTCTCCTGTATTATAATTACCGACCAGCCTGGGATTTTCCCTGTCTTCTATATCCACTATATAAAATCCACAATTGGTATGAATATCGTTATCATCATTGCTTATCCACTCCGTATAAGAGATATACGCGTAATCACCTTTTGCAATCACGATATTCGACGATTCCAGCCCTTTGCATCTTCCCACTATCACAGGATTCTTCTTATCCTTGATATCTATTACATAAAGGATACCGAGATCATTTGTGAGGTATGCATAATTTCCGCTTATACTTATATCTATAGCCTGACCGGATATATTTATGCTACCCGTAAGATGTGAATCAGGAATACCTGTAAATATCCCCGCATCTACGATTTCTTCATTCCTTCCGCTGCGGCAGGAAATAAGATACGAAATCAAAAATATTATTATTAATAATAATAAGAATATTTTCTTGATTTTTATCTTTGGTTCCTTCATGCTTTTTATGGTAATGCAAATCCCGTCTTTTGATTTTTTTATTCATCCGTTTTTTGGGTATCTTCTTTATTTTCTTTGAGGTCTTCCAGTGGAGGAAGTTCATTTAGACTTTCTATGCCTATCAGTTCAAGAAACCTCTCGGTTACTTTATATAAAATAGGATTTCCCGGCTCTTTCAGTCTGCCCGCATCTTTTACCAGTCCTTTGTCTACCAGTGTCAGTATTACACTATCGGTTCTAACTCCTCGTAGTTCAGCAATTTGCATCCTTGTAACGGGCTGCCTGTAAGATATAATTGCCAGGGTCTCCAGTGCAGCCTGGGAAAGATAGGTACGTATATTGGATTTAATGAATTTGATGAGCACTTCACTCAAAGAAGGATTCGAATATAGCCTGAATCCCCCTGCCACTCTTTTGAGAAAAAATCCTCTGTTTTCATCAATATATTCCCTTTCCAAAATTTTTATTATTTCGTATACTTTTTTTTCACTGATCGCAAGTGCTGTCGATATTTCTCTGGCACTGACTATCCCCTCTGAAACAAATAGTATTCCTTCTATGCAGGTCTTTAGCCATTCTTTTTCTTTTTTTGACTTTATATTATTATCGTCGTTATTCATTTAATATTTTATAAGTTTTATATTATTTTATTCTTTTTATAATAATACTACCGAAATTTTCAAATTGCATAATATCTATTTCATTCTTCTTGTAAAGTTCCAACAGTGAAAGGAAACTTATTATTTTATCAATAATCCTGTCATATTTTAACGTTATTTCCTTAAATGTTATATCATCTTTAAGATATAATAATTTCTTTATTCTCTTCATCTCTTCGAAAATATTTATACCCGATCTTTGATTACAAAAACTTCCTATATCCAGTCTTTCTTCATTATATTTAATAAGCTTCGAAGCTATAATTGACAATTCTTCCATATTTATATCTCTGGTAAAATCAGGTAGTAATTTTAAAAATTCTTTCTCAACGGGAGCTTCTCTTATAAAATATAAAGACTCCTTTTCATAGATGCTCCTTAAGTAATTGGATATTTTTTTAAAGATTCTATATTCTTCTTCCCTTTTTTTCAGAATTTCGATATTTAATATATTTTCATCATCTCCGGCAGTTTCATTCTTTGAAGGAAGCAGCGATCTTGATTTTATTTCCAGTAGAATGGACGCAACATATATAAATCCTGACAGAGTATCGAATAATATGTTTTTTTTATCCTTTATATAGGAAATAAAATCTTTTATGATGATGCTTAAATTGATTTCATAAATATCTTCTTTTTTTTTCTGAACCAGATCCAGAAGTAGATAAAGGGGGCCTTTAAATTTTTTATATTCTACTAAATAATCTTTTACTTCTATACCGTTTTCCAATCTAATCTATACCCATCTTTTTCCTTACATCAGATATCGTCTTTTCTGCAATTCTTCTAACCTGAATTTTACCTTCTTCCAGAATATCGTAGACATAATTCAGGTTTTGTTTTATCTTATTTCTTTTTTCCTGAAAATCCTCTAAAGATTTATATATTAAGCCAGAAATCTCTTCCTTGCATTTAGTACAACCAATTTTTCCCTGCTTGCATCTCTGCTCTATTTCTTCTATTCCTTTTTCTTTATATATTTTATAGAAATCGAATACATTGCAAACCCCGGGATCACCGGGATCTTCAAGGTGTATCCTTTTGGGATCTGTTACCATCATTGCGACTTTACTGTGAATGGTCTCAAAATCATCGGAAAGAAATATTGCATTATTATAACTTTTGGACATCTTGCGTCCATCTATCCCCGGAACCCTTGTGGCTTTTGACAGCATTTCTTTTGGCTCTATAAAATATTTCCCATAAAGATAGTTGAACCTTCTTGCTATTTCTCTGGTAATCTCAAGATGAGGCAACTGATCCTCTCCGACCGGTATTATATCGGAATTCACTATAAGTATATCTGCGGCCATAAGTACAGGATAAGATAAAAAACCAAGCGTGGATATATCTTTGGATTTCAATTCGTTCATTTGTTCCTTGTAGGTAGGGCAGCGTTCCAGCCATGATAAAGGGGTTAACATCGAAAAATAAAGAGTCAATTCAGATATTTGAGGTATATCTGATTGCCTGTATAAATGGGTCAATTCCGGATCTATTCCCAGGGCAATTAGATCTATTACACATTCGATAACATCGGATTTTATATTCTTAGGATTTAGATATTCTGTCGATAATGCATGCCAGTCAACCAGAAAGAAAAAATTTTCATAGTCTTTCTGATATTTGATCATATTACTTATATTTCCATGCAGATGACCAAGATGTAATTTCCCCGTTGGCCTGAATCCGGTAAGCATTTTCTTTTTCATTAAGTCTTTCCTATCCTCCAATTCCCTAAATAATCAGATATTGCCACCAAATACAAATATTATTATAA
>Ga0315551_10001504_pt1 | contig 17529 bp, 16 predicted proteins | sample SalMarSW160290MG_FD_203678 | JGI IMG/M metagenome (GOLD analysis project Ga0315551, IMG submission 203678) | Salt marsh sediment microbial communities from the Plum Island Ecosystem LTER, Massachusetts, United States - Salt Marsh Sediment SW1602-90 ...
GGCGTTCCCTATTATGTGGCAAAAAGGAGCGAGGACATAGTTGTCGTTCCAGCTTTAGGGCATTTATACACTGTTGCAAGCGCAAAAAAACGAAAGCGTGAGTATCCGGTTTTCGATTTTCATTGGGTTCCACGATACTTGGCTGAACGCGGAGCAGCACAAATTCGCACTTGGCTTAAGGTCATCTCAAAACTAGCAGAGAACGCAGACAAGTTCATTGACGCATGCGACTACGATGTTGAAGGAAGCATAATTGGCTACTCCATCCTAAAATATGCTTGTGGCGGCAAGGAAAGCCTCGCGCAACGCATGAAATACTCCACTCTAACAAAAGAGGAACTTGAAAAATCTTACACTGAACCGCTGCCTCACTTAGATTTTGCTCTCATTGAGGCTGGACTAACAAGGCATGAAGTGGATTGGCTGTACGGCATAAACCTGTCAAGAGCTTTAACGATGGCAGCGAAAAACTACAGCGGAAAATACGCCACGCTTAGCACTGGAAGAGTGCAAGGACCAACGCTGAATTTTCTTGAAACACGAGAAAGAAGCATAAAGTGTTTTGTGCCAACCCCGTACTGGAGCATAAAGGCTGAAGTCAAAATTGGCGACGCGGTTTTTGAAGCAGAATATGAAAAGAAAGTCATCGAAATTAAGGCAGAAGCAGATGCGATAATTGATAGTTGCAAAGGGAAAGATGGGGAAACAGAAAAAATAGAGATGAAAGAGTTCCGGCAGATGCCTCCGTTGCCTTTTGATTTGGGTTCTCTGCAAAGCGAAGCCTACAGCCTTTTCAGATACACGCCGCTGCGTACTTCAAGCATCGCTCAACGCTTATACTTGGATGCGTTAATCTCGTATCCTAGAACTGGTAGTCAAAAACTTCCGTCAGCAATCGGTTACCGCGCAATATTGAAGCAGCTAGGCAGAATCCATGATTATAGGAACCTTGCGGCTGAACTTCTCGCTAAGCCAGCGCTGAAGCCAATCGAAGGAAAGAAGGAAGATTCAGCACACCCAGCTATTTATCCCACTGGAAACTTGCCAGACAGAACGCTCAACAGCGCTGAAAGAAACATTTGGGACCTTGTTGTTAGAAGGTTTATGGCGGTTTTTGGTGAGCCCGCAATTCGACAGAGCGTAACAGTCACTCTCAGTATTAATGGAAACCACTTTCAACTGAATGGAAGACGAACTTTAGAGGAAGGCTGGCTCCGTTTCTACAAACCCCATGTCCAGTCAGAGGACACGCTCTTGCCACCGTTGAAAGAAGGGCAAAAAGTCAGCGTTAAACGAGTAATTTTGGAAGACAAGTTCACTAATCCGCCATCAAGATACAATCCCAGCAGTCTTCTCAGAAAAATGGAAAAAGAAGAAATCGGGACAAAGGCAACTCGAGCAGGAATCATTCAAACATTACACAACAGGAAGTATATTCGTGAGGAGAGAATCGTGGTGACCGACCTCGGCTTCGAGGTCGTTGATGTTCTGAAAAAGTATTGTCCAACCGTTGTGTCAATAGAGCTAACGAGAAAGCTTGAAGAGAGAATGAACGAGATTCAGCAAGGAAAAGAAACAAGAGAAAATGTTCTGCGAGGTGCCATTGAAATTCTGAAGCCAGTAACAGAAAAACTGAAAGAAAAAGAACAAGTAATCGGCGCACGCTTAAGCCAAGCCATACAGAAGGCAAAACTGGAAGAAAGGATAATCGGCGCATGTCCAATCTGCCAGAACGGAAAACTCGTAATTTTGCGCTCGAAAAAAACGGGCAAACGCTTCATTGGCTGCACAAACTACTTCGAAGGCAAATGCAAAGCCGCCTTTCCTCTCCCGCAAAAAGGCTTAGCGAAGCCAACAGGTAATGTTTGCAAAAGTTGCGGCTGGCCTACCGTGCGGATTTGGATGAAGGGCAAGCGCCCTTGGAATTTATGTCTTAATCCTAAATGTCCAATAAAAGAAAAATGGAGCGAAAAACATTGAAGTGTAAAACGTGCCATAGAGAGGCTGGCGAAAGAGACTTCTGTCTATTGCACCTGAAAGCCTATGAGAATATAGTTAAGAAGTATGATTTTTGGAGAAAGGCTTTAAAGATTTCTTGGAAAGAATATTTAAGTGAGATTAAACAAAATCCTTTAACAGGAGAATGGGCTAAAGAAGTAGCAAATTACATAGCTAACAATGAGGGAACAAAAAGTGTCAAAGAAAGTTAAGAAACACGCTTCATCAATGTCCTTTTCACTGAGCAGATGGTTCCGCAAAATCTCAACGGCAAAACCCTCATCTCTCGCTGTCACCATAATCGTAATCGCCTATGCCATATTTCTTTTCAGTGGAGGCTTATACACCATTATAACGCAACCTCTTACCGCAGTTTACTACAGTCAACGCTTCCTTTTCCTATATCCCGAGCTAGGCTCGCAATTTGTATCTGACACTGTAATCGCAGTGATGCTTTATGCGATCGGTTTCGTTGGCTTGTTGGCTGTTTATCAAAGCACAAAATACGCCTATAAGCCGAGACAGGCTTACATGATGATGGTCATAGGCGTGACGCTCTTGCTTTTAGCGTACATATTCCTAGAAGACGCGATCCTAATTAAGACTGGTAGATGAGGCTTTACCAAGGGTTTCCTTTCAATTTCAACTTGTACGCCAAGAAGTTTGTAAGCAGGTGAATGGGAGGAGTGATTATGATCACAGCGATTGCTAATTCCCAGTATGTTATCGTTAAAGGTAACGAAAAAAAGGGCAGCGAAAACAAGATGGCACCGACGACGAAGTCAATCTGATCAACCACAGGTAACAAACCGCCAGGAGCAATCCCTAATCGTCTTTTCAGGAAAGCGCCAGCCAAATCTCCGAAGAGAGCGCCGAAGGGCGAAAGCACGCTGAACAGAACACTGAACGGAAAGGGATAACTGAAAACGAGGCTTTCCACTACTCCGACGAATATGCCGATAGCTAAGCCGAAGAAGAAGCCTCTGAAAGTCTTGTTTTTTCCAAAAACTGGTTTTCCATCAAAAAAATTCTTTCCAAAATCCATTTGGCGTCCTCCTCCAGCAATTACTGGTACAGCGTTTGCGCAGTAGGCAGGGAATATGAATTTCAAAGCTTCAACGATTAGGGTTGCTATGTCCATTTAATCAACCGTCACTGGTGGAAGGGGTAATCATGTATTCCGGTTTCGTCTATTCTTAAATGGCAGGTTGCTTCTTGCGCCTTTTCATGTGTTTTTTCGAGCACGGCTTTAATAGTTTGAGGGTTTTCAGCGGGTTTCATGGCGATTATTGTGTCAGCCCAGAATTTTAAAACTCTGGTGGCTACGGGTGCCACGCTGTCGTAAGAGTCGTTGAAAACGCTGTGCACTTGGCTTGTTATCACCACGGGTATTTTTTGGGTTTTTGCTGTTTGCGCCAAAATAGCCATTTGCCTGTTTAATTCGCGGTTGAGCCCAAACGCTTTTCCAGAAGATTCCGCAACCTTAGCTCTATACAAGGAGTTGAGAGTGTCAATGACCACTAACCCAAAGTTTTTTGCAGTGTAGTCTGAAATGCGGTCTATGACGGCTGTTTGCTCTCTGAAGTCCGCTGGTTTTATCAGGATTATGAGGTCGGCGATTTCCTCAAATTTTCCCGAGGCCACTTGTGCAAGCCTTTTGGGGGAGAACGTGTTGTCGCAATCCACGAACAGGGTTTTGAGGTTTTGCATGGCACAGTTCACGGCGCACTGCATTGCCAGCGTTGTTTTTCCAGTTTCTGGTTCTCCATAAATCAGAGTAACGCTTTCGGGAGATATGCCACCGTTCAAGTGGCTGTCGATGCATCCGCAGCCCGTTAAGATCTTCTTTATCACGCTAATGCACATCAAGGAGTATAAACTGCGAAACTAATAATCTGTTTTGCGCTTAAACGTTTGCCCTGAACTCTAGTGCTCGGAAAAGACTATACCCCCCTTATTTAAAGGCGGGAACACAGGTTGAATTGCCTTTAGCAAGAACATCCATGTGAGCGCAGTCCTCTCCCTTTTCTATTTAGTCAATTTTTCGGACTGACTAGAAACTGTAAAAAACAAGTTCCAAGCAACAGTTTTATCATCACTCAGAAACCTTCAGCGCAAAGGGTAGCCAAGTTATCCGCCATAAAAGCGCAAATGCGAACCACTAACCTTTAAACGTGTACGCATATAGGAAGTTTGTATGAAGGCGGAAGTCGCGGTTGCCACAGTTCAGGGGAAAGCTTACTTCTTGATAGTGAACAAGTTGAAAGAAAGGAATATTCCCTTCTTAAGTTTGGTTCCCGGCGAAACAGTGCCCACAGAAATCAGAGTGGTCATAACCACCGAGAAGGAAAAACACCTGATAAACCATGAAAGAATACTGGTTTACGACGGAGAAATCGCACCTGACTCCGCAGCAAACGAAATCAGGAAAATCCTTCAGGGGAAAGAAGTTTACGAAAAGATTGTCATAGGGGTAGACCCAGGCGAAGTATTTGGTTTAGCAGTTATAGCCGACGGGAAAGTTAACGAAACAGGAAACTGCTTCAGCACTCAAGAAGCACTCGCTAAGATTAGCAGCGTTATAAAAAACGTCGATTTCTCCTCAACTGCTGTTTCCATAAAAATCGGAAGCGGAGTGCCCGCGTACAAAGAACTCATAGAAACCTTGGACGCAGCCTTGCCGCCTGAAGTGGTCCTGGAAGTGGTGAGCGAGGCGGGAACAAACCGCCCTCTTGACGAAAATAAGCATAGGCGAGGACTTAGAGACATAGCTTCAGCCATACGCATAGCTGGAAGAGCAGGGCATGTGTATCCACGGAGGAAAACTGGTGAATCAAACGGTTGAACGCGGCAAGGCTCTCTTAGTGGATGGCCCAGCCTCTGTCTCGGTTGTTTCTGGCAAAGCGGAAGTGCTGGGTTTTTCAGTTAAAGGCACACGCAGGATTGTAGTCCGAGAAGGAAAGCGATTGCCATTCTTCGTTGCAGAAACAGCTAGCTTTGACATCTCGTTAGGAGAAAACGCAAGCGTTGAAGAAGTTGACGGCAACACGATTCCACCGTCATGGGTTGAATCCCTTGAAGTGCTCATGGGTTTCCAGAAAAAACCAGTAATCGCCATGGTCATGGGGAAAGCTGACTCTGGAAAAACGAGTTTCTGCACGCACCTGATAAACAAATTGGTCAGCGCAAAACACAAAGTTGCCATCATAGACGGCGACTTGGGGCAATCCGACATAGGTCCTCCCTGCACGGTCGCTTACGCTTTCGTAACTAAGCCTCTCACGGAACTGTATGAACTGAAGGCGGAAAACGCATTTTTTGTGGGCGTCACGTCGTCAAGTGAAGCACTGAGTAAAGCGATTGAAGGTTTAGCGTTAATGAAAGCAGAGATTTTGGAAAAAACGGCTGATTTTGTTGTCGTGAATACTGACGGTTGGGTTGAGGGGGAAGAGGCTGTGGAATATAAATCACAGCTGGCTGAGAAGCTTGAACCAGACATAGTTTTATGCATTCAGCAGAAAACCGAGCTGGAACCTCTGCTCGCTGCCCTAAAGTTCAGAAAAATTGTAATAGATTCCTCTTCAGTTGCCAAGCAGCGAAGCAGAGAAAAGCGCAAAAACCTGCGAGAAATGAGCTACGCTAAATATTTGACAGACGCAAAAATGAAGTCTCTGCCTTTAAATCAGCTGGCACTTGAAGAGAAAACTGCCCTGCCAATCAAGCAAAGCAAAGGGGACAGATTGCTGTTGGGAATGTATGATGCCCAGAGAAAATTTTTGGGCATTGGCATTTTGCGTGAAGTTGATTCCGTGAGAAAAACTTTAAAGGTTCTCACTTCAGTTTCGACAAAGCCCTCAATTATCGCCTTTGGAAAAGTGCGGCTAGACAAAAACCTCAAGGAAGCCCCAACCTTTTTGGGAGAGAACAGCGCGGCGCAGCAAGTTAAAGTTTGAAAAACCCGTGAATTTCACGAGCCAAAACTTTATCCTCATATGGCAAAACCTTCAGCCCATTGCTCATCCATGATGGTAGAAAACCGCGGCAGTAGCTGGTGGCGAAACGGTAATCCAGAAAAACTATGGCACCTCGATCCTCAAGAGTTCTTACTGGTCTCCCAGCGGCTTGGGCAGCCTTTTTCATCGCAGGAAGAACATAACCATATTCGCGCCCTAGTTTGGGAAAACATTTTTCGTAATAGCCTATTTGGGCTTTCACCCTTGGCGTGGGTTCAGCATAGGGAACGCCTACAATTATAGCAGCGTTCATCTGATCGCCTGGAAAGTCCACGCCTTCTGAAGTTCGCCCACCTTGAACGCCGAGGAACACGGCACCGTCGCGTTCACCGCAGGCTTTGAACTCAGCTACCATTTTTTCATTCGCTTTAGAACTCATACCTCTACGCTCATGGAAAAGCGGTTTATCCAAAGCGTTTTCCAATCCTTCGGCGACAAGCGCGTTTAACACCCCGAACGAGGCGGCGAAAATTCCCGTGTTTGCCGGCGTGTTCTGCACCACTTCGTTTATTCTTTTTATGATTGTTTGGTACATGGCGGGGGTTCTTTTTTCCATGGCGGTTGAAACGCCGAGACAAACAACGGAGAGCATATGTTCTCTGGGAAAGGGCGAGGGCACAATGCACTGCACTGTGTCTTCTGGAAGTTTTGTTAATTTCGCGTATGCTTGTAAAGGCTGAAGAGTGCCAGACATAATTATGTTGGAGTAGGTGGATGAGAAAACTGGCGCAGTGACTTTCGCGGGGTCTAACGCAACTATCTCCAGCTTGGCGGTTTTCACGTTTTCTCTGGTGGTGTACCTGCTTGCAACGTTGACGAAAGATTCGTCGCCCAAGGTTTCCAGCCAACGAAGTAGAAATTCGCTCATTCCGTGAATGTAAGAGCGCGGATTTTTCCCCTCAGCGAGCAAACTTCGCCTAATGGAAGTGCCAACTTCATGGAGGTGCTCGAAGAAGTCTCGGGGGTTAGCTATGCTTCCTTGTTTTTGGATGATTTCTATTATGGATTCGGGAGAGATTATTTCCTCTCTGTTTATGTTTTCTGTCAGTTTTTCAATTTCGTTTCTGAAAAAGTTAGTGAAAGATTCGATGTCTTTGTTTTCGTATTTCTTGGCTTCGAGTTCTGCTTGTTTCAAAACGAAAAGTGATAAGCTACGGCTTGCGATGTCTATGGCTGTTTCGGGCAAATTGTGGGCTTCATCCACGATTAATATGGTTTTCTGCAGTTGAGAATCAAAGTTCTTGAGAAACGCAGTGCGAATCACAGGGTCAAAGACGTACAGGTAACTCAGCGCAATAACGTTGACGTCTGACAGGGAAGCTTTGACAAGTTCGTAGGGGCACACTCCTTTTTTTCGGCAGATTATTTGGATTTCAGACGCTTTGTAAGGGCGAGTAGCTATCTGTTGCTGAAGTTGAAGATACTCGTACGTTTGCTCCTCTGGAGCCTTATGGTATGGGCACCTGCCTTTTGCCTTCAACAGTTCACAAACTTCCATTAGCGATTTCGCATCCAAAGCATTTCGAGCCGCAAAACTGTTAAGGCACATCTGGTTACGTCCACGAAGAGAAACGCCGGAAATCGGGTGCCTATTGAAAACCTCTCTTAATTCTTCTATCACACGGTCATGCTGCCGGTGAGTCCGAGCCACGTACAATATCTTCAAACCCTTTTCGACCGCGACGGGGAGACAAGCAGAAAGCGCTGAAATGGTCTTTCCTAAGCCGTTGCTTCCTTCAATGAGAACGGAACGTCGCTCTTCAACGGCGTCGAAAATAGTTTTTATAAATTGGTCTTGGTGAGGACGCACGCTGGCGTAAGGAAAATACTCTGCGGCTTCTTTCGGTAGTTTAGTCATTCTTATCCCATAATCCCCTTGATGGGCAGTGCATGTTCACGGGGCATTGCTCGCATAATGGGCGCCTAGCTTTGCAATATCGCCGTCCGTGCGCAATCAGTAGCACATGCACTGCCAAATAGTCGCGTGGATTATAAAGCGATTGGAGCGACATGCGTACAGCGTCGTAGTCTCCGTTTGCAGGCGCGAAACCTAGCCGTTTTGCCACGCGGTTCACATGAGTATCCACGGGAATCGTGGACTGTTTCGCGGAAAAAAGCAAGACCACATCCGCTGTTTTCGGCCCTATCCCTGGAAGCGCCATAAGTGTTTTTCTTGCTTCCTCAAAAGGCAGCGACAAAATAGGCTGTACGGAGCCGTGAAATTGTTCGAGAATTATTCTTGAAACCTGTTTTATTGTTTTGGCTTTGTTCCTGTAGAGACCGCCAACGCGCAGAGCTTCTTCAATCTGGCTGGTTTCTGCTTTCGCCAGCACTTCGGGCTTGATTTCGAACCTGTTCGAGAGGCGTTCGAAGGCTCTTGCGGTGTTTCTGTCCGCCGTGTTTTGTGAAATAATCGTCACAATCAACGTTTCAAACGGGTCGCGTTTTGCTTCGGTCCACTTTGGCATTGTGAAGGTTCGCCGCAGTATCGCCAAGACCGCGGACGCTCGCTTTTCTTCCATCATGTTGCCTCGTTTCTGTTGAAAATGATAAATAGTGAATTCATCAAGCTATAAATAGGCAATGGAGAAAGGGAGAATGGAGCGCGCCAAAGTCATTAAAGAAGAATTAATAGAGCAGGATACGCGTTTTCTGGCGGTCTACGTTGAAGCCAAAAACTCTTGCCTAATTATGCTAAGCGAGAAAGAAGATAGGCTGGGAACCTTAGCGGTCGCCGTTCCCAAACCCAAAGACCTGCTGGGACCAGCCACGTCATCGGTGCTTTTAGGCGATAAACACGCAGTTTCAGCCCGCATGTTCGCCGAATACGTTGCCTCTAAGAAGGGAAAAATTGCCATGGTTTCTGTGTATTTGGATAGGCTAAGTGAAATGCAAGCACAAACGTTTTTCATGCACCTGTTAGAGAAGGTTCTTCGGGCGGAAAGTGAAAAAGAGCCCGCAACAACGTAAGTTCCGCCTAATCCATTATCCAGGTCTTCTAAGGTTGATGGAACAGATGATAAGTAGGTTGCGACCCGCCGAGTTCGATTCCATTTTGCATGTTGTGAATGATGCCGCTGAGGCTTACAGAGGCGTAATTCCAGAGGACAGATGGAAAGAGCCATACATGTCAGCCGAAGAGCTTCGAGAAGAAATTGGAAGCGGAGTGGAATTTTATGGTTGGGTGGAAGATAACGTTTTAGTGGCGGTTATGGGAATCCAACGCGTTAACGATGTTACTTTGGTTAGGCATGCGTATGTGCTTACAAATCGCCAAAGAAGAGGCATCGGAGAGAAACTGCTTAGGCATCTTCTAAGTTTAGTTCGAACTTCTGAGGTTCTTGTGGGAACCTGGGAAGCAGCCTACTGGGCTATTCGCTTCTACGAGAAGCACGGTTTCAGACTGGTGACAAGAGAAGAAAAGGACAGGCTTCTCAGAAAATATTGGCACATCCCTGAACGACAAATTGAAACTTCAATCGTGCTTAAACTCAAAAAAGAAAAATGATTTTCGTTTTGCGCAAGTTAGTTTTTATATATTAGAATTAAGAGCTTAATAGCTGGTGATTTGGATGCCGCAGGAAAAAGCAGGCAAAGGCGAAGTTTCGCTGAAAGTGGAGGATGTGATGACTATGGATGTCATCACCATGGATGAGAAGTCGTTGGTTAAAGAAGCAGCTGAAACTATGAGCCAAAACGAGATAAGCTGCGTGATTGCAGCCAGAAAAGGGAAAGCCATAGGCATACTCACAGAAAGTGATCTCTTGAAACGCGTAATCGTTGAGGGTAAGAACGCCAAAAAGACAAAAATTGGGGAGATTATGTCGAGTCCTCTGGAAGTCGTTGCGCCTGGCACAAGTTTGGAAGAGGCTCTGCAGCTGATGTTTGAGAAGAAAATAAAAAAGTTGCCTGTCGTTGAAAAGAACCGCTTGCTAGGCGTGGTTAGCCTGACAGACATTGCCCGCTGTCAGCCAGCGATAATAAAAATCTTGAAAAGCTTTGCAGTGGCGCAGGACACACCGAAAAGTATGAAAAAAGTGTTGGACTATTACATTGTCTGACAGATTGCTTTTTCACGGAAAGACCTGAAGAATTGTTTCGCATTTAAGAGGGCGCTCACGTATTAAAGATAAGGCATCACAGAATGAAACAGACACTTATATTAAAGGTAAATCCTCGGAAGCCAGGCATCAAAAAAGTGCAAGTTGCAGCAGGCATCATCAGAAAAGGCGGCTTAGTAGCGTTTCCCACAGAAACGGTTTACGGTTTAGGCGCAGACGCCTTGAATTCCAAGGCTGTCTTGGCGCTGTTTGAGGCAAAAAAGCGACCTCTGGATAACCCGCCCATTGTTCACGTGGAAAACACGAGCGATGTGCATGCGCTAGCTGAGCAAGTTCCGCCGAAGGCTGAGAAGTTGATGAAAAAGTTTTGGCCTGGACCATTAACTTTAGTTTTTAAGCGGTCGGAGAAGATTCCCGACGTGACGGTTGCAGGTTTGGAAACAATTGCGATTAGGATGCCACAACACGCTGTTGCCTTGGCGTTGATTAAAGAAAGCAATTGCCCAATTGCTGCTCCAAGCGCAAATCTCGCGGGAAAGCCCAGTCCCACATCAGCCAAACATGTTTTTGATGATCTTAATGGGCGAATCGATGCGATTTTGGATGGCGGTCCAACACGCATCGGCGTCGAGTCCACGGTCCTAGACCTAAGCGTTGACCCGCCGCAAGTTCTTCGTCCTGGCGGAACGTCACTTGAAGCATTGAGGAGGGTTCTTGGCGACGTGAAACTTCACCCTTTTGCGGTTGCCGAGAAAGAGTTACCTATCGAAAAGACGCGGTCGCCGGGAATGAAGCATAAGCATTATGCGCCGAACGCCGAGGTGATTGTGGTGGAAGGCGCAATTCCAGCGGTTATCGCCAAAGTCAAAGAGTTGGCAGAGTCTTATAGGTTGAAAGGCGTTAAGGTGGGTGTTTTGGCTACTGATGAAACCTTAGCGGCTTACAGGGCGGATGTGGTTAAGTCTCTTGGCAGCCGCTTCAACTTGGACGCGATTGCCCAAAACTTGTTTAGCCTATTAAGGGAGTTCGACGTTGAAGGCGTGGGTGTCATAATTGCTGAGGGCGTGCCAACTGAGGGCTTGGGCTTGGCGGTTATGAACAGGCTCCGTAAAGCATCAGGCTATAACATCGTCAAAGCAGAATAAAGCTGAGAAAAATTTATATCGTAGGGAGGATTCTTCCGTGTAGAATTCAACGAATTATGTGTAAATGGAAGATTGGTGAGAAAAAATGTCTACAGGTGGAGGAACTGTTCCAGTTTTAGTATTAAAAGAAGGCACAGGCAGAACAACTGGGCGTGAAGCGCAAAAAAACAATATAATGGCTGCTAAAATAGTGGCTGAGACCGTAAAGACCACACTGGGTCCATGCGGCATGGACAAGATGCTGGTCACAAGCTTCGGAGACGTTGCTATAACAAATGACGGCGCAACTATAATGAAAGAGCTTGATGTGCAACATCCAGCGGCAAAGATGCTCGTGGAAGTAGCCAAGGCACAGGATAACGAGGTCGGCGACGGAACCACAACTGCGGTGATTTTAGCTGGAGAATTACTTGCCAAAGCGGAAGGCTTGCTGGATCGAAATGTGCATCCAACAGTTATCATTGAGGGCTTTAAGAAAGCCAGCGATAAAGCTCAAGAAGTTTTAGAAAAAATCGCTATTCCCGTAAGCATCAGCGATGACAAGACGCTGCGGGAAGTGGCGATAACGTCTCTGTCTAGCAAAGCCGTCAACGTGGCTGAAGATCACTTTGCCAAGTTGATTGTTGACGCGGTTAAACAAGTAGCTGAGGAAGTTGATGGCAAGTATAAGGCTGACATTGACTTGATAAAGGTCGTTAAGAAGCACGGGAAAAGCTTGGAGGAGACGGAACTCGTTAGGGGTATGGTTATCGACAAGGAAGTTGCCAGCTCGCAGATGCCCAAATTCATTGACGGCGCCAAAATCGCGTTGCTTAATGAAAAGCTGGAGATTGAGAAGACTGAGTTCGACGCGAAAATTAACATTGAAAGCCCAGACCAAATGCAGCTCTTCTTGGATGAGGAAGAGCGTATGCTTAAAGAAATGGTTAATGCAATAGTCAAAGCGGGTGCTAACGTGGTTTTCTGCGAGAAAGGCATAGATGATGTGGCACTGCATTTTTTGGCGAAAGGCGGCATACTTGCGGTTAAAAGCGTGAGCAGCAGCGACATGGAAAAGTTAGCCAGAGCCACAGGCGGCAAAATACTTGCCAGCGTTAAAGATTTGACTGCTGCCGCTCTTGGAAAGGCTAAGAAGGTGGAAGCGGTCAAAATCGGAGACGACAAGCTAATTTACGTTCGCGAATGCAAGAATCCGAAGGCGGTAGCAATAGTCATCAGAGGCGCTTCGTCCCACGTAATCGACGAGGCTGAACGCTCGTTGCATGACGGCTTATGCGTAGTTAGAAACGCAGTGGAAGACGCAAAAATCGTTGCGGGCGGCGGCGCACCAGAAGCAGAATTAGCCAAGAACCTGAGAAACTACGCTGTCAAAGTCGGCGGACGCGAACAGCTGGCTGTTGAAGCTTACGCAGAAGCTGTCGAAACGATTCCGTTAACACTGGCTGAGAACGCTGGGTTAGATCCCATCGACATCATGGTAGCTCTAAGGGCTGAGCACGAAAAAGCAGGCAACAAAGACTTCGGCATCGAGGTAACCACAGGAAAAATCAAGAACATGTTTGACCTGAAGGTTCTCGAACCCCTGCGCGTGAAGCAACAAGTCATCAAATCAGCCACAGAAGCAGCAAACATGATCCTGAAAATCGACGACCTCATCAGCGTTAAAGGCGGCGGAAAAGAGCCACCAATGCCTTCGGGAATGCCTCCTGGAGGCATGGGTGGAATGGGCGGCATGGGTATGGGCGGAATGCCCTACTAAAAATCCCCCACTTTTCCATTTTTTTGTTTTTAGAAAAAAATTATTGCGGCTATTACGTTTGGCGTGCTCTGCAGACTATAGCCCCCTCACTTTTTAAAGGCTGAAGCGTAGAGTGAACTGCGGGTTCTTTGCCAAGAAACGCAAACACTGAGCAGAGAATGTTTGTTCACTTTCTCTTTCTAAACAGGCATTGCGCCGTTGAAAGTGCAGCCGTTCGAGATGCCCTTCTGCGTTTGTTAGCAGATTCTTGGCACGGGGTCGCCTACTGGTCGGGCGATTATGCGTTTGCCTCCCACAGCTGTCTGCATAGCCACGCCACTGAATTCTTTTGTAACTTCGCCGATGATTTCCGCGTCTTTGCCCTCATCTGTCTCCTTCAAGAACTTCAGGACTTGTTCTGCCTTGGCGGGTACGGTGCCTGCGATTATTTTTCCTTCGTTTCCAACTTCAAACGGGTCCAACCCCAGCATTTCACATGCAGCCCGCACATCGTTTCTTATGGGAACCTTGTCCTCGTGGATCAGTATGCCCACTTTGGATTTTTCGCTGAACTCGTTCAGGGCGTCAGCCAACCCGCCTCTGGTGGGGTCTTTCATGGCGACGACTCCGCCGACTTCGCCGAGCATGCGCTGAATCATGCGGTTTAGGGGTTTAACGTCTGACTTTATCTCGCTTCCGAAAGTTAATCCCTGCTGCGCCGAGAGCACAGCCAAGCCGTGGTCGCCTATGGTTCCAGACAGTATTATCTTGTCGCCGACGCTCAGGTTGGAGTCTAGAAGCCAACGCGGTGCGAAACCGCTTCGGTATTGCCTGACAACTTTCAGGTTTCTCTCCAGCGCTGGAGTTCTTCTGCCGATTCCCGACACGTTCATGACGCAGCCGCCTAAGCTGCTCTTCTCAACCACTTTGGTGTCGCCCGTGACTATGCCCACACCCGCTTCGATGCATGTCTGCCGCATGCTCGCCAAAATCCTCTCCAAATCAGAAAGCGCCAACCCTTCTTCCAGAATTAAGCCACATGCCAAAGCGTACGGTTCAGCGCCTAAACATGCGATGTCGTTGACGGTGCCAGAGATGGCTAGGCGTCCAATGTCGCCGCCTGGATAGAATATTGGCTTGACGGCGTGAGAATCACTCTTTAGAACCACGTTGCCCACCACGGCTGCATCGTCCATGGCTTCAAGCGGCACCTCCGCGTTGCCCACGCCTCCAAAATACTTCACAACGTAATTTTTAACCAAGTCGTGCATGACGGTGCCCCCAGCGCCATGCAGCATGGTGATTGCGTCTTTTTTCTCGGTCATTCTTAGTCCCCTTTTCAGTTGAGATAAGTAACCTTAAGGGTAAAACATAAACACATCGTAGAAACTAAACAAGAACTGTCGGAGGTTGCCTCTCTTCCGATGAAATATTTCCACCTCAAATGGAGTTCTCTTTTGCTTGCCTCGTATGGCTTGACCTATGTACTCTGGGATTTAGTACCTTTTCGAAATAACAATGATTGAACATTTTTTGAATACGATGCGATTTAGTTCATGCATGTCTATTAGACTCCTCTCTTTATCTACCTGAAGTCAAAACACGCAAATGTTATAAAAATTGACAACGCATATTGACAGCTTGAATTGTCTATGAACTACAACGAATTTGTTGAAAGAATCAATCAAATCAAAGACATGGGATTTGTAAAGTCGAATCGGAGCGGCGATACTGGGATAGGAAAAACTCTGGAAGACCTACTGCATATTTCAGAGAACAATATAGCGGGTCCTGATTTTGACATTTATGAGTTAAAGTCAGGACGAAAGGACTCTTCATCTATGCTTACGTTATTCACAAAGGCACCTATGCCCAAGGGTGCAAATAAGAATCTTTTGGAAGCATTCGGGTACAAACAGAGAACCAAACAGAATCGAAAACAGTTGCATGTGACAGACTACATGGACATCCAAATTCCCGAACAAGAATGCAACATGAGGGAAAAAGAACTCCATGTTACAGTTGATTCCAAATCTATCAACAGCGTCGGCCTTAAGCTTGAAATAAAAGACAATAGAATTTACATCGGCAACGCCAAGAATGTCACTGCTTATTATGATGAAAATACTTTGAGAGAAACATTTGAGAAGAAATACAAGAAGTTGATTCTGGTTTTGGCATCAAGTAAGAAAGAGGGTGGCAAGGAGTGGTTTTGGTTTAACGAAGCATATTTGCTTGAGGGCTTTAGTTTTGAAAGGTTTTCTGAGCTTGTAAAAGAGGGAGTTATCAAATTAGACCTCAGAATTGGACACTACTCTGACGGTAGACCACATGACCATGGAACTGGTTTTCGAGTATTGCCTAAAGACAGGCCAAAATGCTTCGAGAAGATTGTCAGGATAATCTAGGGTTTCCAAAAATCCAATATGAACTCCATTGTTGCGCCTAGAGATATAAAGTTGCTTGGCCAACCGAATATTCCCACTCTATTTACGAGATTGCGTTTGTCCCAGATGAAAGTATTTCTAAACTCGAAACCAGCATTTTGCAACGCTTCAAGAACATACACATGTGTAGGGATTCGTTTGTTATTCGCCCAAACATCATTAACATTTATGATACAATGAGCTCTCTTTCTCATTAAAGGCAAAATTCCTGAATAAATCTCTTCAAGAGCTTTGCTGTACTTTTCATGATTCATAGTGCCAAGGTCAGCAGGGTTATTGGAATACTGTTGTACTTTAAGATAATGCCTGTTTCTCCTAAGGTCTCCTCTAATGCTTTTGTTTAGGCGTTTATGAGCTAGCATATTTGCGTAAGGAGGCGATGTGATGCATAGTGAAACCGTGTTTTCTTCCAAGTATTTAGGAATATTATGAGCGTCATCAAGAATAGCAATCTGCTGTGTTCCATCATCTACAATTTTTTTTTGCCCAAGCCTTTTCCTACTGGTCTCGATATATTCTTTTTTTAAGTCAACTCCCACGGCATTTCTGCCTAAGTCTCGTGCTGCTATGAGCGTCGTACCAATGCCCACAAATGGGTCAAGAACTAGCTCTCCTTTATGTGTCAACGTTTCGATGAAATGAGCAGGTAGCGCTATTGGATACACCGCTGGATGTACATCTTTGTCTCGAATGTCTCTGCCTTCATAGTAGAATTCTTTGATTTCGTCTTGTGTAATGAGAAATTCCTGAATTGCCACCTGACTTTTTACCCATTGTTTTGCGGTAATACAACTAATATGACTAGCCTTGCAGTCGCAGGTCTTCATGAAATGTATACTCAGCTTTTTTCTGTCATCTATCGTCTGGACCATTTTGCTTACAGCAGGCATAATGGTTTTTGACTCTATTATTTCTTGTTGCTGTGTTGTTTCTATGTTGGGATTTTCTTGTTTTTGCTCAAACATAGTAATCTGAAAGCCTTCACTATTCTTACTTATTGCTACTTGCGTGTTGACAGGATATCTATTCTTCAAATATTCGGACCAGAGTCTTCCATACCGGTCGACTCTCGCGGGCGAATCATTCAACCTAGTCTCAAACGGCGCTGGCGTATCCCCCATGAGTTCTGCTCTGTTTTTGGCGGGTATGTGAATGAACCCTAATTCAACTTCCTTTCTTTTGAGCGTTTTTGATGCCATAGTCACCAATTCTGTCATCCTATACTTTCTCGTTCATCAAATTTAATCTTAACCATTCTCGAACTTTGGTCTGAAATCACAGTTCACTCTGTGTTTCCGCCTTTAAATAAGGGGGTATAGTCTTTTCCGAGCGCATCAGCGCTTGAACGCTATCCCTTTCGCGCTTTCTCCAGTTGGCAAAGCACTTCAAACATCACTTTAGCCGCAACAACCGCCGAAATCCCCTGATCATAGTTTGGCGCAATTTCCACAACGTCAAACCCGACCACGCGCTTATCGCATAAAGCGCACAAAATATCCAGCAACGTATGCGTTTCGATGCCTTCTGGCTCTGGGTTTTGAACTGCAGGCGCAAAAGCAGGATCGAGGACATCCATGTCTATTGACAAGTAAAGGTTCTCGTATGGAGCAAGTTCTTCTTTGAGGCTTCGCGTGATTTGCGCTGCGCCTTCCTTTCTTATCAACTGCGACGTGAAAAAGTTTATTCCAGCCTTTTTTGCATAAGCCAATTCTTCTTTGCACACGGCTCTTGTGCCCACTTCAACTACCTTCGCTGGCTTCACCTCTTCATTTATTACCCGCATAAAAGTGGTATGCGAAAGCGTTAATCCCAGAAACTCCTTGCGCAAATCAAGATGCGCATCGAAACTTGCCACAGCCGTTTTCTTAGCTTTAGCGCCCAAACCTTTCATTATACCCAACGTTATCGTGTGTTCTCCGCCTATCGCTACTGACATTTTTCCCGCTGCTAAAACATCCTCAACCACCAGTTTCAGCATGTCAACTGTTTTCTCAGGGCTTGTGGACATGTGCAAATCGCCCAAATCATGCAGCGCCAAGTCTTCAACATCTATTCCAGTGCGAAAACTGTACGTTTCTATGTTCTGAGACGCTTGACGGATAGCGTTGGGTCCGAACCGTGCTCCTG
>Ga0315551_10001507_pt1 | contig 17504 bp, 16 predicted proteins | sample SalMarSW160290MG_FD_203678 | JGI IMG/M metagenome (GOLD analysis project Ga0315551, IMG submission 203678) | Salt marsh sediment microbial communities from the Plum Island Ecosystem LTER, Massachusetts, United States - Salt Marsh Sediment SW1602-90 ...
ATAACACTTGGAAATAAAGATAAATTCTCGCCCTTGACAAATCTGATAATCGTTGTATCATTATTAATGAAAGTTATGCGCTTTCACTAATACTGATTAAAGTTTAATTTAAGAAGAACAAAAAAACATAACAGCAAAAAGGAGGTAAGTATGATTGAACCGGTAGGTAGACGTGTTTTAGTAAAAAGAATAGAAGAAGAAGAGAACAAAAAAGGCGGGATTATTGTACCCGATACAGCAAAAGAAAAACCTCAGAAAGGTATTGTTAAAAATGTGGCAAAAGTTGGTAAGGACGATGATCCTCTTCCGGTCAAAAAGGGAGATAAAATTCTCTTTGGCAAGTATGGTGGAACTGAAATAGAATATGAAGGTGAAGAATATCTGATACTGAGCGAGGACGATATTCTTGCGAAAATAGGATAAAAGGAGGCAATAAGATGTCAGCAAAAGAAATTATATATTCCCAAGAAGCAAGTAATGCTCTAAAAGCGGGTGTAAGTAAGCTTGCTAAAGCTGTAAGGGTAACCCTTGGCCCAAAGGGCAGGAATGTCGCTCTGGAGAAGAGCTGGGGAGCACCCACGGTAACAAAGGACGGAGTTACTGTAGCCAAAGAGATCGAACTGGAAAATCCTTTTGAAAATATGGGTGCGCAAATGGTAAAAGAAGTCGCGTCAAAGACCAGTGATGTTGCCGGAGACGGAACTACAACCGCAACCGTTCTTGCCGAAGCTATTCTACTGGAAGGCATGAAAAATGTCGCAGCCGGCGCTAATCCGATGGCTTTAAAGAGAGGGATGTTACTGGCTGTCGATAAAGTGGTCGAAGAGCTTAAAAAACTTTCTCAGGATGTTAAGGGAAGAGAAGAAATTGAACAGGTAGCTACAATTTCCGCAAATAACGATAGTGAAATAGGACAGATAATTGCCGATGCCATGAATAAGGCGGGAAAAGACGGAGTCATTACAGCCGAAGAAGGTAAAGGGCTAAAGACAGAACTTGAAGTGGTTGAAGGAATGCAGTTTGACCGCGGATATATTTCCCCTTATTTTATAACAAACCAGGAAGATATGTCAGTCGAGTTAGACGATGCATATATGCTAATACATGACGGTAAGCTTTCAGCGATGAAGCCGCTTCTTCCTCTCTTAGAGAAAATTTCACAGCAGGGCGCTCCGCTACTAATAATTGCAGAAAGCGTTGAAGGTGAAGCTCTTGCGACTCTAGTGGTCAACAAACTCCGAGGAACTTTGAATGTAGCCGCAGTTAAAGCTCCCGGATACGGAGATAGAAGGAAAGAAATGTTAAAAGATATTGCTATTCTAACCGAAGGACAGTTCATTTCCGAAGAGGTTGGAATCAAGTTGGATGCCGTTCAAATAGCAGATCTCGGGAAATGCGATAGAGTAAAAATCGATAAAGATACAACTACTATAATCGGCGGCAAAGGTAAGACCGATAAGATAAAAGGCAGGATTCAGCAAATTAAAACAGAGATAGATTCTACAACTTCTGATTATGATAAGGAAAAACTCCAAGAGAGATTGGCAAAGCTTACCGGTGGTGTAGCCGTCATTAAAGTAGGTGCGGCGACCGAAGTAGAAATGAAAGAAAAGAAGGCGAGAGTTGAAGATGCGCTACATGCTACAAGAGCAGCTCAAGAAGAAGGAATTATTCCCGGTGGAGGAGTGGGTCTCCTACGAACCAAACCTGCTATCAAGAAATTTGCCTCAACCCTCCAGGGGGACGAAAAGCTCGGAGCTGAAATAATTGGAAAAGTTCTTTCTGAACCTCTAAGATGGATCGCGACAAACGCGGGAGAAGAAGGGGCGGTTATAGTAGAGCATATTTTGAATGAAAAAGATACAAATGTTGGTTTCAATGCCGAAACACTCAAAATTGAGGATCTGATGAAATCAGGGATTGTTGATCCTACTAAAGTAGCCAGGACTGCCCTACAGAATGCCGTTTCGGTTGCCTCCCTTCTTACAACTACGGAAACTTTGATTGCAGAGAAAAAAGAAGAAAAAGAAAGTACTCCGGGGATGCCCGGAGGAGGTATGCCTCCAATGTAATTGCGAGACTAAAAATAAAAAAGGGGCAGTTAATCTGCCCCTTTTTTATTTTTCCTGGCTATATACAAAATTCTTTTTGTATATCTATCCACTCTCGAATGCTCAAAACACTTGAACGCATCGATAACTTGAAGATCTAAAGTTTTAAGCCCATATTTTACTTCTTCTTCATTGTATCCTCTTTCTTTATGGATTTCGTCAACTCTCTGCCAGTTCGCATCTTTTTTTACAAAAAGAGTTAAATGAAGAGTTAATGTTTTTGTGTCTTTCTTATAGCTATTTCTCCAGATACTTATAAGATTTTTATTCTCTTCCCGAACGTCTCTTCCCGAAACACATTTTAGTCCATATGGGGTATTCAGATCAAACAAAAAATGTCCACCAGGTTTAAGCGCCTCTTTGATTGAACCAAAAGCTTCAATAAGATTTTCCAATTTAAGAATATAATTTAAAGAGTCAAACATAGAAACAACAAGGTTGAATTGGTTTAAAAAAGGAAGCCTCATCGCGTTTGCCTGAACTAAAACCAAACCTGGCTCTTTCTCTTTCGCGACCTTTAACATTTCTATAGAGTTGTCTACTCCCAAGAGTGATTTCTTTTTTTTCTTTACAAATGGTAATATTGAATTTCCCGTACCGCATGTTACATCTAATAAAGGTGTGGCTTTAATATTGTAGAGTTCAATAGTATCCATTATATACTCTATCCATTTATCGTAACTAACGTCTTTCATAAGGATATCGTAGTATCTGGCAATATTGCTGTAAGGTTTATTGAAGTTGTTGGAAGATGACTTTATCATCTTTGATCTTAAATTCACCTCCCGGGATTTTTGGTAGAAACGGTAAATAACCGTTTCTATACAAATCAAACAGAGATTTGACATAATAGCCTTTATCCATATGGAATTGCTTATACTGGTCTGAAAGTGTCTTTGATATTCCTTTTATTGCTTTTTCCTTAAATATTTCACTTGAAGATATATCATGCAATCTTAAATATAAACGCAGGGTTACTTCAACACCTTTGCCCCGATAAAGTGTCCAGGTTGCAAATTTGCGAACCATTTCGGGAGCGTCTTCCTTATAAGATGCAAGAAGAAACCACTTTGATGCTTCTGCAGGATTCTTATTATGTATATAATAAATAAATCCCTTGGTAAAGGGAATCTGCCAGAGCTCCGGATTATCTTTCATTCCCTTATCAAGAAATTTTAGAGCCAAATCACTTTTACCCGCGTCGGTTGTAAGCAGTATCGTTCCCAGTGTGTAGGGAGGTATAAATTTCGGATCGAGATCAGTTATAATATTAAGCATATGGTAAAGATACGGATAACTTTTATCACTTCGGCGATGTTTGCCAAAATAGGTTCCTGTCTCGATCCATAAGAAATCCGCAAAAAGAAGATCGAAACCCGCAGTTGTTGCTTTTATAAATTTGTTCGAGGGAAAATAAAGCAGTTCTTCTCTTTGTTGTTTTGGAATCCATCTAAATCCTTTTATTTCTGTCAAAGCGAGAAGTACAATTAAGATTATCGCAAGGAACAATCTTTTCATAGAAATTCTTTTTTCGAGTATAGAAAAGACGAAAAAATTAGTAAAATCATCGAATACAACATAGAATAGGAAAAAGCCAAAAGATAAGAATTTATTGTAAGGGGTAGATGGTAAATTACCGTTGCCTTTATATTAAACACTGAAAAATTAGGTAAGACATAATACAGAAAGTTCAAGAGTTTGGACAAAGTTGGCATATTAAGCATTTGAGTAAGCTCCTTGAGGTAAAAGGTAAGGTGAGCTATGAAGAAAAGCAGTAAAGCCATAATCCCTGAGGTTAAGGGAGACATAAAGCAGGAAAGAAAGATAGCTAAAGCGTCGAGCAGCAAAAATTCGAATAAAAAGAAGTAAAGAATATTGAGCAAATATATATCTACCGTTCGTAAATAAAATTTAGAGAATATTAAAAAAATAAAAAACAATAGAATCTGAACAACTACAATGAGATAATACAATCCTAAAAATTTTCCCGTTACAAATTCGAGGGAACTTACCGGTTTAGACATTATAGAAAATATGGTTTTTCTCTCAACTTCCTGATGAAATATTCTCGTCCCGATAAAAACTACTATCAAAACACCAAATATTTCCACCAGGCTTATTCCAAAATCCTTTATTATCTTTTCTGCTTGACCTATTGATATAGGTATAAAAATCTTGGATGAAGCTATAAGCAAAAAACCAATTATTGTTATTGAGAGGAGAACCTTATCCCGTATTGCTTCTTTAAATGTGTTCTCTGCTATGGTTAAAATTTTACTCATTTATAGCCTTCATAAAATGTTCTTCGAGAGTACTTTTAACGGGAATGACCGAGATGATTTTTCCTCTCTTTTTTATTATTTCTTTAATCACTTTGTCTCTTGTTTTTTCGCTTTTAATCCGGAGAAAACTAACTCCACCCTCTATTATTATTTTTCCATATTTTTCAAACTTTTCTGAGTCTTTCAGGCCTTCAAATTCTATTTCGATATATCTGACATCTCTCTTTAGAATATCGTTTATTGATCCGACCTGTTTCATTTTACCTTTTATTATTATACCCACCCTGTCGCAAATTGCCTCCACATCGGAAAGAATATGAGATGAGAACAAAACTGTTTTACCTTTCCTATTGATTTCAACAATTAAATCTTTTATTTCTCTTCTGCCTAAAGGGTCAAGTCCGGAGAGAGGTTCATCAAGAATTACAAAATCGGGATCTCCAACAAAGGATTGGATAAATCCTATTCTCTGTATCATTCCCTTTGAGTATCCCCCTATTCTTTTGTCAATAACTTTCTCCAATCCAACCAATGCTAATTTTTTTTCTATTTCCTCTCTGGAAAGGTTAATGTTGTATAGTTTCGCGTAAAACCTGACCATCTCTCCACCTGTTAGATGTGGATAAAAAGAAGGATTCTCCGGCAAAAAACCAATTCGCCTTCTTGCCTGTAAAGGGTCTAATTCACCGAATAATCTTATGTTTCCTGAAGTTTTTTTTAGTAAACCGGTTATCATTTTAAGTGTTGTCGTTTTCCCTGCTCCATTTGGACCAAGTAATCCGTATATTTCCCCCTCTTCAATTTCCATATCAAGCCCATCTATGCCGATCGATTTCTTCATCAAAAAAGGAGAACGGTACACTTTAACCAGGGATTCAATGTCTAATATTTTCATATCCAATAACCCGCTATTTTTTCTCCGCATCCAGAACAAACACTTTTCTTGATATTGTTCTCGAGGATGTAATATCCTCGTCTTTTTATTAATAACTTTCCGCAGGCAGGACAATAAGTGTTCTCGCCGGGATGTCCTGCCGGTACATTCCCAACATAAGAGTGTTTAATTCCCATATCAAGAGCAATCTCCCTCGCTGTTTCTACGATCTTTAATGAAGTTTGAGGTAGATTTTCAAGTTTATAGGTAGGGTAAAATCTGGAGAAATGTATCGGAACACCCGATCCTAAATTATTTAAAACCCAATCTATCATTTTTTTTATTTCTTTTTTGCCATCATTTATTGTTGGAATTATAAGGTAAGTGATTTCCAACCAGACTCCTCCCTCCTTAAGTCTTTTTAAAGTATCAAGTACGGGTTGGAGACTGCCGGAAGATATATCTCTGTATGAATCATTTTTAAAAAATTTAAGATCAATATTGGCTCCGTCAAGAAAGGGTATAAGATCAAGAAGCGGTTTTTCATTTAAATATCCGTTTGAATGATACACGTTTTTGATACCTTTTCTTTTTGCGATTTTTGCCGAATCTATCATATATTCGATGAAAATCGAGGGTTCTGTATATGTATAGGCTATTGAACTTATATTGTATTTCCTCTTATAATGCAGTACGTCTTCAAGCAATCTTTCCGGAGGAAATTTGTAATTACTTGTTTCTTCCGGAGCAACCTGAGATATTTGATAATTCTGGCAGTGCTTACATCTCAAGTTGCATCCCGCTGTTGCAATTGAATAAGCGTTAGTTCCGGGAAAAAAATGGTAAAGAGGTTTCTTTTCAATCGGGTCGATATGAACAGAACAGGGATTCCCATAACTGAGCGTGTATAGTTTTCCGTCTCTATTTTCTCGTACTCTGCAAAAGCCTCTCTGCCCATCTTTCAAGATACACCCGTGAGGACAATTCTGACACTGAACGGTTTTCCCTTCTTTTTTTATCCAATATGAGGCTACTTTTGGATTAACGTAATAGCCTTCTTGCAATGTTTTTGCGATAGTAGTTAGAGGTAAAACCATTAGGCTTTTCAAAAAATCTCTTCTGTTCATTTGATTAAATTTTAATCTTTTTTTATTTATTGTCAAGCACGACCACCCATCCACACCATACCAAAAAAGTTTAATTAACCACAGATTTACCAATATATTGATTTGAAAAATCAATCAGATAAGATTTACACAAATTTTTGAGATAAAAATTCGGGCTTGACATAATAATTTAGATTATTACTATAATTATAGTAAAAAATGATTTTAATAATGAATTTTTTATTATACAGCAATATATTTCATTTTCCACATTCTATAAATTATAGAAAAATGGAAGAAGAATGCGGATAAAAATACAATTCTCACCAGCAAACAATATTTTCAGAATTCCTGTAAATTATAACTATCTTGTTCAGTCATTTATCTATAATAATATTTCAAATAAGCTATCGGACTTTCTTCACAACAAAGGATATACAGATGGAAAAAGGTCATTTAAAATGTTCACTTTTTCGCGACTTCAAGGAAAATGTAATTACAATAACGAAAGCAAAAGTCTAATCTTTAAAGATAATTTTGACCTCTGGGTTTCCTCTCCTGAAAGCGAATTTCTTGAATCGTATGCCACAGAATTACTAAAAAATCCGGAAATAAGGCTCGGAGAAAATCAAATATATATAAACTCCATCGAAGTGAGTATGACCCCTGCTTTCAAGGAGGAAATACTGATAAAGATGATTTCACCGGTCACTGTTTACAGAACCTTAGAAGACAGAGAAGGAAATAAAAAGACCTACTATTTTCATCCCCGGGAATCGGAATTTCCCAAGTTAGTAAGCGAAAATATCAAGAGAAAGTACAGGGCTTTATACAAAAATGAACCACCGGACGCCGAAGTTAAAATAATTCCCGAAAAATTGAGTAAAAGGAGTGAGCAAATTACTTTTTATAAAGATAAATATGTAATCAAAGGATGGCTTGGGGTATATAAAATTAAAAGTCATCCGGAAATGCTGAAACTTGCCTGGGACGCGGGCATCGGTGCCAAAAACCCCCAGGGGTTTGGCATGTTTGAGATTTTAGAGGAGAAAAATGAGTAAAGAAAAAAGAAATGAGCCAACGTTAAAAGAATGGGAAGACTTATACGAAGCGGCTATAGATTTTAGAAAAATAGAATGCTGGGAATGGATGTACGATTCGGACTTATTTGGAATCCAAAACCCTGACACCGAAGAAATAGGATATTGCGGTGTTCTTGGAGGTCTTGGAGAAGTTTTTGCCCTGAATGTTTTCCTTGGAGAAAACGGATTGAAAGGTTATTTTAAGATGATGAATCAAAAACAGACCTCTAAAGATTCGGAAATACTTTATCTGCAAGATTGTTTAATGGCGTCGTTCGGAAACCGGAACGAGTTAGCCAGCAGAGATTTGAAGATTATAAAGAAACTTGATCTAAAATTCCGAGGAAAAAACCAGTGGCCAATATTCAGAAGATATAAGCCTGGCTTTTTTCCATGGTTTCCAACAAAAGAAGAAGTAAAGTTCTTGACCATCGCGTTACAACAGGCAAAAAAAATCGCTTTACGTTCCAAGGAAAACAATGAATTGCTTAACCCTCCTGAAGAGGGTTTATTTTATGTGCTTGTACCGGATAAAAAAGGGGGGGCAATTAAATGGCAGGAAAAATGGTTAAAGCAGGAACTCAAACCTGAAGGGATATACATCCCTATTTTATCCGATTCTTATATAGAAAAAATCAAAAGCATTGTTACCTCAGAGGGGAACGATTGGGAAATCGATTATTTTTACGCGCCCTTTACAATTCAGAAAAAGAAAGACGAAATACCCTACTATCCTTTTATATGCTTGTTTATTGAACGTTCAATGGGTCTCATTATAGATACTCATATTGCCAAAAGCTCTGATTATTTGAAGGAATTTCTGGATACATTCTTAAATATAATTGAACACAACAAAATGATTCCATCAAAGCTTTTCGTAAAAAGAAAAAAATGTTATTTTTTATTTGAGCAAATCGCGGAAGAGTTAGGCGTCGAACTACAATTAGTGAAAAAACTCGGAGAGTTAAATAAAGCAAAGAAAGAATTTTTTAAGAGAACGCACATGAATCGTTAATCGTAAGTCGTGAATAGTGAATCGTGAATAGTAAAAAAAAAAGTAAAAGAAAAAGGGAGAAAAGATAAAAAAGGTAAAAATAGAAGAAATAATAGATCAGTTCGATATTCAAAACGATGAGATTTCAGCTTATCTCAACAAGAAAACGGGAGAAATATATACCGCGATTGACGAAGATCTGCATGACGCTGATTCGGGAGAGGAAATCGGCAGTTATTCCGGCGCCACACTGGAGAAAGAGAAAGATATTTTAGAAAGCGACGACTGGATTCGACTACCTTCTCAATTTGACGTCCATGAATGGGAAATTATGAAGAGGTTTTGTGACACCATAGAAGATGAGACTCTCAGGGAAGAACTTTTAAACGCGATACACGGAAGCGGAGCCTTCAGAATGTTTAAAGATGTTCTTTACAGACATGGCATAGAAGAAAACTGGTTTTCTTTTAAGGAAGAAGCATTCAAAGAAATCGCGATCCAATGGTGCGAGGAGAATGAGATTGAATATGAATCGTGAATCGGGAATTGAGAATCGTGAATGGAGTTTGAGGAGAAAGAGAGAATGAGAAATAAAAACAAAAAAGAAAACCGCCTACGAAAGCTGCAGTAAAATGGAATTATTTGAAGAAGACTACCGAATTGCCAGAATTTTTGGAAAGGGGAAAGGCGAATCTCCGCCTGATGCTACCGTAGAAAACTTTAAATTTTACTTTAATCACCCGGATAAGAATCTATCGTTTCCTTTCGAAGCGGAGTATTTTATTGTAGGCGCGCCTATTGCCACTCCAGATTTTGACATTAAAGTAACAGGTCTTTTCCCTCTGGAAGATTCACCCCATCCGTTCGCGGAGGGAATTTTATGTGAAGGTAAAAAAGCGCGTAACGGGAGAACAGTTCAAATACCCCTCTGGACAATTAGTCCAAAGGAAGAGGGCGAGAACAAACAATTGATCCGCGATTGTAGTTATTGGTGGAGTGATTATAGTGTTTAAGCATAACAAGCGATTTATGACATACTTATTAGGTGAAAAAGTGAACAATTTACGATCAACGATTAACCGTGGAAGAAATTAAAGGAAATTTAATTATATGAAAGAAAAGGAATTGCGGTTAGTCCTTGAGGAAGGCGAAGACAACAGAATTGAATTCAAAGAAAGACTAGATAGTATCGATAGGGAAATGGTAGCATTTGCTAATACCTCAGGAGGTAGAATTTTCATCGGCATTTCAGATAACGGAAAAATAAAGGGTATTGAAATCACAAATAAATTAAAATCACAAATTCCGAATATAGCAAACAATTGTGAACCACTGATTGAAATTATACTTGAAAAATTTAATAACATATTGATTGTCAACGTTCGTGAAGGGGCAGATAAACCCTACCTATGCAAATCGGGTTTTTATACAAGAGTCGGTCCCAATTCCCAGAAAATGGATAGAGATGAAATAATCGATTTTTTCAAAGTCGAAGGAAAAATAAGGTACGGAGAACTTATAAACCCTGATTTTGTCTATGAAAGGCATTTTGATGAACGAAAGTTAGATGAATTTTTAAAACTCGCGGGCATCACAAAAAATATAGATACTCCTTTAATATTAAACAATTTAGGAGTTGCCGAGAACCAGGAAGGAAAGGTTCTCTTCAATAATACCGGGATTCTTTTTTTCTCCAAAAATTTACAGGATACTTATTATCATACCACAGTCACCTGCGCTCTTTTCAAAGGAGTAAAGAAAGTAAATGTAATCGACAGAAAAGATTTCAATGAAGATATAATCAGTAATATCAATAATGCCATAATTTTTCTAAAGCAACATATTCCTCTAAGATATGAAATGACAGGAGAGCCCAGAAGAAAAGAGATACCTGAGATTCCCTATGATGCTCTTCGCGAAGCAATTATAAATGCCGTAACTCACAGGAATTACTTTGAAAAAGGCGCGAACGTGATGGTTGAAATGTTCGACGACCGGATAGAAATCTCAAATCCCGGAGGACTCGTAAAAGGATTGAGCCCTGAAGATTTTGGAAAGAAAAGTGTGCTCAGGAATCCGAATATAGCGGGTTTACTACATAGAATCGGGTATATTGAAAAGATGGGAACAGGAATAAATAAAATGAGAGAATTAATCGCTGAAGCGGGATTACCACCTATAAAATTCGAATTTACGAAATTCTTTACAGCGATATTTTCCCGACCTGTAAAAAAAGCAAAAGAAGGAGAGCTTTTTTCCAAAGATTTCGGAGTAAAATTCGGAGTAAAATTCGGAGTAAAAGGCAAAAAAAGAGAAAGAATGGTGGAAATTTTGGATACTCTTTTTAAAGGTAACATATTAGAGATACGCCTGATTTCAAAGAAGTTTGATGTCACAAAGAGAACGATAGAAAGTGATATCAGTTTTTTAAGGAATAATGTTCTGATTACATTCGAAGGTCCCCCAAAAACAGGAAGATATGTTTTGACTGAAAAAGGAAAACGATTGATTGGAGAGTTGAATGAGTAGTGAGGAGAGAGTTAAAGAGGTGGGAGGAGCGTACGATTTACCATTCACGATTTACGAATGATAATGGAGACTTATGATGCATTTCCGAGATAAGGGGAAGATTTGTAAAATGTTAGAAAATTTTTGAAAGAGATTATATTGACATAACAAATTTTGGAAGGATGAAATTTAATGATTATTTTGGAGGAGAAAAATGATTGAAGGGATAAGGGAAATAGGAGAATTAACGGAGGGAAGAAAATGATTAACGCAATGAGAACACTTGCACTGGATTATCTTTTTGACAAACTGGGAGACAAGAACAATCCACCTCAAAACATGGAAGAGTGGTATCAAAGGCTACGCAATGATCATTCTGAAAGATTATCTCCGTTTTTGGTGGAGAGTGGAGAGAATATTGAAAGAATCTATATTCTTGAGGAAGATGTAGATAATGATACTGTGAAGGTGGTTCCTGAAGATATGACTGAGGAAAAGGCAAGATGGCTACCATTTATGAGGCCATCTGGTCCTCAAGGGGCACAAGTTGGTCCTGTGATAAAGCGAAGCTACAGTAAAGCAAAGGGTGGAGGCCCATCAGCCAAAATCCTTAAAACAACCATGGAATCATTTAAGAAGATTGCCAATGATAACAAACCATGGTCTGCTTATTTTAATGAAATTGTCGAATTATTGAATCGTCAACAACTCAAACTCCCAGATAGTTCCGTTATTAATTGGAAAGAAATTGGTTACAAAAATCTTTTTTCATCTGCGGTTGACAAAATCGGAGAGCAAAAGCAAACAGTATTTCTTACGGTTAGGGATAGCAACGGGAAACTTCCTGGTCAACGACAGGAGTATCTTGACTATCTGATGACTGAGAAGCTTGCTGGTGGAACAAGGTATGTTACTGGTAACACACCGGCTAAAGAAAATCAAACCTGCCCATTGTGTGGCAAGCAAAATGTTACTGTTTATCCAAATGCTCTCAAAGGCGCGGGTATTAATATCAGTAACGCTGATAGGGCAGGAACATTCCCTGGTATTGATGCAGGCCAGGCATGGAAAGGATATGCACTCTGCAATGCCTGTGCGGATTTGCTGTATATTTATAAATTCTATTTTTTGAAAAAAGATTCCAAAAACAAAAATCCCTTTATAACCTCTATTGCAGGAGATAGTGCAGTTGTAATTCCAGTTGCTACTGTAGACTATCAGGCAAGACAGAGCATCTGGAAAGAAGTAGAAGACTTTGTTAAAACTACATCCTCTGATGCAGAAATAGCTGAGGAAAATCTTTTGTATACTCTTAAGGACAAAAAGGACATACTGAACCTTACATTCCTCTGGGCAACAGTTGGACAGGAGATAGGTGATGTAACTGGTATGATCACCAATATACCGCCAACTCGATTGGCACAATTATCAAAGGTCAATGATGTATCACAGAGTTGGAAACATTTACTTTTCCCAGAAATACTTTATTTTCATGATAAAAAAATTGACTTACGTCCTAACTTATCACTCAGGGCGTTGAAATCTCTATTTTATCGCCCGGGAGGTAAAAAGGCAAAAGATGTGAATGCAAGTATGAAATTACGACAACTGCGGAGAGGCATTACTGCTTCTGTATACAATGAAACAAAAATCCCTTTGGCGAGATTCTGGGAAGAGATTATGACTACTGCCCGATGGCGTTGGCTGGATGCTATTAAAAATGGAAGCGGATATGGACTTCTCAATGAGGGGAAGAAAAAGACAGGAGAAACTTATCTGACTACTGCTGGTTGGATAAGACATTTGTGCTGGTGGATTTACTATTTTAAAAAATTGGAGGTAATGGATATGGAAGAAAACTTTTATAAACCAAAGATGGAAAGATTGAAACCCTATTTTGGAACTGAAAGCGGCATTGATACTCCCCAAAAGGCTTATGTCTTTTTGCTTGGAGTACTTTATGGAAAAGTACTTCAAGTTCAAGGGGCAAAGGGTGTCAATGTGGGGGCAAATGCTCTTACATGGCTAAAGAGGTTGACTTTAAAAGGGTCAGATATCCCCGGGCTATACAATAAGATACGCCAGAAGCTCCTTGCTTATGAAACCGAAAAAAGTTCAGAGGTTAGGACTCTTATTACTGAAATTGGAAGGCTCGGTGTTCAATTGGGAGATAAGATTGAATTAGATGAGACACCGACCAATTATTATCTGCTGTTAGGGCAGTCTCTGACTACAACAATTCTCCCTACAAGTAAAGATGTTAAAAAACAAATAGGAGGTTAATGAAAATGGCAGAAAATACATTATCGTGCAGGCATGAATTTCTTTTTCTCTATGACATCAAGATGGGGAACCCAAATGGTGACCCTGATGAGAATAGACCACGGGTGTTACCAGATGGAACTCATTATGTGACTGACGTTCGGCTAAAACGTTTTGCTAGAGATTTTATGAAGGCTCGAGGTAAGGAAATTCTGGTTGATAACATTGAGGGCAGGACAACAAATCTAACAGGTAGAGTTGTAGATTACCTTCAAAAAAATAACCAAAAAGAGGCAAATGGCGAGGAATTAGTTAACATTCTTCTAAAAGTATTCATTGATGCACGACTCTTTGGTAGTTCATTTGCATTTAAAGCCCAAGAAGTAAAGGGAGAAAGTGACCGGAAATCTGATTGGAAGCCAATACCAAAAACAATGACAGGGGCTGTCCAACTCAATATGGGTGAGGTACTTCACAAAGCAGAAGAAGTAGATATTCATGGAACATCTATCTTTGCCAGTCGACAGGTAAAACCTACAGGAGAGGTAGTCACAGCAGGAACATTCACCACCTATTTTGGTCTCCGTTATGCCCTTATTGGTTTCTCTGGTGTAGCAAATGAACATTCAGCAGAGAAATCAAATATGTCGGATGAGGACTATGAATATTTCCTTAAGGCAATGTGGCATGGTGTACGAGTATGCGGAAACACCAGAACCAAAGTGGGTCAGATCCCACATCTGTTGATTGACATTAAGTACAATAAAGGCGAGGAATATCAGATTGGTCGGCTTCATGACTATGTGAAAATGATTGCAACAAGTGACAAGAAAGAAAAAGAAAAGAAAGAAAAAGAATGGGCATCGCCTAAAGATTACAAATTAGACCTTTCATTACTGATTAAACGGTTGGGTGAACAAAACGATAAAATTGAAACGGCACGTTACGCTAAATCACCTGATATTCAATTTACGGAGGATTTACCGACAGATTGGCAACCGATGGATATTGAAACACTTTAAAGGTTTATATGAGTATAGTGAAAAAACATTCAATGAAACTGATAAATTTTCAATTGAAAGGTCGTTTTGCTCATTTCTTGAAAGCAGAGGCATCAGCAAGTGCATTAAGTTATCCTATTCCACCAAGGACTGTACTACTGGGTATTATGGGTGCTGTTCTCGGATTATCTAAAGATGAACCCCAAGTTATTCTGGAACCAGCATACATTGCAATCTCTGGGAAACTATCAAAGACCCACTGGCATAGAGCAAAATTCCGAAAGGATCCACCTGCGCCATTACCTTACATTGTAAAGAAAACACAAAAGTCGGAAAAGAATACAGTACCAGAAAAGGCAACCTTGATTCTTCAGGAATGGCTTTTTAACCCAACTTATACTGTCTGGGTCTCAATTCCAAATCCTTACCTTCTCCAATTAGAAAGTAGATTAAAAGAAAGACAGTGGTACTTTACACCATCTCTTGGATTGTCTGAGATGATAGCAGACATTGAATATCTTGGATCCCCGGAGTGTTTACCTTTACCAGAGGGAATCTATGATGTCCAGTCTGCTTTTCAGCAGGAAGCAGGAACTCTTAATATGGAACAGATATTTAAAGAAGAACGCTCTATTCATTTACTTCAGATGCCTCGGACTGTGACACCAGATAGAATTTTTTCTCATTGCAGATACATTACTGAGCGCGATGCAATACCAGTTCCAGTAAAAACAAACCAAGCATATAAGACTGATAATAAAGTTATAATGTTTTTGTGAAAGATTTAAAATCTCATCCAGATTTACAACTTTCTGAACACATTGCTCAAGTTATGACAGCCACCGATAGCTTATGTCAGTGGCATTCAAGCAAGGTAATATCATCAGAAGTCAAAGAGCTAATTCATAGGTCGGTACTGTTACACGATACTGGCAAAGCAACAGAAGCATTTCAAAAATATATTAAGAATCCCTTCGCCTATACAGATGACCCTATGAACAAAGCACATACGCCAATGTCTACTCTTATTACACTCTTATTATCAAAAGAGGAAAAATGGGATATATTTGATACAATGTTGATATCCGCTGTTATCTTTGGACATCATAAAGGATTGCCATCTGTAGAAAGGTTAAGAGAGATAGGTAGTGGAACGCTTGCTAAAATTTTGAGGCGACAAATTGGTACTTTGCTAATTGACTTATTAAATCAGAAGTGTGATATTGACATCTCCAGTTTGGAGTTTGATAATCGTCCCTGGGCGAAAATGCAACAGCATCTTGATAATATAGTCTTTCCTACCTTTGAGAATTTGCCAATTGAGGAAGCTGTTAAATTTAGACTGAAATCACAATTAGTCTTTTCGTTATTACTTGAGGCAGATAAGGCTTTTCTTGCAGTAAAGGAACCTCAAAAATATTTATATAGAGAACCCCAGGACTGGAAATCTGAATGGGTTGAGCAAAGAATAGAATCTTTAGAAAAATCATCCATCAATGGAATTCAACAATCAATAAGAGACGAACTAAAAAGAAAAATCGACGAGATTCAAACTCCTGGCATTTATAGCTTAACCGCACCCACAGGTAGTGGTAAAACTTTACTTTCTGCTACCTGGATTCTAAAATTGCGGGAAAAAATGAGTGTACAAGGAATATATCCCAAGGCAATAGTCGTACTACCATTCCTCTCTATTATTGATCAAACAACAAAGGAATATGAAAATCTTTTAACTATTGGTGGAGAAAAAACAGACGGAACATGGTTTTTGACAAGTCATTCGTTGGCTGACAGGAAATATAAAGGAGGTTTGGAGGAAGAAACTGGATATTTTTTTATTGATACGTGGCGAACAGAATTAGTTATTACTACTTATGACCAATTTTTGATGAGTCTTATGGATCCGAGAGCAAGATATCAAATGCGGTTTCATAACTTATGTGATTCTTTGATCGTGATGGATGAGGTTCAATCCCTTCCTTGTAAACTCTGGAAGCCATTAGAAGAAATATTAAGTTGTCTGGTGGAAACAGGTAACACTAGTATTCTGCTGATGTCTGCTACGCTTCCCGCAATAATCCCTGATGCAAAGCCACTTATAGAAAATTACAACTCTTATTTTAAAAAATTTAACCGATATAGATTACAGTTTAGACTACAGGAAAAACTTAAGATAAGTGATTTCTGTAATGAAGTATTAAAACGGAGAGACAAATGGCTACACGATAACAACCGAATACTGATTACACTAAATACCCGTAAGAGTGCACGGCTTGTGCGTGATAAACTAGCTAAAGATTGGCATCAAGGGTTTTCTAACATCCCCTTATTATTTCTCAGCGCAGATGTAACTCCACAAGATAGATTAAGAGCTATAGAAACTATCAAAAAAGAGCAACCATGTATTGTTGTATCAACTCAATGTATAGAGGCAGGTGTAGATATTGATATGGATTTTGTAATTCGAGATTTTGCCCCTTTTGACAGTCTTGTTCAAATTGCGGGTCGTTGTAATCGAAAGGGAAATATGTTTAATCCAGCAATTGTTGAAGTTGTAGACTTGGTAAATGAACAGGGGAAAAGGTATTCGGATATGATATATGATGATGTACATTTGCATGTAACAAGGCAATTGATAAACAAAAACATTGAAGAAAAGGATATCTTATTATTAGCGATGAAATATTTTGAAGCCCTATCTACAAAAAAGGATACAGGGCTAAAACACCTTGAAAGATATGCAAAATGGCAGGATGATGATACAGTAAGAGAACTGCTTCGAGGTAAAGAACGAGAAAAATATACCTTCCTTGTCATGGAGCAAGATCCCGAGCTAAAAGATGAAATGGCAAATGCAAATAAAATTGAAGATCGCTGGAAACGACGTGAGGCATGGCGAGCAATCGCAGGTAGAATGGCAAGAATCTCAGTTAGTGTATATGCAAAATATGGATTTTCACCACAACGTATTGCTTCGCCATACTTAGGACATTGGATTCTCAATGATGGCTTTTACTCTCAGGAGCGGGGATTGGTTCCGCCTAACAATTTCGATGATGATACATTGATTTGGTAAATGCGAAAAATTACTGGCACGCTAATCTGGTACTATAATATTTGCAAAAGGGAAGTCTGGTTGATGGCGCATGAGATAAATCCTTTCCAGGATAATTCCTTCCTTGAAAATAAAGACGGTTAAATGAAGGCCTATACGAGTTCCACCTCTTCCTTTGCGTTCTCTGAAACACCTAAAATTAAAGGGTGGTGGTTGGGCTTTGCGTTTT
>Ga0315551_10001508_pt1 | contig 17504 bp, 16 predicted proteins | sample SalMarSW160290MG_FD_203678 | JGI IMG/M metagenome (GOLD analysis project Ga0315551, IMG submission 203678) | Salt marsh sediment microbial communities from the Plum Island Ecosystem LTER, Massachusetts, United States - Salt Marsh Sediment SW1602-90 ...
TGATGTGGATTCCCACGGCTAATCCTTCTACCTGGGTGAACTGTATGTTGGACCTAGCAGTGATTTGCTCGTATCGGTAGCACATACCTGGCAGAATGATGCGGATTGGTGGTGGGTTATCCGGGAACTTAGCAGTGACTTCTCGCATCGCGCGGATTTGTCCGGGCGAAGTATGGGTGCGTAGTAGAACCGGATTGTCCTCATCGAAGGTTCCAGCAATATAAAAGGAATCCTGCATCTCGCGAGCGGGGTGATGAGGTGGGAAGTTGAGCAATTGGAAATTGTACTCGTCCGTCTCCACATCCCGGGAACGGTAAATCTGGAAACCCATCTCGGCGAAGATCCGGTAAATTTCTCGCATAGTTTGGGTTATAGGGTGCAATCGACCATGTTCAACCGGACGACCAGGCAGAGTCACATCCAATCGTTCAGATTGCAACGAATGTTTCAAAGCAGCTTGCCTGAGGGTCTCGGCTTTCGCCTCAAGAGCTGATTCCAAAGATTGTTTCACCTGGTTGGCGCGGTGACCTATAATCGGGCGATCTTCTTTAGGAATCTGCCTTAGATTATCAAAGACTTGCATCAACGGCGAGCTGCGACCGAGGTATGCAACCCGCCATTGATCTAAAGCCTCTTGATCTTGTATCTCTTGAAGGGTATCAGTAGCTTCCTTTTGTATCTCATCCAATTCTGCCAGCATTATGACCTCCATAGTACTTCCGGATGGTTACGCACACGCGGATTTCGACGGCATCCTCCGGGCAGCCTGAAAGCGAGCTGCATTTGGTTAACAATAAAAAAACCCCGCCCGTTAAGGGACGGGATCAGTTTCCCGCGGTACCACCCTTATTGACTACCATAATAGCAGTCCACTTTACAAGCAACAACCTCTAAAGGCGATTGCTTCCTCTCATAACGCGGAGGTGGCGGCTCAAACTACTGGGTCGATATCCTAACGACCTTTCCCCTGAGCGGCTCGAGAGGGAACTTCTGCCAGCCTCTGCCCGATGAGGGTTTCAGTCTATGCCCTCATCTCCCTGTTGGCATTGTTTGGGCGTCGTAAACACCCATTTTTCTGGCTTACTTTCCTCTTTCACAGCCTTTTCGAATAGTAATTGCCTTTATTATCTGCAAAATCAACTATCTGTCAAGGGGACATCCTGATCGGGAACAGGTCAGATTGGAACCGATCTAGCTAGCTACCCCGAGAATTGACATACACCCTCATCATCCTGATGTCCGGATTGGGTTCAGGGAAAGGCTGAGTCCGGCAAGGGCTGAAGATATTACCGGCGAAAGCTACAAGAGAGGCTGCCCAAAGGATGATTCGGGAATGTGATTTTGAGTCGCCATCAATTCATGTAAACGAGGATAGTCGGCATAGACTCCACGGTACTGAGCAGGTAGAAGCGCGGCGATCCTGCACATAATTTCATCTGTGTTAGTTTTTAATCCTGTAGATCGATGATGTCTATCCAGCAGTGGCAGGGTAAAGAGTTGGCCGAAGCGAATCTTTAATCGAGGACGACGAAGTGACAGCCAACCGGCAAGCACATTTTCAGTCCCATAAATGCCTACTGGTAGAATAGGTACTTTGGCAGAATCGGCCAGAAGCGCAACACCGGATTTGGCGGGAATTAAAGCCTTGGTGGGGCTACGAGTACCCTCCGGAGATATTCCGAATATACCCCCACTGCTCAAATGGGCGCGGGCAACTCTGAAGGCGTGCGCATCGGGTTCTTGGCGGTTTAGCCAAATGCCATTAACGGAATTTGCAATCCATCTGAAGAAGATATTCTTTTGGTATTTCTTGGCTACGAAACCGGTGGCATCCTGGCGGTTGAGTAATACAAAGACCAACACGGAATCGAGCAAACCAAGATGGTTTGATGCAAGGATATAAGCGCCATGCTCTGGCAGATTATCCATCCCAGAGATATCGACCCTGGTGAGTAATCTAAAAAGAAACTGAAAAATCGAGCGGAGGATAGCACGCATGTTGATTTCAGACATAATTGGTAGATCTCTAAGGTTAATTGTACCCATTTTGCTGAAACTCATTCCTTGCAAGTTTGGCGCTATTAAGGGATTTGTCTGGTTAACCCCAAGATTCAATATTACATAAATCCAAATTGGAAGGAAAGAGTCGCTTGAATATCCACTGGCGAAAAGCGGAAAGTGGGTTTTTATATCGTAAGATACAGGTATAATCTGCGCATATGCTTCTGAAACGGCAGCACTTAAAAGCGGTGTGTCTGTGGATTTTAATATTTAGCTGGTTGTTGGCAGGTTGTGGCAAGCGGGGAATATCATCCACTCCGATTTTGCCTTCTATTATCCCACCCACCAAACCAGCAGCGACCCAATCGCCAACACCATTTATACCATCACCAACACCTGTCCAGCTAGCAGCCATGGTAAATGGAGAAGATATCACGCTTGTTGAATTTCAGGAAGAGCTGGCTCGCTTTCAAGCAAATCAAGGCAGTAGTAGTGAAGTAGCGGTCAGCGATGTCAGGCAACGGGTTTTGGATGATCTGGTTAACCTGGTGTTGTTTGCCCAAGGGGCGCAAGGAGCGGGTTTCAAAGTTGACGAGAGTCTATTCAAGACCCATTGGGATGATTTAATCTCGAAAGTTGGAGGGGAACAAGCACTGATAGATTGGATCGCTGCCCAGGGCTATACCGAAGAGAGCTTCCAGCATGCGTTGAGACGTTCAATAGAAGCTGCTTGGATGCGAGACAAGATTACTGCGACCGTACCGATAACTGCCGAACAAGTGCATGCTCGCCAAATTTTGCTATATAATTCTGATGAAGCGCAAGACGTGCTCGCTCAACTCAAGGATGGCAAGGATTTTGCAACCCTAGCAGCAACCTATGATCCTTTAGGTCTGGGAGACTTGGGTTGGTTCCCTCAGGGTTACCTCAGCGAACCTCTCCTGGAAGAGGCGGCTTTTAGATTACATCCAGGTGAATACAGCGATGTGATCGAAACCCAATTGGGTTTCTACATCCTGCAAGTGATCGAGATCGATCCAGAGCGTCCACTAGACCCCGATGCTCGCCTGGTCTTGCAAGAAAGGGCCTTAGGAGATTGGTTAAATCAGCAACGCAGCCATAGTAAAATCGAGGTCTTGTTGCCATAAGTGGAGAACGTTCCAGTATAGGAATAGAGTAATTCAACAACCACGACAAAATCAAGCCTACAAGGAAAGGAAGCCATGGACCCTTTTGACTATAAAGAAGAAGTCCAGCCTGCCAGAAGAATCTCGTCCCTGATATTAAACATACTGACAATTCTATTATTGCTTGGGACCCTTTGTGTGGCTGGGGTGCTACTGACAGTATTTATCAATCCTACAGCTAGTATTAACCCCTTTCCACCAGCAACGCTACCATCCTTAATCAGCCTGCCAACGGCTACTCCTACGCCACGCATTATTCTACCGGCGACCTGGACTCCCACAGCACCACCAGCACCTACAATTACTCCTACGGAGACAGCCGTTCCGACGGAATCCCAAATGGTTGAAATCACGCCTTCGCCAGAGCCCCAAAATGAACCTACCGAGAGCGGGGGAATGCCATATGTGTTGCAGCAAGGGGATCCTGTGGCGATTCCTAACATTGGCCATCCAGAGGCGGGCTGTAATTGGATGGGAGTGGCTGGCCAAGCGACGGGGTTAAATGGTGCCCCGGTAGTAGGATTGTTTGTCCAATTGAGCGGGACTTTGGCTGGAAATCCAGAAGAACAATTAGGTATGACCGGAACAGCAACCCAATACGGCCAGGCAGGTTATGAATTCAATCTAGGAGATAAACCTTTAGCTTCAGAAGACACAATGTGGGTGCAGTTGTTTGACCAAGCGATGCTCCCGCTCTCCGATAAGGTTTATTTCGAGACTTATGCAGATTGCCAACGAAATTTAATTTTCATCAACTTCAACCAGGTCCGCTGAGGAGGATTCCCCTGGGAATATGTTATTCATATGTCGCTTGATGTGGGTGATGGAACGGTCGATGAGGGCATGATTGGCTTCGATTTGGTGCCAACGGCTGGCTCCGGAGGGGTGAGGGAGGGGCACAACCCAACGCCCATGCACTCTTTTTTGGGTGCCAATGATATTTGAAAGGGCTTGTTTAGGGGGAAAATACAAGTTGATGGCCAGTCTGCCTACTGGGATGACCAGAGCCGGGTCGATGATGTTGATCTGTTGGTCAAGATAAGGTCGGCAGAGAGCTTGTTCTGTCCTGGTAGGCACACGATCACTGCTGCCAGAATTAGAACGCCCGGGGTAACATTTCGTGACCGAAGTCAAGTATTGAGTCGTTCGGAACCAATGCTCCTGTATACCAGCACAGGCCAACCATTGAAAAAGGCGAGCACCGCTACCGGCGTTGAAAGGTCGTCCGGCTTCTTTTTCAGTAATACCGGGAGCCTGACCAATGATCATCAACCGAGCGGATTGCCCTCCGGAATAAATGGCGCGAGGATAGATATCATAACCGGCATCCAGGCACAACCGGCAAGCATCCATACGGGCGTGCAGGTCAGCAAGAATCTGGGCGTGCTTTAAGCCCTCCTTCACGAAGGCTTCTCTCCAGAAATCTTCCTCCAGGCTTGTTGGATTTTAAGGGCATCCTCTTCCATGACGGGACTTTCGCATAAAATACGCCCCTGGCATTGAAACTCTTTTAGAGCTTGCAGGATGGCCTCCAAGTCGAGATCGGCTTTTTCCAAGGGTAGATGTTGTTTTTCCCCTTTTTCGGTATACTCGATGCCGGAGAGGTGGATATGAACCCTTTTCAAGGCAGCGTCACCTAAGGCTTTTGCGTAGTGCTCTAATACACCGGCCCATTCATCAAATGAGTTCATCTTACCATCTCCAGAGCGGGCATGAAGATGGGCAAAATCCAGGCAAGGTTCTACACCCGGAATAGCCTGGCTCATTTGCAAGGTATCTTCAAGAGTACCAAGCATGGCGGATTTCCCCATGGTTTCGGGTCGTAAATTGACGGGGTTATTATTGGTTCGCAACTCTTGTACACACCCTTCAAGGCGCTTTATGGCAATAGGTAATACCTCTTCTGGGGGTTGGTTAAAATAGGAACCAGGATGGAAGACGATGTCACTTGCGCCTGCCAAATAACCATAAACAGCTGCATCCATCAGGCGTTGGCGGGATTTGGGCCATTCAAGATCATCGGCATTTAAGTTAATAAAATACGGGGCGTGTACGCTTATTGCGATGTCTTGTTCCTGGGCGGCAGATTTGATCTCAAGACAGGTTTTTTCAGAAACACGTACTGAACGTACCCAGCCTAACTCTAAACAGTTGAGACCCAATTCAGCAGTCTCCAGGATACCACCAACACTGCCCCCCGGTTTCTTGGGAGTGGATAAAGGTGAACCTACTGTACCAAATCGAAAAGACGAGGGGGACATTTTCTACCCTTTCCAGTAAGATTATTAAAAAGGGACTGAAGCATTCTGAATTAGAAGAAAAGGACTATGGATCTCAATCTCACCAAGAGCGGCGGCCCTAAGATGAGTATGCCGATCAAGGCGGCCGAAACGGCGGCGATTAAAACTCCTGCTGCGCCCACGTCTTTACCTACTCTGGCCAGTTGGTGCTGTTTAGGGCTGGCTAAATCAACAACGGCTTCCAAAGCGGTATTCAGGAATTCAGCGGTCCAAACCATGGCAATAGCGATAATGATCATGGCCCAATCACGTCGATTCAATTGAATCCAGAAGGAAATGATCAACACAATGACGCTGACTACAGCATGAATCCAGGCGTTGCGCTGCGTGCGGATGACAAACCACCAGCCAGAAAAGGCGTAACGGAAAGAGAGGGCACGAGATCTAAAGAAGGGATTCATGGGAGCGATAACACCAATATTTCAAGCGACCGTCAGTGTGATTTGGATTATTCCGGATATTTCAATCGTTAGATAAATTCGATAACGGATTTATTGGGATACCCAAGAGGTCAAGAATCTCAGCTTGAGCAGCCCACATCTGTTTTTCATCACCAGGCTTAGCATGGTCGTGCCCTAGAAGGTGCAGTATACCGTGAACTACCAATAATAGCAGCTCCTGCTCAACGAGATGACCTGCCTCTCTCGCTTGGGCTTCAGCCCGAGGAAAAGATATCAACACATCCCCAAGGTAGTTTGTAGCGCTATCAGGGTCTGGATAGCTGGCTGGGAAGGAAAGCACATCAGTTGGGGCATTCACCCCCCGGTATTGCAGGTTCAGTGCTTTTATCTGTTGGTCACCCGTTATGACCAGGGTCAGGCTGTTGTCTTCCCATGGGACAGATTCATGCTCTAAAGTGAGCCGGGCTGCCCGTTCTACTATTACCGCAACTATCTTATTGGAGAATTCTTCATTAATTACTAGAAAAAGCATACGGATTGGGAAAGGGGTACCAAGATAAATGGGCTTGCTTAGAGCCCGGCTTTGGATTTACACTAAACTTTAAGGCATGATCAAGCGTCGGGTTGAGGGTTGACAGGTACTTCCGAGGTTTGGCGAGAGACGGCGGGCAGCGTAGGAGCGGCATCAAGCTTCGGGGGGGCAGCTTTCTTTTGGTTCGGGTATTCTAGACGAGGGTGGTAAATACCACGCAATGTCGTGGTGAAGGAATCGATGATCACCTCTAGATCGTGAAAGGTCAGGTCAGTGTCGTCTAATTGACCTAATGTGACCCTGTTTTCGACCACATCCTTGATCAAGTCGTGCAGATCGTCCACATCTTTGGGGCGTTCTGCCCGTACACGTGCTTCGCTACCATCAGCAAGCATCAAGATGGCGGTTTCCCTGGATTGGGGACGTGGGCCAGGATAACGGAATAGCTCCTTGTCAACCTTGGACTCATCACCTCCGGCAGCATCTACGGCCTTAGCATATTGATAACGGGTGAGCATCGTACCGTGGTGTTCAGCGATGAAATCATGGATGCGGCGGGGTAAGCGATGTTTATGAGCCAGTTCGAGGCCATCTGGAACGTGGCGTATGATCGTGGCGGCGCTTATGACTGGCTCGAGTTCGTCGTGAGGATTTAAATTGTCCGAGACCTGGTTTTCTATGAAGTAGAATGGATTCTGTGATTTCCCAGCATCGTGATAGAGTGCTCCTACGCGAGTCAATAAAGTGTCCGCGCCGATCTGTTCAGCAGCCTGTTCGGCTAAATTAGCTACCTGTAAGCTGTGTTGGTAGGTTCCAGGGGCATTTCGCAGGATGAATTGCAGAAGGGGATGATCCGGACGCGAGATTTCCATGAGCTGCAAGGCAGTGGTCATTCCCAGGAATTGGGCCAAGAAGAATTGAAGCAATACAGTTAAGCTGGGTGAGGCGACCCCGTTCAATAAAGCGATACCCATCAAGGTAGCGAGTCCTACTATATCCATATTGGGTTGGTTTAAGCGGAAAACTAAAATAACGGCGGCACCAGAAACCGCAATAGCTGCGCCAGACCAGAAGAAATAGGTCATTCGACGCGCCCGCCCCAGGAGGAGAACACCGAAGAAACCGCTTAAAAGGAAATACAGAGTGAGGTCGAGGGCATTGGGGGTGTTATAGGCATATAAAATCGCGAGCGGGAGAGTGAGGATCAAGGCAGGTTCAGCACCGAAAAGTGAGGCGATCGTAAGGCTGAATGCGGTCAATGGAAAAACATAAGGCAAGACGGTATTTCCAGAAACCAGCAAACGTCCCGTGAAAAGAAAAGTAAGGAAAAGTGCGGCGATGAGAGTCAGACCGCGCAAGTCGTTGGTTAATGTTGGTTTTCGGCGGAGATAAAGCAGCACAAAAAGGCTGATTAAAAACGTTATCACACCAGCGCTAACTAGATCCTGCCAGCGACGCTCGGGCTGAACCAAGCCAAATTGCTCAAGAGCTTCCAGGTCGGTGGCATTGATCACATGCCCGCGTTGAACCACGGTTTCTCCCATCATGTAAGATTGTGTAACAGGGGAAACTGTGGCACGCGCATTTTCGCGAGCGGTTTTAGTGAGGCTTTCGCTATAGAAGCTGTTGGGGGCAACGAAACCGACGACCAAATCAGCCACGATCTCTGCCTGATCTTCGGGTAGCGCCAGGCTTACCAAGGTTGGTACACTGCGGCGGGTATCTTCTAACCGATCTTCACGGATGGTGCTGCGCATCACTTGTTCTAGCACCACAATGGCTTCCTGTTGAACAGCTTGCCAACGGGTGTCATTCAAAGCCAGAATGCTTTGAGCACTGGTTTGGTCGAGGTGGATATCTTCCAAAGCAGCCAAATCGGCGATCTTTTGGTCATTTATAGCAAAGGTGTCAGCACGTACGTTGGTGATATAAGTCAAGCTGGCCCGCAGTCTTTCCAACTGGTGGCGAGCGATGCTGGTATCGGGAGGTGAATAAATAGGGGGGACCGCGCGAGCAGCAATCTCCTTTTGCTGTTCGGTAAGGATATCGCTAGTGTAGGTGATCGTACGGGGAGAAACAATATCCTCGGGAGCGACTTCACCCACGGTTAATTGAGGTTGGGCCAGGCGGGTGAAGATCGGCAGGACGAGCGAAACATAAGATACCCCTATGCAAATGAGCAACAGGAGACTCAAAAAGAGAGTCTTTCGTCCAGGCCAGCGGTTAATTCGACTGTGTGAATCTTCAGGCATAATTATCAGGATTATCGATAAACAGGAGTAAGCAGCTTGTTAGAGCTCCAGTAGTGTTTGTCCGAGTAGCTTACGAACCATCTGGCTTACTTCTGCACCTTCGGCGCGTCCTTTGACGCGAGGCATGAGAACTTTCATGACCTGCCCCATATGGTTCGGTGAGGAAGCGCCTGTCTCAGCAATGGCCTCATGAACCAAGGTTGCCAATTCTTCAGCATTGAGTGGTTTGGGAAGGTATGATTCCAATACCGTGATCTCCTCTTGGCTAGAGATTACCAGGTCAGATCGACCAGCGCGTTCTGCATCCTGAATGCTCTCCCGTCTGGATTTAATTTCCTTCTGAAGTATTCCGAAAATATCAGGTTCATGCAACTGGCCGCGTTGTTCAATTTCTGCATTCTTTATGGCTGATAGCGCCATGCGCAGGGTGCGTCTTCGCAGGTCGTCCCCAGCCCGCATGGCGTCTTTAAGATCGTTTTCGAGTTGTTTTTTGGTGTTCATCTTGTTCATTATACCCATTTTCATAGAAATTAACTGAAATGTATAGGAGAGACGCTGGCAAACAAGCGGCTCTCGTCCCTATTTAGGTGGAAGATGTTTCAGAAAAATCGCAGCTCGATTCAAACCGTGACTGACCATCAGCCCAATCTGCTATCCGAGAGAATCGATATGGCGGCGTGAAAACGCGAAACCAGATGTGCTTGGGATTGATCTAGCTTCAAGGATAACCTAAGCGATGCCCCCCAATGAGATGGAGAGGTGAACGGGATATCAGCTGACCGGCATGTGCTCGTGTGTTGATGATCAACCTGAAGCCAGGTTTCTCTATACCCTGTTAGCGAGCAACCTGCTGAGGTATAAAAAATGTCACCCACTTAATTTTATTCTAATTAAGAGGATTGTAACCGACCTTGGAGCCCCTGATCTGTCAAGGAGGTGAATTTAACTGGAGTGATCTGGTTCCACAAATGTCGGGGAGCATCCGCACTGACGCGTAGATAGTTATCAGTCAGGCCGCTCAAATGCCATAATTCCGGTCCAAAGGTCGAGGCACTCTCCCAAAGGACAGGCAAGGTTTGACCAAGGAAGCGCGACCGGTATTTTCGAGCAGAATCCGCCAAGCAGGCGCGCAACCGGGCATTACGTTCCTTGCGAACTGGGTAGGACACCTGGCCAGACATATGTGCAGCGACTGTACCAGGGCGGGGAGAGTATGTGAAAACGTGCCCACCAGCAAATTTCATCTCCTGAATGAAGCTGAGGGTTTCGAAGAATTCGGCTTCACTCTCACCGGGGAAACCGGCTATTAAATCTGTGGTTATAGCGATATCCGGCACGATTGCACGGGCTGCGTTAACCAAAGCAGCAAAAGATGAGGGAGTGGTCTTCCGAGCCATACGACGAAGTGTGGATGCGCTGCCTGATTGGAGAGGTAAATGCAGATGGCGACAAAGACGGGGATGTTCCCAGAGGGAAAAGAACTCTTCATCAAGGTCCCACGGCTCTAAAGATGACAACCTCAAGCGGGGTGTGTCGGTATCATTGATAATTGCTATTATTAGGTCACACAGATGCTGTGGGGGGGTAAAATCCTGCCCCCAAGACCCCAAATGCACCCCGGTGAGTACGATCTCTTTGGCGCCAAGAGAGCTGTTCTTGATCTGGGGAAAGGATGTGCCTTCTAGAAGGGCAGCGCGGACATCTTCCAAAACATCGTGGATAGTCCGGCTGTTACTTGCGCCGCGCGCCAGGGTTGTCACACAAAATGTACAACGATTGTCGCACCCATCCTGAACCTTGATGAAAGCGCGAGTGCGCAAACGTGCTCCAGGAATAGGTTGTCTGGCAATGGGTTCTAGATCGAAATCTTCTGGAGGAATATTCAAAATATCGAAGACAAGCTGCTCTTTGCGTGAATTAGGGATAACATGAGTAACAGCGGGTAGGGCAGCAGCGCCAGCAGGATTGAGGCTTGACCAGCAACCCGTGACCGCGATCTGGCGGACTCCTGCACGAGCAGTCTGACGAAGCTTCTGGCGAGAGTCAGAAGCAGCCGCAGCTGTAACTGTGCAGGTGTTGATGACTGCCAAGTCTGCATCTCTAGGGTTGGCTATTAATTCATGCCCGGCCGCGCGAAATTGCCGGGCATAGGTTTCGATCTCACTTTGGTTCAGGCGACAGCCCACCATATCGAGGAAGATCTTCATGGGTTTATTACGATTTAACTACCTTTTGATTGATCCCAGACGAATTGCAGGGGTTGAATATCGTCAGCGATTTCTTGAGGGATCGATAGGCAGTCAGAAATGTGACTAAGGTTTCAAAACGACGAAATTATCAAAATACACTTCTATACCAGGGTTTTGAAAGGTACCAGCTAATAATCCAACTTCACCAGCGCGGAATTGAGCATCTCCGACCGAAGCCAATAAATCCCCATTGACGTAAAAAGAGAGCTTATCCTCAATGCAATCCGCCCGCAGGTGATTGCTGCTCTGCCCTCGCTGGATGGTTTCGTTCGGCAGCATCGCCTGCATTTCGATTAATTTTTGAACGCCATTTTCGACTTTACCGATACCGTAATAACCATCGCTGCTTATGACGAGATAATAAAAATTACGCCTGTCCTGGGAGCGACATACCAGACCGAAATCATCGTCTTCAGGACCCGCGACTTTGGTGGCGTCTACTTCGAGGCGGACATCTGCGAAATTCAATCCAGGACTGCCCCATAACATGAGATCGCTCTTATTGACGCTGATATGATAAGCACCATCTCTGTAATCGAGGCGCCCATCCATCGCGCCGGTAAGACGAGTCCACCCACTGGTAAGGTCAGAGAAATCATCCTGAAAGAGAAGATCCCCGGAGGAAGCCTGCTGGTCGTTGAATGGAAGGGCGAATACCTGACATGCGCAAGCAATTAACATCCAGGCAACCGGTAGCGAGATAGAGACCAGAGGAATTTTCAATAATGGCTTGAAATCCGGGGCATTATTAAAGGACATGCGAGTTCGGTGGAGATATTAATGCCATACGATAGCAAAGGTGAATTATTTTAACATATCTAGATTGTGCTTGAAACTGATCTCCTCAAGGGAAATACTGCTGCAGGAGACGTTGGGCTTGATCAGCGACAGATGAATTCGTGCCGGCAAGCGAGTGAGCCAGGGAAAGCTGCTGCCTTGCATGACTTGTATCACCTTCGATCAGCAGCACTAATCCTAAATGAAGACGGGCTGGGGCGAATCCGGGATCGATATGCAAGGCACGCTGGAGAAAGCGTTGGGCACTGAGACGATCGTTCAAAAGGGTGAATACCTGTCCCATCACATCCAGGGAGGCGGGATCCTGTGGATTAATTAATACCGCTTGGCGAGCAGCTGGCAAGGCGACCTGATGTACCTGGTATTCATATTTCACCGAGAAGGAAGCCAGAGATCGCCAGTAAGCTGGGTCGCGAGGGGCCAGATCGACAGCGCGCTGGTAATATGAGTAGGCCGCGTTGAGATTTCCCAGGGAAGCGAGCGTGTTGCCCAACTCTGCCTCGAGAGCGGCATTACTGGGGGCTAAATCCGCAGCCTTATGCAAATAAACCAGGGCAAGATCATCGCGGTTCTGGCGCTGCCAATAAATGGCCATGAAGGTGTTGGCTGAAATTGAATCGGGATTCAACGCAAGAGCTTTCTCGAGTGCAAGTTTCGCTTCTCGAATATTGGACTCAGTAGTTGGAGAATAAGCAGCGTTCTGCTCATTTCCTAGGTGCTGGAACGCTTCGCCCAGATATGCCCAGGCCTCAGCGTAGTCAGGGCGAATTTGGGTAGCCTGTTGAAAAGCTCGCAATGCTAAGTCCCAATGGTTAAGAGACGCTAAGGATCGACCTGATTCCAAGTGTAAATAAGCGGGATTGTCGGCCAACCGGGCCGTGTTGAGATTCTGCTGGATTATCCCTGCCGGTTGGGCAAAATCCGGATCGATCTGGGCGGCATTGAGCAAGTAGGCTACTGCCGCTGAGGGGTCTTCGGCAGTGAGGAGTAGACCCAGCTGGTATAAGTATTGGGCATCGGTTGGTTGGAGTTTGACCAGAGCTTTCAGGGCGATGATGGCTGCGGGGTAATCGCCCTGCATTTGATAGGCTCGAGCCAGACGGGCGTATAAATCCGGTGAAGGATTTGAAGCCCGGAGCGCGTTCTCCCAATTTGTGATGGCGCTGGGTAAGTCACCTGCGAGCATCTCTGCGTCACCCAGATAGATTCGTGCCGGGAGGCTGAGGTTTCCAGTTTGAGAGGCTTGCTCAAAATATGAAATGGCGGAGCGGAAATCGCCATATTGCAGGGCATAACGCCCTGCCAATTCCCAAAGATCTGAACGCCCGGGAAAATAATTAAGGATGGTCGATAGCCTCATAATGGCATCCCGGTAAGAGCCATATGACACCGCAAGACGTGCTTGATTAAAAGCCTGGTCTACTTGGTGAGGGCGAGGCGAAGATCCTAACAAGGTGATTAAAACCAGCACTAGGAATATTCGAATAACGACGGAATTTTCTAAAAGCTGTTTCACAGCTGAGGATTATAGCCCAGAGGCGCTATCTCAGGTGATAAATTTCGGTTGTATACTTTTGCCTGTACGACTATAATGGTTGGGGTTTGGCCCGAGGAGTTGACATGGATTTTGCATTAACAGAAGAACACCGCATGACGCAAAAAATGGTGCGTGAGTTTGCCCAGAAGGAGGTGGCTCCCATCATTAAGGAGTATGACCGAAAACAAGAGATGGCCGCCTTCGTCTTAACACGCATGGCAGAGTTGGGTTTTTTGGGCATTTGCTTTCCGGTTGAATACGGTGGTCAAGGGATGGATTACATTACGCTCGGGTTGACTTGCGAGGAGCTCGAAGCGGTAGACACCAGCTTGCGGGTGGTAATGTCGGTGCATGTTGGGCTCAATAGTATGGGTTTACTTCAATGGGGTACAGAGCAGCAAAAGCAGCGCTTCCTCGTGCCGCAGGCTCGCGGGGAGAAGATCGCTTGTTTCGGGTTGACGGAACCTGAAGCAGGTTCAGATGTTGCTGGTATCAGAAGCACAGCCCGTCTTCAGGGAGATGAATACATCTTGAATGGTGAGAAAATGTGGATTTCGTTGGCCAGCAAAGCCGATCACGCTTTAGTTATTGCGCGGACGGACCTGGATGCTGGCGACCCCCATGATGGTCTTTCCGCTTTAATGGTGGAATTAGATCGGCCGGGTGTCAGCAGAGGGGACATTCACGGAAAATTAGGTGTACGGGCGGGATCCACGGGTTGGCTTTCTTTTCAGGATGTGCACGTACCCATGGATAATCGCATTGGGGAGCCGGGAGAAGGGTTTAAAATAGCGATGGCTTGTCTGGATAATGGGCGTTATACGGTAGCGGCGGGGGCGACCGGTCTGATACGGGCATGTCTGGAAGCCAGCGTGAAGTATGCTCACGAAAGGAACGCCTTTGGGCGGGAGATCGGCAAATTCCAGCTAGTGCAGCGAAAAATAGCCTATATGGTACAATCTTACGACGCATCACGCCTTTTATATTTAAGGGCTGGGTGGATGAAAAACCAGGGTGTACGCAATACCCGAGAGACCTCTTTAGCTAAATGGTTCGCCACCGATGAATCTTTTGCGGCTGCTGCAGAAGCCATTCAAATCCATGGGGGGTACGGATACAGCGATGAGTATGATGTTGAGCGCTATCTACGTAATGCCAAGGGGGCGACCATTTACGAAGGCACGAGCGAAATCCATCAATTAATTCAAGCTGGTTATGCTTTGGGTTATCGTGAAGGAAGCCAATTACGTTGTGAATTGCCAGCTTATGAAGCGGAGGCTTGGCAAACTAAACCATTTTCGCCTCAAACCTAGAAGAATCATAAACAACAACCATATCTATCATTTATAAGGAGGTTGCCTTGAAATCCGTTGTTTGTGTCAAACAGGTGCCTGATTCCGCTGCAAAAGTGATCGTGGAAGATGGGCAAGCCACCTGGGGTGATGCGCCCCTGGTTTTAAACCCCTGGGACGAATATGCTGTTGAGACGGCCTTAAAGCAGCAGGAAGCCCATGGGGGAGACGTCATCGTTTTAAGTATGGGGGATGAAAGTTCAAAAGAAGCGCTAAAACACTCCTTAGCGATGGGTTGTAATGAAGCTATCCTGATATCTGACCCGGCGATGAAAGGATCGGACAGCCTGGTAACTTCTCAGGTGCTGTCTGCAGCTATAAAAAAGGTGGGAGATGTTGAAATGGCTTTCTTTGGAAGACAGGCAATTGATGGCGATGTGGGCGTGACTGCTGCTCAGACCGCCCGCTTCCTCGGATGGCCAGCTTTCACACTTGTCTCCACGATCTCCGAACTGGATCCAGATACAAAGATTGTAAGGGTGGAACGCTCGATTGAAGAAGGGAGACAGATCGTAGAAGGGAAGATGCCTGCAGTGATCAGTGTGGTAAAAGATATCGGGGAACCACGTTACCCTTCTTTTATGGGAATCCGGAAAGCATCACGGGCAAATATCCCGACCTGGACCCTGGGTGATTTGGGGATCGATACGCCAGAGCCAGCAGTTTCCTGGTCAGATCTAGAGAATCCTCCCCAGAGGGAAATTACCACCGAAATCATCAGCGGCGATAGCCCCGAGGTGATAGCCGATACACTGGCGGATAAGATCATGGAAGAAAAGGTGCTGTGATGGCTGGAAAAGTATGGGTTTATCTAGATCATTTTAAAGGGGAAGTCCACGCCTCCATCTGGGAGGTAATGGGGGCTGGACAAATGCTGGCAGACCAGTTGGGAAGTAGCCTAACCGGGGTGGTTGTTGGGTCGCAGGTAAAAGCCATTGCCGAGATGGCATTTCATTACGGAGCCGATGAGGTGTTCCTGGCGGACAGCCCGGTGTTGGAGGATTACCGCGGCGAACCCTATGCTGATATCGTCAGCAAGCTGGCAAAAGAAAACAACCCAGCAGTAATCCTATTCCCGACGACAACTCGAGGACGGGAATTAGCTGCGATGTGTGCAGTAGATTTAAATACGGGGGTGTTGCCAGATGTAATTGCTCTGGAAACCGAAGATGGCAGCGTTCTGGCTACACGGCCTGTGTATGCCGGGAAAGTTCTGGCCAAGGTAAAGTGCACCAAAATGCCTCAACTCATCACCCTGAGGGTGCGATCTTTTGTAAAACCGGAAGCTGATCCATCCAGGGTGGGAACACCAACCCAGGTGGAAGTTTTGGTGAACGAGGAGTCTATCCCCACCAAGGTGGTTGGATATAAGCAAGCAGAAGGTGGCGCCTCCCTCACCGACGCCAACGTGATTGTCTCAGGTGGACGTGGTGTTTCCAACAACCCGCGCTTGACCCCTCCGGATGGGTTGGACGAAAAAGAAGTCGAGATTTGGCGGGCACATGAAGGATTCAAGATGATTGAAGGCTTAGCTGAGGTATTGGGTGGTGCAGTTGGAGCCAGTCGTGCAGCTGTAGATGCCGGTTATATCCCTTACGAGCGCCAGGTAGGGCAAACTGGCAAGGTAGTAACCCCAGATTTGTATATCGCTTGCGGCATTTCAGGCGCAATCCAGCACTTGGCAGGTATGCGTACCAGCAAGGTGATCGTGGCGATCAACAAAGATGCGGAAGCGCCGATATTTAAACTGGCAAGATTCGGCGTGGTTGGCGACCTTTACGACATCATTCCTCCGCTCACAGAGGCGTTGCGTAAACGCCTTGGAAAATAGTAATCGCTGTGAACAATAACAAATAAGGGAATTCACATCTTGACACCCCCGGTTAGAAGTGATAATCTTGGCGGCGTCAAAACGCAGTCCAAATGGCGCCAACAACCGCACTCGCAAGACAGGGTGTTGGTTTTGACGACACTGCAACATCATAATTAATTTCAAAGATGGAGTGATAAGAATGTCTGATCGTTATATTGGCATAGTGAAGTGGTTCAACGCCGCTAAAGGCTACGGTTTTATCGGCCGGGACGATGGGGAGGACGTATTTGTCCACTTCTCAGCGATCCATTTGGATGGTTATCGTCGCTTGGATAAGGGCCAGAAGGTGGAATTCTCTGTAGAAGAGGGTCCTAAAGGCCTGCAAGCCGCAGATGTAGTTCCTGTGACATAATCATTCTAAATTCACGTCAACAATTGGGGCTGCCCTGATCAGGACAGCCCTTATTTATTTAATTCTTGAAAACAATGTTGCTGCGGTTCTGATATTGCTGGGATCCCAGCTTCAGCCATGTTTGTGAAAGAAAGCCTGCGGCTAATGGCTTATCGAATGAAACCGAAAATAAATTTATGGAGCAACCAAAACAAAGTCGGACAATTTGCTATATTAATGTCACTCTAAGCCGCCTAAGGAAGCGAAGAGTCCATGTTACGACCGTTTCAATCGAGCAATTCAGGGATTCTTCGGTCGCTTTGCTCCCTCAGAGCAACTGTCTAAATTGTCAAGGGATAAAGCAAAAAATCAAGCCCAATTCAAGCGCCAGGGCTGGCGATTACGGATGATGGAATTGAGAATGATCAATAACTTACGCATACAGGCTGTCAAAGCGAGTTTCTTTTCCTTGCCTTTTGCGAGGAGACGTTCATAGAAGCGGCGGATGACGGGATTAGCTCTGGTAGCAACGAGTGTAGCCATGTACAGTGCTCTGCGAACGGCTGCTCGACCACCAAACACGCGGCGTTTACCGCGTTTTTTGCCGCTGTCTTTGTTGACAGGTGCGACGCCGACCAGAGCAGCGATCTGTTGTCTGTTACGAGTACCCAACTCAGGCAGTTCAGCCAGC
>Ga0315551_10001509_pt1 | contig 17498 bp, 11 predicted proteins | sample SalMarSW160290MG_FD_203678 | JGI IMG/M metagenome (GOLD analysis project Ga0315551, IMG submission 203678) | Salt marsh sediment microbial communities from the Plum Island Ecosystem LTER, Massachusetts, United States - Salt Marsh Sediment SW1602-90 ...
TCCACCGCCAGCCAGCCCAGCCCGGCCCGGTCGGCCCAGCCTTTAGTCTGGAGACGTTCCTGGTAGGCCGCATAGACCAGCGCCAGTTCGCGCAGCCTGGGCTCGTCGCCCATAGTCGCCACAGCCTGGGTAAACGTATCGGGCCAGATGCGCGCGGCCTTCAATTCGCCGATCAGGTCTTCCAGAACCTGGATGAAGCCGGGCCGGCCGGTCAGCGGGGCGTAGCGGATCAATGGCAGGTCGTCCACGACGGCTCGGATCAGCCGGTACTGGACGGGATCACTCAGTTCAGTGTAGACCTCCCCGGCGGCGCTGAGACATTCCGCGTACAACTGGTCGAAGGTCACCACCCGCACACCGATGGCACCCCCATCCTCGGCCAAGCGGCGGCGCCAGGCGCGCACTTGCAGATGGGTGGGCACGAGGACGCGGGGGATAGAGCGCAGTCCCCATGCGGCATCGCGAACGAGGTTCAGTACGTAGGCCGTCTTGCCGGCCGCAGCCGGGCCGAGGTAAAGATAGACAGGCATCAGATTCTCCACGTCAACAGCTACTCTTGCTTGAACTACAGCTCACTAGCCGATCCGCCAGGGCGATCAGTTCGGCCACGCCCCAGTGCATCCCGCTTTTCAGTGGCCACTCCCCTCGGAGTGCTTTCTGCCACCGCGCCGGGATGGCCTGCAACCCGTAGGCTGCTCCCGCCAGTGCTCCCACCACCGTCCCTGAGGTGTCCGCGTCATTCCCCAGGGTTACGACTTGCACTACCGCTTCCTCAAACGAGTCGGTGGTCAGCAACCCCCAAACGACGCTTTCCAGTGTGTGGCGCACCCAGCCACTGTTCTGCAGCTCGTCACGGCGACGACCAGGAGCTGCCTCGATCACCATCCGTAGCGGCTCTGACACATCTACGCAGTCCAGCGCCTGATCTACAGCCCTCGTTGGCGGGATTCCCCGCAGCAGGTGATAGATGGCCACGTTGACGAAACCGCTCCCGGCCACACACTCAGGGTGGGGATGAGTAACCCGGCTCTGCAGGCGGCTATCCATCAGCAGTTGATCCAGGTCGTTCCAATGGGCCAGCGCTACCGGCCAGCAGCGCATCACCGAGCCGTTCCCCGCCGACTCAGGCCTTCGCCGCTGCACCGTCTCCATTGCTTGTTCACATCTCTCCCCGGCAGCGATGCGGGAAGGGACAGCGCGGGTATGGTTTCCCAGGTCGTCCGGCCCAGCCCGATACCACGACACGAAACGCTGCGCCAGGTCTGCTCCGTAGAGAGGGCAATGTGCGGCCAGGCTTTCGGCCAGTGCCAGAGCCATCTTCTCTCTATCTCTGTCTAGGAGAGGATGCTATGCCAAGACCGTCTCGTCTATGCTGGCGTTCAAGCAAAGCTACGGGACGACGCTCTCAGAGTCGTTGCTCGATATGCTCCTTTGCTGCCGCTGCTGCCCCCACAATCCGCCGTCCGTCCCTCCAGTGCCAATGGTCACGCTGTAGCTGATCCAAGATAGGGATAGCCTGTTCATCGCCGACGGAACCCAAGGTCTTGCAGATCGCGACCAAAACCTCACAGGACGCCAGCGTTTGCAGAGCTTTGTGAACCAGATCAATCACCGCCTCCTGCGCCCGAGTATCACCAATCGCGCACAGAGCATTCAGTCCTTGAAGTAGAACCTCCTCAGACGGATGCACCAAAGTTAGCAGAAGCGTCGATGTTGCAGCTGGGCCGATATGCTCCAGAAGCTCGAAGTCTATGCTGGTGGCGTTATCAAAGCTGTCCAAGTACTCGGGTAGCAGACTCTCAACCGTGCTGGTATCCTTCTGTGACAACGCTTTGGCGGCAGCTAGTCTGACGGATTCTGAGTGGTCACCGAAGACAACCCCCAAAAGCGCAGAGGGCGCCTCTGGATGCAGTATCTTCCCAAGCGCAGTAGCCGCGGCGCACGCCACACCGGGATCCTCATCACAGTACATGCGATCTCTAAACACTTGGAAGGCACTCAGATCCCCGGTTTGCCCCAAACTTCTTATCACTTCCAACCGCACTGCCGGCACCGGATCACTAGCAGTCACCGCTAGCGCTTCAACCACTTTGGCATCTTCGAAATGTCCAAGACCCCAGATTGCGAGGCACCGCACCTCCCCGTCAGAGTCGTGAAGTGCGGCTATCAAGGTGGGCAAGCACACAGCGGAGCGTGCTTCTGACAGCACCCGACACGATGTTCGTCGGATCTCAACCGACCTCGATGGGGCCATTGCCTCAGCCACAACAAGCAGAGCCTCGGCCGTCCCAACCCACCCCAGCGCTTCCAGTGCATGATTGCACGCCGGTGGTGGATTGCTAAGAGCGACTTGCCCTAGCCTCTGGACATCGAGGTGCCCAGTCTCTTGCAAGACACTGAACAGCTCTCGGCGCACTGCGTGCTCTGGCCGGGTCATCATCATCTCAAAGATGTCTCGGAATTCGTTCTCATCAGCGAATCGGGTTAGGAAGCATCCGATGATGGCCCTGCCATCAACATCGTTCTCCCCCAGCTTGGCGAGTTCGTTGGCTAGGAGATGGATGGTTCTAAGGTCCAAGGGCTGCAAGAAGCTTCTCAACCCTTCGGAGAGCTCGGGATTCTTCCGTAGGTGTCCCAAGATGGCCTTGATGGCTACTACTTTGTCACGAGCCAGGATTTCAGCAGCGCGCTGGCGAGTTCTCTTGGTTTGCGAATCCAGCAGAGGCACCAGTGCCTTGAACGCTGGCAGTCCCTTATGACAAAGGACATCGCTCACCAGTGACACGACCTTCGGACGGCGGGTGGTCTGAAGCTCTCTGACCAGATGCGGCAGAACACCGGTGGGAAGCGAAAGAAGAACGTCTCGCGCAGCATTCCGGGCGGTGGGGGATGCACGTCCGGTCGCCAGAGCGACGAGTTCATCCACGGCGAGGTGTCCACTTCCTTCCAACGAGGCGACAGCTGCCTGTCGTACATCCGCGTCTCGGTCAGTCAAGCGAGCTACCAGTGCCCGCGCCATAAATGGTGTCGCCCAACGGCCAGCCTCTCTTGTGGAAACCCGACGCACATCGGCAGCCGGATCGTCCAAGGCCTCGATGATAGTATTCTCTAGTTCGGGGATCTCAAGGCTGAACAAGGCTTCCAAGACTGCCATGCGCATCTTCGGTGATGGATCCTGCAGAAGCGGTCTGATCAGGGATGTAGCGTTGTGACCAAGGATTTCGGTTAAGATGGCAGGGACCTCTGGGCGCCGGGGGTCAGTAGGAGTATTCAAGATCGCCTTGAGCGGCTCCACACAGGCAGGTCCTATCTCAACCAAGAGTTGGTGCACCGTGATCTTGCTCGCGGGTTTCGTTAGTTGCATCAGGAGCACAGGAATCCCAGCCTCACCGGCAGCTAGCAAGGCACGTCGCGCATAAGGCTTCACCACGTAGTCAGCCATGTGTGTGACAAGGGCACACAGCACAGCTTCCTGTTCGTGCTCTGGAATCAGTATCCGGGCCGCTTCTTCGCGAACGCTTGCCGAAGGATCGTCCAACAGGGGCATAATGACCGGCACGCTCTTGCTACCTTCTACAGCATACAGGGCACCCATAGCTGCAGCTCTCACATGTGCATCAGGGTCTGCGGTAAGGAGAAGAAACCTGTCAGTTGCCTCTGTCGCCCGTAGCCAACCCAGCCGCACGACTGCCTCGGCCCTGACCTGTGGTTGCTCATGCTCGAGTATGGTCACCAGTGGCTGAATGCCCTCCGCTCCTGCATCGGCCAGGATGTCCAGCACTAGAGGTGCGAGAGCAGGTTCAGCCAACTCCCGTTGAGCAAAATCAGCCACGTATGGCAGCACCACCTCTCCCAGCAATGTGAGACCTCTGGCGGCGCCCTGCCAGACCACTCGCTGATTGGTGGGCAAGCCCTGACACTGGAGCAGCTCCATCAGTGGAATTATGCCTTCAGGATCACGCGTGTGTCCCAAGGCCACTGCCGCTGCTGCGCACAACTCCGGTTCAGAAGGATCGAGGAGTTGTACAAGGCGTCCAACCGCTGATGCCCCACCGATGAAGCCCAAGGCAGATACTAAACCGTGAACGGCCCTACTATCCTTCTCTTCCAAAGCGTGATCAAGATCTTTCATCGTGGCTCGGGCAGCTTCTTCGCCGTAGTCGGCCAGACTGTGCTGTGCGCGCTCTCGGACAAGATCGTCGGAATGTGTTGCAGCAAGATCCACAAGAATCCTGATTCGACGACTTGGCGGAAGCTTCTCGAATGCTGCACGAGCTGACTCGCCCATATCACCGCCCTCTGTCAGAGCCAACTCGGCTAGCACAACCAATCCCTGAGTGCCAAGACGGGCCATGGCACGGGCTGCTGCGAACTTAGTAGGAAAATCTGAAGTATGTAGCCCTGCCTCCAGGGCCCGCCGTGCCTCAACTTCCATCTTATCTGGTAGTGATCCTATACTCAGCATCTCGGCCAGCAGCCAGGTGCTCCATCGTAGTACTAGGGGATCGTTATCATGGCAGGCTCGCTCTATGTATCTCTCGTGCTGGCTCAGTTGGCGACGAATCATACGGCGAGCCAACAGATCCAGATCATATAGGCTATCGAGTGCAATGCGATCCAGGCTCTCCGCCACCTCCCGGCGCACCCGGTAGTCCCCATCTCCAAGCGCAGGGAATAGTCCCGGGGCAGCAATAGCTCCCAATCGCCCGAGCGCCCGTGCAGCCTCCTGTCGAGTGTCCGGATCCTCATCATGAACTGCGTGCTCCAGAGCGTTCAACAGCGCTGGCTCTAACTCATCCTGCACTGTTGATCTCGCGGCAGCAAAAGCTTCCGCGCCCAAGAGAGGGTCGAGATTAAGGAGCACCTTTATCGTTTCGGCAGCCTGATCATCTGTCAATATGCCAACCAGCATACGCACGGACTCGATCCATTCCAAGCCTATCGTCTCCTTGAGTACGGTTAGACGAGCATCCGGCTCACCAACGATGAGCAGAGCGAGTCGCAACCAACTAGCAGCATAGTACTCTTGGAATAGTGGGTGTTCCCACTCGATAACACGCTTGTCCAGTGTGGAGCGCAAGAAGCGGAACACACGTCGGTCAATCTCGGTCAGCATGTCTCCGACGGTCGCCTCAAAAGGAACATAGTGCCCACATTTGAGATCATCCAATGCTTGGACCATTATGGACTCCAGAGACAAACGTTCGAGGCTGACCCGTCGCCCGGTTTTGAACATGGTTGCTGCAACATGCTCCAAGATCACAACGCGGGCCTCGGACGAATAACGACTCCCCTTTTGCGATTCCCGGCGGATGATGTATGTGGTGAAGGTCTCCAGCAACTCACCCAAGTTCGACGGTAGCTTTCGCGAATCCCGATACACGACTGCCAACATAGTCAGCAGGAGAGGATTCCTGGCGAGCTCGAGGAGCGAAGCAGAACGGTGCTTCTCTTCATGAGGGGTCGACTCCAGCTCGGCGAGAAGTTGTTCAGCCACGTCCGGGAAGTGCTCGCGAAGGAAGGTTTCCATACCGAAGCGGCTGAGAGGGAGAATCTCGACTGCTGGTAGCCCCTGAAAGAGTTGGGGGTCGTATCCTTCCCGCCTTGTGGTGACCAGAACACCGCCTCGCACTGTGTGCACGACTTGAGCGAGTTCAGCCTCTATTCCTGCCTCGCGCGCCGCCCGTCCAATCTCGTTGATACCTTCAAGAATCAAGTAAAGGCAATCACTTGAAAGAGTCAATTGCTCGACTATCTCAGGCTTAAGGCATAAGCCGTGGCGGGCCAAGCTATTTCGAATCAAAGTTGTGAGGTCAACCCGTGGCGATAGTTCCCGCAGCGGTACCACGACGGGGATGGGTAGAGATACATCAGCCTTCAGGCGCTCGGCTAAGTCGTAGGCAACTTTTAGGGCAGTGGTCGTCTTGCCAGAGCCAGGGTCTCCGACCAGAATTAGCTTCCGGTGCACCCTGATAGCGTCAAGCACAGTCTGTGGACCGTCACCAGCATTCAATCTGTTTCTTGAGTGCAGCACATGCATGACGTGGATCGGGAGTCTCTGGGTTTGCAGTGGTGTGTAGACACCACCCCAACCGATGATGTCCTCTTGGTAAGCTATGGCCCAAGACTGAAGAGCTTCGGCGTAGCGAACGATCTCACTGGGATCGGGGAAGATAGCTGGTGCAGGCAGCGGAAGTTCTTCAGCACAGACAACTTCTTCGATCTGATCGCGCGAGATCGTTTTCCCACGACTGAGCTCAATCGAGGCTAGTAGCTCAGTATAAACCCTACCGGCCCCTGTTGTGTCAAGTCTGTATCCGGGGAGGTCAACGAAGCGAGTCTTGAAGAGACTCCGGCGCAACTCTTCACTCTTGAGCCAATCCCCGTCGGTATCGAAGTCTACTTTGTCAACTAGGAACTGGGCTGGCATCTGAATTCCAAGCTTGACCAGGAGTGTCTCAATATCGTCAAGCGTTGGAACCTTCTCCGCATCAGTATAGATAGCTGCTCGTCGATATCGCTCAATGGCCTCGCGAATACGGCCCATATCTCCTATCATATCCTTGCAGGCCAAGACATACTCCCGATACTGCGGACCTGGGGAACTTTGCTCCCGAGTGAGGAAGTCAATCAGAATCTGGCGACCTTCCGTCAAACCGACTGGGTGATCCTTAATCTGGTGGTACTCCAAAACGTGGCCAGCATTCTCTTCGAAGGCTAATTCGACTTCCGTCAGCCCCTCAATTTGGATGGCCCTGAAACTGGGTTCTGAAAGCCATACATGTAGACGGGCCAGTATATAGTCTCTTTCTGCGTCAAAGCCTCCGCCCCCCCGCAGACCTCCCATAGCCTCTCGGGAGAGCAACGACCCAGAACGCTCTTGACCACTGATACTGGCCTCAACACCTGGAACAAAATCCATCTATGGGAGTCCTTACAGTCTTCTGTTGCGGAGATCTGGTCGAATTGAGACGGCGAAACAAGCCGTGGGGTATCCTAAACTCATCCCCAACGCCGTGGTGAAGATTCCCGACTATCCCCTCACAAGCAAATTCCCCTCCACCACCCACTGCCACGCCGCCAGCAAGTGGGCGATGGCAGTCTGTTCAGTGGTGCGAGTGTGGCGCACGGGCCCGTGGTAGATTCGGCAGCCAGAGCGCGGTCGGCCAGGGCCTGGACCACTAGGCGCAGTTGAGCGGCGTCCGGCTGGGCCTGTACTAGGAGCTGAAACACTTCCAGTGATGTGTGCTCTGCCAGCCACAGGAGCCGGTGCAACACGTCCACCAATGGCGGCCGTGCATCGTTGCGCGGCATGACCAGCGCCTGGTCGTCGCATCGCTCACGGTACTCCCGTAGGCGCACCTTGTCCTTCTTCTCCAGCAGCAGGCTGCGACCCCAAGTGAGCGCGCCGGAGGCGTCCGATTCCACCCCCGTGCCTCGGGCCAGAATGTTGGCCTCATCGAAGGGGACAGTGACATTGCTGTACTGGTAGCGGCCCAGGACGTAGCAGTGGGTGCGAGAGTCCAGATCGCATCTCGTGTACCAGGCGGCTGGCACGGGCCAAACTCCAGGAGCATTCTCAGAGCATCCCCCACAGCCGCACCCACAGCGCAATCTCGAGTACGATCACGCATCGCTTCGTCCATTGTTGGGTTGCTCCCAACCATGTACAGAAATCAACACTTGTATGGCATCAACTCTCAAGGACCCGTGTCATCTCAGACCTTCTCAGGTGGAACCTTCTTGGTAGATAGCACGAAAACGGTCGGCTTCTGATTCCATGCTGGTGCGTCCCAACTGGTCCAGTGCCCAGCCGATGTCTTTGCCCTTATCGCTGCGCAAACAGTTCTCATAAAAGGCCATCATCTCGCTCGCCTTTCCCGCAGCGGCAAGCTCTCCCATTCCTGTATAGAGGTAATGCCCCGATGCCTCGATCCGTTGGGGAGTGACAAACCCCTGAAGACCAGCCCGACCGATCTCCGCCCGAGAGACGCCACGGCAAGCTTCATAGATCTTATCGATCACAGCAAACAGCCTCTGAGCGAGTTCCACGTCAGAGTCCTGCCCTCCCGGCTCTGAGGGTGGCTTTGGTCCAGCCGGTCGGTGAGAAAGTATCTCCTGCACCTCTTCAATGAATTCATCCAACTCCCAGTTACGGTTTCGGTGCAGATAGAACAGCGCATCAATGGCAAATGGCTCCTGGCGGCTCAAGAGCAGCCCCATGGTCAGGGGTACCAACGTTTTGTCTAGGCGAGCGCTCAACCGCTCCATGGCCGCGTTGACGTGGTACTCAGCGGCAATAGGCCAGACCACCGTCAGTGGAAAAGCGCCAGCTGGCACCCCACCGATGCCGATTTCACGAAGCAGGTATTTCACCAGCTTGGCGCCAATCGTATCCCCAATCCCATGCACGCCTGTAAGCTGCTGGTAGACCTTTTGGACATCTTCAGTTGAGCACGATTTGAGAACTTGGTTGTGAAAACCACCTTCGACCAGTTGCGCCAGATCAAGTAGAGTACGGGCAAAGCGCACATTTTCGCCATCGGTAGCCAACGACAAACCGCAATAGCGCTGGCCATCTAGTCGGCGGTGGATGGCATCCTGACCCAGACACCCTACTTCTTCCAGGGTGAAGAGAGACAAGGCCTTCAGAGCTTGGGGGATCGACTGTGCTCCGGGACGAATACCCCATATCACTTCAAAGCCGCCAGCCGCCCCCGTAAAGGGCCGCCGATCATAGGCCGCAATCACGAGCATTCGAAAGAGCTTGGCTGGGTCTTGCTCCAACGCGGTCTTGGTGAAGCCAGCCGAAGAGAAACTGTCCACCATTGCAGCTATCTGTTCGCCCTGGTAGATGTCTATGAGCCTATCAGCCAGCAGTTCGGCGATGAGGGCTACTTCCTGCTTGGAGTATCTACTCATTGCTTCACCAATGCCAGTTCCAAGACCTCTTTGATGTCGCTCACGTAGCGGATTTCGACCTTCTTCTGCATATAGTCCGGCAGGTAACGCACATCCTGTTCGTTCTCGGCCGGCAAGATCACGGTCTTGACTCCAGCATCGAGGGCAGCCAATAGCTTGGCCTGGATGCCGCCCACGCCGAGCACCTTGCCCATGATGGTAATCTCGCCAGTCATGGCGATGTCGTGGCACACAGGGACATTCCTGAGCGCCGACACGATACCCGTGACCATGGTGACGCCGGCTGAGGGGCCTTCCTTGGGGATTCCCATCATGGTTGCCAGCACCGAGACGTCAAAGGTCTCGGTCAGTTGGTTCAGGCCATCCACAATCTGCGCCCGTGCGTGCTTCCGCGCGTCGGTGTCACCATACCTCGCGATTGGCCAATGCTCTCCAACAGACGCTGCTGGTAGACTAGTGCGTCCGCATAGCGCGGGTGGTCGCTACCCAGCTCCTCCACCAATTGCGTCAGCCCCGTCTCGTATGGAGCAGAGGCATCAGTTGCTGCGTTCTCCCCTTGTCATATCGTTTCAGAAATAGCTCAATTCCTCGATTCGTTTTCTCCCCGGCTCTCTCCCCAACCTCTCCAAGCAACTCTCTCACCCCTGCCTCATCCACCGATCACGGCTCGACTTAATGCACATTGCCCCGATGTGTTGGGACAATGGCGGGCTTTCATTCGGCCATTGCGGGATCGGGCGTGGTTTAACAGGCGTTCAATGATCAAAGCGGTGGCAGCCTTCCCACTGATTACCGGGGCAATCGCCTACTCGAAGCCTATGGACACTTTGGCGTACTCCGGATCAAGCTTGTGAAGCTCATCCCGTACCCGCTGGCGGAGCTCCACCGCCGGTTTGACGCAGAACTCCCTGAATTGTTCCTCTGTTGGCTTCAGATCTGGAAAGAGGAGCTTGAGGAAACCGGTGGCAAGACGAGCGATGGCTTTGCGATCGCGGAGGTCATCACATCCCACCAGACGCATGTTTTGGGAAACGTACTCACCGTATTGAGCCTCACGCCGCAGCACGTGCAGGATTTCGGAGAAGAAATCGCCCTTGAAACCCATGGAGTGGGACGGTGTGTCCTTGGTGACACGTCCCATCTCCCACCCTGCAATCAATCCGTGGATGCGGTCAATGAACGCTGTCTCTTGCAAGAAGTTGGGGATCTCGCGAAATAGCCCGTCCTCATCGTAGAGAGGCTGATAATCGGCATCAAGGCTGAGATTGCCCAGCATTACGAAGCCGGCTTCCGACGTGCCCATAGTGCTGCCGCGGCTATAGCGACCGGATTCGAGGTAGACCTTGAGACCAGCGATCAACTCACCGGCACTGTCGCCACGGATGCTCTGCACCTCGTCCAACACGATGCCATCGTAGCGGGTGATGAGGCCAGGCGTATGGGTGACCAGGTTGTGGAACAGGACGGCGGGGGTGATCTTGCCGCCGGCCACTACCCGGGCGTAGCGGGACAGGTTGTCGTAGACGAATGACTTACCAGTGCCCTTGGGGGCTAACTCGACTATGTTGACACGAGGCTCGGCCAGGGGAACGATGCGGGTGATGAGGATCATCTTCTGCGATTCGGTCAGCGCCCTGGGGTTGAAACCGATGCTGGAGACCATCAGGTCCAGCCACTCATCAAGGGTGAAATGACGGCGGCAGGCTTTGAAGTACTCCAGGTCCACGCTGCTGACCTGGAAGGGGCGGAACTCACGCATCCACACCCGCCCGCGCTCACGTGCGCTCTCCGGCGGCACGTAGAACAGGTCACCGATGCCCCACACGCCACTGGTGACCAGGAGTTCATTATCATCCACGATCTGGCCACTGACCTGCGCATCGCTGATATCCAGCAGCGGGATGTGCAATAGCCGATCCCCTGTCTTCAGGTTGATGGCCACGCTGTAGTCGTCCAGCAGGCGCACTGTCTCCATCTTCAGCAGACGGTTCTTGATCTCATCCTTCTGTCCTTTAGTGGGTAGATACTTGCCTAGAAAGGCGGCGATCTTCTCCCGGCTGGCTTCGGTCAGTTCGCCTTGTTCAGCATAGGCCGAAAGAATCCACTCGCCGACGTACGTGGGAATGGCTCGTGCGCCGAAGCCAGCTCTGTGGATCAGATGCTTGTTGATGATCACCTCGCCGTAGTAGTCCAGAGCTTTCTGTTCAAAACTCTCCATCGCTCTCCTCACCAGGCAGTTATAGTTCGTCCAGATCGAAAGTCGTAGTCACTATCCGTTTCATCTTGACAGACAGATTCTCAACCTGGCTGTACGGCTGGCCCAGGAACTTGTGACCGACCCGTACCTGCAGGGCTGTCGTCTCTTCAATGATGCGGTGGAAGCGCGCCTCTATCTGCACCTCAGTCTGGCTCAACGCGTCCAGGTCGCTCACCACGGTCAGGGCTGCCACAATGTTGGAATTAAGCACCTCGACGTGCACTTCCTGGGAGGCATACTGGTTGGGGTTGACCAATTCCAGCCGGATGAGCGATTTGACTCCGTAGCGGAACTCGTCGGCCAGCAAGCGGACTGTCAGGGGCTTAGGTTTGACGGCCACCGGAGCAAAGACGGTCAGCGGCACGATGGTCTCTTCCGGCGATAGACCGCCGTGGACGTAGATGCCTTCGCCTGGATCGGTGAAGCGATAAGTGCTGCGGGCAGCCAGATAGTTGGTCGGCAACCCAAATCGCTCCTTTTCGAAGATATAGCACTCGAAGCGTACGTTGTCTGGCAGAGCTTTCAGTTCCGCGTCACTGATGGTTACATAGCGGTGGTGCTTATCCGTAATCCTGGTGGCGTAGAACTGGCGGTCAATGGGGTTTGGTGCTTCGGCAGAGATACGGGTCGAACCATGGTCTGAGATGACGATCACGACCAGATCGCGCTCGGCACCGATCCGTTCGGCGAACGTCCTGATGTCCTCAGCAAGCATTCGGAGCCGCTGGCGGACGGCCGCACTGTAAGGCACGCCTGTTTGCCGCTCGTCCTCGTGCAGGGCTCTATCCACCGGCAGATAGTTCAGAAAGTAGACGTCGTGCTCGCGCCGTCTGACTGACCGTAATGCGATGACATCGGGCAAGTAGCAGATCTGCCGTTTACCTAGTGCTGGCTCCCAGGCCTCGAGAGTTGGTTTCTCATAGGCAGTAGCAGGAAAGGGTTCCGGCTGGCCGATGAACAGGCACTTCTTGCTCACCTCGGTACAAGAGGGCAGCATCGCCAGGTGAGGGATGGGCTGCTTGGCAAAGAAGCCCTGGCCCTGGAGATAACGGACCAGATCGGGGAGGAACTTGTAGTTCAGGTTGTCCGCTACAACGACCAGCACCGGGGTGGAACTAGCCAGCCGGTCACGCAGGGCTAACAACCCCTGGTAGACCGTCCGCGGGTATGTCAGCCGCAACGCCGGGTATTGGGCGTAGAGCCATGCGGCGTAAGCATCGGCCTGGGTAGCGATCTCCTCATCGTGCTGGCCGATCTCCTCCAGCCAGAAGCGATAGGGCAGGTAATGCTCCACAGCCCAGTCCAGCCACTCGTCGGCGGTCCAGGTGCCGTCGGGGTCGGGCTGAGGTGGTCGTGGAGGGGTGACCAGCAGGTCCAGGTCTGCTAGTTCCTGTTCCAGTCGGTCGTGGATGGGTGCAAACTTCCGCCGTACGCGATGAACCAGGTCAGCATCCACGACAACGGTGCCGGATTTGAGAAGTGCCTGGAGCGCTTCAAACTCGACTACCAGGTGACCGCTGATTTGGTCGAGCATCGCCAGCAGCGCCTCTGACGGTGGCAACGCCCGCGCTAGCGTGTTCAGGTGAACTCGGATCTGGTCCACCGCTTTTGCCAAGTCTGCCTCACGCACCGGCAACCCGCTGAGGTCTAGTTTCAGAGCGGCTAGGTGGTTGTACTCCGGGCCAAGGATACGCCGGCCGACCTGGGGCGGGTAGCCGGCCAGGACCTTCACCTGGGCCAGTTTGTGGGCCAGGACGGCTGGATCGCATTGCAACGCCTCGACGACAAGCCGTTCGCCTGGAGACGCCGCTGCCTCGGCCCAGACCTGAAGCCGCCGGGCCAAGACCTCTTTGACCAGTGGTCGCTGAGCGGCCTTGGCCCACCGCTCTAGTTCGAAACTGTTGAGTAGATCGGCCAGGTAGGTCACGGGCAGGCGGTCGTAAGCCAGGAAGGGGCTGTAGAAGGCTTCCAGGACAACGTTCTCGAAGCTTTGACCAGGCTGGGCCCGCAGAGGAACATCCAACAGACTCGAATGGGCAATGGCCTGGTCGGTGACCCAGTCAGGGATCTCGACGCCCCACAGTTCGGCCAGCCGGCTGCGGTGGGTGATCTCCATGATCTGGATGCGCTCCGGGCCGTAGTGATCCTGTGCGACTCGTAGCCAGGCCGCACAGGTGGGATCGCGCACGACGATGGTTGCTGGCTGGTTAGCGTGGATGGCCTCGACCATTCGGGCGTAGGCGGGAACGTAGTCGGAGATGGCTTCGACCAAGACATGATCAGCCACCGGTTTGAGGATATGTGCGTGGTCCAGGTAGAGGTGGATGAGGCTCATTCAGCTACCCCAGGCAAGTAAAGCTCGATATCCTCTTGAGTCATGGCTGCCGCTTCGGCCGAGATGGACAGACCCTCCATCAACCAGGCCAGGGGATACTCGATGCCTTCAATAACCTCTTGGCTGGCTTTTGGATAAGGCCTGTGCAGCAGGTATTTGACCAGATCCAGGAAGAGACGATCACGGTCATCCAGTTCACCCAGAAAGGCAAAGTAGCTCAACACCTGCTCGCAGGCGGCTTGCCAGTCCAATTCAGTGCCTCGTCGGATCAGGCCTTGCACGTCATCGGCGAAGCCTCGCTCAGTTGTCTTGCGCTCGATGTTGCTGACGAACGTCGGGTAGTGGAAGATCTTGTTGGCCCGGTAGAAGTAGTATAGCACCATCTTGCGCACAGCAGCCCGATTCAGTTCACAGTCCGTAATGCGGAACAGGTCGTAGATGTCGCGCCCCTTCCTGCGGTCGTACAGTGCACGCAACTTGGTGCTGGTCAGTTCCTCCAAGTGATATGTGTTGATCACAAACGGCTCATCGAGCGGTGAGATGAGCAGCGACCGTTCCTTTCGCCCTAGAATGGCAAAGCGCTCGATGAACGACACTTCTACCTTCAGCCGCTGTTGCGCAGTCCCGCTCAGGGGCGAGAATTGGGCATAAACAGTCGCTTGATCATAGCGCCAGCGATAGGTGAAGTTATAGCTGCTGTCCTGTTGCTCTAACACTCTCATCACTGCTTGCCTTATCTGCGTTCGCTCCTGCAGCACGCGCTCCTTGGGACCCACAGCGTTAAAGTCCAGATCAACCGAGAGACGGCCCTGACCGGGCAGGTGGAGCTTGTTGAGGGCGGTGCCTCCCTTGAGGCAGAGTCGATCACGCAGGAACGGATCGGTGTAGATAGCCTGCAGGGCGTGGACAAGGCGGTAGTCCAGTTCGGCCAGCGTCAGATCAGGGATGCCGCCCTCGTCGGCCCATTTGCGGATGATGCGCGCCGTGACCTGCATCAGAGTTCCCTCAACATGTCTACGTTTTCACGGATCTGCCAGCGACCGTCCAAGGCGCCCCCAGCCGGCCCGTGAGGATCCAAGGGATAGATATGTTCCCCTACCAACTGGGCAATACCTGTGATCAGACTCTCGTCTACTGGTTGCAAAGCGCTCAGTCGCTCCAAGATGAGACCTAGCCGCTGCGTCAAGGCCTGATTGTCCATCCGACTCAGGTAGTCCAGGAGTTTATCCGACTCTACATCTTCTTCGATCAGGGCACTGATGGTGCGGGCCACTTCGTCCACTCCCCCACAGAGGTCAAAACGGTCCAGGCAGTCCAGGATGGTCTTTTCGCGGTTAGACACATTGAGGCGAGCCTCATGGTAGGCTATCTGTTGGAAGCCGAAGAGCTTTTGCGGGTTGAGTTGCACGAACTGTATCCGTGCCTGGCCCAGTTCGATGGGGCGGCGCTGGCGGGCGGTGGCCACCATCAAGGCAAAGGGCAGTTGGTGAGCTGCCCCGTAGATGGCTGCTGCACTCTGATAGGCGACGTAATAGACATCCCCCGCGCCGTTGGCCTTCATCAACTCATCAATGATCAAGTGAGGGTCTACGACGTAACTCTTGCGCTGGTAAAGCACATCGGGGGGGATGACCACGTAACGACCTCGCCCGATGCGATAGAGGGCGCCCTTGCGGGCCATACTGGACAACAGGTTGACGGCGTGCTTACGCGAGACGCCGCCGACCAGGCGTGTGACAACGTCGGCGTTAAGCAGGTTCAGGCCTTGCCGTTGGCAGGCGAAATAGATCGTCTGTTCCAGATGGCTGAGTTGGATCACATCGGTCTGTCTGGCCATTTTGGATCTGCCCTTTCACATTCGCACAAGCAGAATACAACCAAAGCTGTGGTATTGTGCATACTGAAGCAAATTATACTCGGCCGATGGGACCTTGTCAAGTTCTTGGTGATTGACTGGTAGAGGCAGCCGAGGTAGTAGTAGTCGGGTAAGCCGGCCTTCCACATGGTCGTTGATCGGCTCTAGCCCAGCGCTCCGAGTCATAACTGTTGAGTAGGTCGGCTAGATAAGTCAAGGGAAGGTGATTGTAAGCTAAGAAGGGGCTGTAGAGGGCTTCCCGGACAACGTTCTCGAAGCTTTGACCAGGCTGGGCTCGCAGGGGAATATCCAGTAGATTGGAACGAGCGATGGCCTGGTCAGTGACCCAGTCAGGTACCTTCACACCCCACAGTTCGGCCAGCCGGCCCCGATGGGAGATGGTTTCGACTGCAATGCGCTCCGGTCCATACTTCTCCTGGGCTGCCTGCAGCCAGGCTGCACAAGTTTGATGGCGGACGACGACCGTCAACGGTTGGCCCGCGTGGATGGCCTCGGCAATCCGGGCGTAGGCAGGGACGTAGTCGGGGATGTCCTCGACCAGGACGTGGTTGCGGGAAGGTTCGAGGATGCGTGCGCCGTCGAGGTAGACTTGGACAAGGCTCATTGCTCTGGTCGCTCCAGTTCGAGACACACACGCAGCAAAAAGTAGATAGTGCGATTCTTCGCCGCCTGATCGCTGGGGTTGGGGCCGAAGAGGTCCAGGTCGTGCTGTATGCGCTCCAGCTCAGTGCGTTTGAGATCCACTTCGTTGCGCTTGGCGGCCCATTCAGGCTGTGCTGTCAGGTATTCACTCAGTGCCTTGACTCCAGCAATGGGATCACGGACGATTTGCTCTCGTATGGCGACGATATCCGCCATCGCTGGTGTAGGTCCGATCCCCTTCCCACCTCGGTCGAGGGCAATGGGGAAGTTGAGGTCCAGGTCCTTGACCTTGAGAATGGGTGTCTGTTTGGGCTCGTCGGCCTGCACCGCCTCGTTGACGTAGTGGAAGATGTCCAGTACGTGGATTAGCCCATCGCCGCGCACGGCGGCCTTGCCACGAAGCGCCTGGAGTAGGTGGTACGTGAACAGGCTCAGGTCGCCCTGCGGTCGGACGTAAGAGAACTGGTCTTCCTTCGACGAGGCGATAACCACGCGGCCACTACCTTGGCTGAGGGCTTCGTAGTAATCGTCAGGCAGGCCAGCCTTCCACACGACAGTCCCGTCGCTGGACTTCAATTCTGCCGAACCAGCGGCGTGGCAGGCATCAAGCATCACAAGCAGTTTACGAGCCGGGATGGCCGCCAGCAAAGCGCTGAACTCACCGCCGTGGACGGCAGTGTGGGCCAGGTCATCTGGATCGGCTCCGCGAGGGCAGAGGTAGGCGCGCCAGACACCGTTCTCCAGCGCCCGCCCGCCGTGACCGGAGAAGTAGAGAAAGACCGTAGATTGGGAATCGGCAGATTGGGCCAGCGATTCCAGCGCGGCGCGGATATTAGCCGTGATAGCATCCGGCCCAGTGATGACCTGGACGTTGGCAGGTGGGTAGCCGCAGCGGGCCGGGCCGGTGAGGATGGCGGCGATAGCGTGAGCGTCGTGGACGGTGGCTGGTAGGCTGGCGAAGCGGGAGTGAATGTAGTCGCCAACGCCGATCAGTAGGGCATGGGCATTGAGGCACCGTTTCGGGTCAATCTTTCGGGTCATAGGCCCTCTCGTTTCAAAATCACAGGCAAATGCACTCTGCAGTCTCCAAGCATATCCACACTGGCTCTCTGCTATGGCCGCCGCTCAATGAGAAAACCACTTTCATCAGCAGCAATCATATCAGCAAAGTGAGTACGTGCATTGGCTGAGGCGACTCCACGGCGCTGGGTGCTGATGTTCACTGCGTTAAGGTAGTTGGCTACCGCTTCGGCCAGTTCCACGGATGGTTCATCGCCCGAGTCATACAGTAGCACTGCGTCAAAGCGACTGTGGCCAGCTTCAGTCAGAAGCCTCCTCGCCAAGTCCGGGTCGTATTCTGGTTCCTTGGGACCGGCCAGGGTCTCCCCCGAGTCGAAGTCCACCAACACCACTTCCCCGACTTTTTCTCGGAGTGCAGCCCAGTTGATAGCCCGGCCCATGGCCAC
>Ga0315551_10001511_pt1 | contig 17497 bp, 10 predicted proteins | sample SalMarSW160290MG_FD_203678 | JGI IMG/M metagenome (GOLD analysis project Ga0315551, IMG submission 203678) | Salt marsh sediment microbial communities from the Plum Island Ecosystem LTER, Massachusetts, United States - Salt Marsh Sediment SW1602-90 ...
TCACAATGGTACCTGCGATTCTTGTTTAACTTGCAGACGTAACTGCATAAGCTTTACTGTACCAAAAGATGAAGAGATGACTAAATCCATCAGCCTTGTGGTTGATGATCGTGTTTTGGTGAAGTTTTCTGTTGTAGGGCAGAGTGAAAGCACTTTAGACTTTTACATCACTGATCCTCATGGAGACATGAAAGTTGAGTATGGCAAGGTAGGCACTGTCAGTTACCCTTTTGTCTGTGATGAAGCTGGAGAATACGTTTTACACTTTTCCAACACAGACATATCAGAAGATAAGCTTGTAACATTTGATTACGAGATTCAGCATTAAATTTTTGGAATTCCGCAGATGTTGTTCCTAACAATAATTATAGTTTTGATCTCTGTGGCTGCTGTGGCAACGTTTATACTGATGGGAAAACCTCACTAGCAATCAACAGCTAGGAATAGAACTGGTTCTTTTTAACAATCCAGATTTTCAATGTTGATTCGGATTACGTATGCTGAAACATATAAACCATTTATACTTATTCAGTAATACATTTTGCCGTGAAATGTCGTGCTTGTCACAAATAAGGATTTGATGTCACCAGCCATGCAGAAGGCTTACGCCGTTGGAGCCTTCAACATCAGCAATCTAGAAAGCTTGCTGGCAGTTGTTGAGGCAGCGGCTGAAGAAAAATCGCCAGTGATCGTTGCTGTTACCCCGAGCTCTATAAAGTACGCTGGTTTGGCTTACATTGGAAAAATGGTTAAGGCTGCAACGGAATCCGCTCAGGTGCTTATGTCTTTGCATCTTGACCATGGTGAAGATGTGGAAACGGTTTCAAAATGCATAGAGGTTGGCTTCACATCCGTTATGATTGATGGCTCCCATTTAAAGTTTGAAGAAAATGTTGCATTAACGAAGTGTGTGGTTGATTTGGCACGTCCAAAAGGTGTTTCGGTTGAGGCGGAACTTGGAAAACTTGCTGGTGTAGAAGAATCAACTGTTGAGGAGAAAGAAGCCGTTTTGACTGATCCTGACGCTGCTGAAGAGTTTGTTGAACGTACAGGTGTTGACGCCCTTGCAGTTGCAATAGGCACTTCGCATGGGGCCTACAAATTCAAAGGCGAACCTAAACTTGACTTTGAAAGATTAAAGCTTATCCGCGAAAAGGTTAACACCCTGCTTGTTCTACATGGTGCTTCAAGTGTTCCATCACGAATTATCGAAAAAGCCGTCAAATATGGAGCTGAATTAGGCGGAGCAAAAGGCATTCCAGAAGAACATATTCAAAAGGCTATTTCTCTGGGAATAACAAAAATAAACATTGACACGGATCTGAGGCTTGCTTTTACCGCCGCCACACGCGAGTTTCTAGTTAAATCGCCTAAGGTGTTTGATCCTAGGAAAATTTTGGGTTCATCCAAAGAAGCCATGAAAGAGGTTGTTAAGGGTAAGATGCGTTTATTTGGAAGCTCTGGAAAAGCACTGTGAAGGTGAAAAGATCAAATGAAGGTTGGAATATTAAGCGGAGGCGGAGATGCTCCGGGAATCAACGCCGTTATCCGGGCGGTTGTTAGAAAAGGAATTCAACACTACGGCTATGAAATTATTGGTATAAGAGATGGATGGCGCGGTCTTCTTGAAGGCGAATTCCTGCCATTAGATTTGAAGGCTGCCTCTGGAATTCTTCCTCGCGGAGGCTCCATCTTGGGCACTTCAAGGACAAATCCATTCAAGTCTGAAAACGGATGGGAAAAAATACTCAGAAACGCCGAGAAAGCTGGCATAGAGGCTGTTGTCGTTATTGGTGGCGAAGACACTTTAGGAGTAGCCCACAAAATGAGTGAGCTTGGGCTTAAATGCGTTGGCGTGCCCAAAACAATCGATAACGACCTAGCTGGCACAGACTATACAGTTGGTTTCCACACTGCAGTTGCCATTGCCACAGAAGCCCTTGACAGACTTCACACAACAGCAGAAGCCCACCACAGAGTCATTATTCTTGAGGTTATGGGCAGATACGCAGGCTGGATTGCCCTAGAAGCTGGACTTGCTGGAGGAGCAGACGCCATATTGATCCCGGAAAAACCCTTTGACCTAAATGAAGTCTACGATTATATTAAGCGTAGAGAAAAAAGGGGTAGAAACTTCAGTATAATTGTTGTTGCTGAAGGAGCAAAGCCAAAAGGTAAAACGGAAATAGTTTATGGCGAAAGTGTAGACGAGTTTGGGCACGTTCGCTTCGGCGGAGTAGGTTATTATATTGGAAAGGAAATTGAAAAGCACATGGGTATCGAAACCCGTGTTGTGGTTCTGGGTCATCTCCAACGGGGTGGTTCTCCAACAGCATTCGACAGAATATTAGCCACAAGATATGGAGTAGCGGCTATAGACCTAGTTCATAAAGGAACGTTTGGATGTATGGTTGCCCTCAAAGGAAACAAGATAGTTCCTGTACTGTTGAAAGATGTTGCGGGTAAACGAAAGACTGTGGATTTGGAGCTTTACGACATAGCAAGCGTGTTCTTCGGCTGAAAAAACTGAGGGAACAATTCAAGTGTAATGTTCTACCCTTTAGTGGGTTCTGTTAGCTCTTAGCTCTAGATGACACTGTTCACAATAAAGGGAAATAGGGCGTGTGTTTGCCAAAAAAATCCAACAATCTAAGAAAGCAAGCATTCAATCATTTTGTCACATGTTAAACACTCATCAGGAAAGGGTACATCTTTCGGACGCTTTTTCAAGTATCCAAAAAAATGCTTACACTTTACATTGTTTTCAGGCTTTACTAATGGTTTCTTGACGTCTTCCCTTGGAATTGTAATTTTCTTGCCTTCCTTGCTAATCCTCGACATGCAACGAGGACATGCATGATATACCCGCACTCGTCCATCACATGAAACCGTTGCTAGAATTGGTTTCTGAAATGTTCCTCCACACTCATCACATACTAAATCAATAGAGTTTCTCTCAAAGGAATGATCTTCTTTATGCAGGGTAGATAACTCTAAGCTTTTTTGCGTTCTTTCCACCTCTCACTTAGTATACGGTGAATCTTAATATTTAATAAACCTTTTTGAATATACGTTCAACAGAAAGACGGTTTCTCTAGTTTATGTTGCTAGTGTATTCGCTAGCCTCAGTAGGCTTAGGTCTAGAGGCTTCTCGGTTTTGCATGATTTCTCAAGTGCTATGCTGGTCATTCTTCCTTTTTGCAAACCAACTATTCTGTCTCCCTGTCCGTGCGATATCAGTTCAACCGCTTTGTTTGCGAACAAGCTGGCTAAAAGCCGACTTCTCGCCGTGGGGTTGCCACCTCTTTGAACATAGCCTAAAATGCTGAGCCTAACCTCTGCTCCTGTCTTTTCTTCGATTTCCCTTGCAATTTTGCGAGTGTCTCCAACTCCTTCCGCAGCCACAATTATGCCAGACCTCTTACCTTTAGCGCTGTTCTCCTTTATGGTTTTCAACACTGTCTCTTGTTTATATTTGACTTCTGGAACTAAAATTACTTCGGCTCCAACTGTGAGTCCTACCGTTGACGCGAGAAAACCTCTTGTTCGTCCCATAACCTCAACTATGAATACTCTTTCGTGGGAAATTGCTGTGTCGCGGATTTTGTCAATCTCCGTAACTGCAGTGTTTACGGCTGTGTCAAAGCCTATTGTTTCGTCTGTTCCAAAAACATCGTTGTCAATTGTTGCGGGAACGCCAATTATTAACGTGTCAGTTTCTTTGCTTAACTCCAAAGCTGCTTTGAAAGAGCCGTTACCGCCAATAACGACAAGTCCACTAACATTGTTCAAAGCAAGAGTTTCAGCAGCTTTCTCAATTCCTTCTCTCTTTCTAAACTGCGGACACCTTGAAGTGCGAAGGATTGTCCCGCCCAATTGTATTATTCCACCAACAGAACGTGGTGTTAATTGACTGAACGTGTTTGTTAGCAATCCTTCCCATCCCCTTTCGAAACCTAAGACTTGCAAATCTTTTGAATGGGCAATGCGGACAACGGCTCGAATAGCAGCATTCATACCAGGCGCATCTCCACCGCTTGTAACTACTCCTATACTCCTCAACCATCACTCCTCCCGATCATTAGACTTGTTCAGAACAAAATATTACTCTTATGAAGAGTAAATCTACTTTATTTCTGTTGACTCTTTTATAATGTAGCAAGTTTTTTGGCTGAAGCAATTGTCTTTAGCAGAGTTTTGTGAGGTGGAGGAACCTCTTTCAACATCACCTATCTGAATTCCCACTCGCAGTAAGGATCCCCCATAGCTATGCATTTAGTCTCCTTCACATGCTGGTTCCTGACGGCTGAGAAGAAGCCGTTTAGGAAGCCCGTGGTGAAGTAGCACGAAGGGACCTTCTCCTTCGTCGTGAATGCGTGCTGGCGCGCAGAACTCTCACAGTTTTCCACTATTCTTATGGTCTCATCCACCGTAACCTTTCCAACCTTGCATTGGTTTATGAAATTTAGAACACGCTTCACCGCTTCACCCTCGTTTATCCCCGCTTCCAACAGGCGTTCACCGACCTGCTTTCCCGCCTTGGCGCCACCCATCCCCAACACCATTCGGTACCTCTCACCCGCCAGAGCGGGAAAAACCATGGCATGACCGACCGGATGGAGATTGACATCGCTCCCCAACCTTGGCCTCTCTACAAGGGGCTTTCCATGGAGCAGAAACTCCATGAGGTGATGCATCAATCGTTGATGGACCCTTTCGATGACCGAGACATCTTTCTCGAGAGAAGCCTTCAGCTCATCAATTTCTTCGGGCACTACTTTGACTTCGCAGTATGGGTCTCCGAGGCCTATGCATTTCGTCTCTATGGCGTTCCAGTCCCGTTCAAGCCCTTTCATGTATTCAAATCCTTGACACATGCCTGCAACCAGTGGAGGGGCATACGAAGCCATCGCAGTGCCGATATTCTCAAAGCCCCAGCAGTCAGAAGACTCGTACACTCTGAAGTGGTGTTCGTCGGGCTTCGATATGTCTTCAAGGTATTCTACGATTCCGCTGCGCTCCCATTTCGGGCCGCCGGGTGGTCTAAGCATCACTTTCACCATTTTTTTCATGTCTTTGACCTTGCTGAAGTTCTTCGGCATGAACCTGAGGAGAAGGCTCTTGGGCCAGGGAAATATGGCGCGCTTGACCGCTTTATTCTCCCTCATCAGCTTGAACATAGCGGGCGCGTCCTCCTTGTTCATCTCGTACACCATCATTGGGAACCGTTTGGGGTCCCAGAGCATCCCGCTCCAGTGAGCGAAGTTCGGCCAGAACAAGTTCACGAAGTCCCCGACCTCCCTTCTCATCACTGCTTCATCTCCTCGAAGATATCGTGCCAGCACATCGGGATCGATGACACGCTCTTCCAAGCCTATCGGTTCGGGTTCTAGGGATGCTTCAATTCTTGTCGGCTTCAGCTTGGGGTGCTTCACGACGTTCAGGAACTGCTTGCCTTCCATTGTCTCCATCTGTATGACGCCGTTTGAGATACTCATCATGGCCCCGAGGTCCTCCTGCTTGCCGCAGCCCTCGTCCATACACGCTAAAACACTGTTTCCCTCAGCCGCAAACTTGGATAGGGTCAGCCTCATGAACCGCACTATCTCTGAGCCACTCAAAAGGTAGGGCGAGACCAAGGAGTCAAAAACCAGCAAAACACCTTTCTTTCCAACCCTTTCCTGGAGCTTTGAGATAGATATACCTACACTAGAAAGGTTCGCACAGTCTGCACGGATAGTGTCAGGTCGATCCTTAACCGACAACCCCACAGTTTCATTGAAAGCATCAACGAAACTGAGTAGACCCGGTTCAATCATTCCTAGTCCTTTTTCTCTTAATGCTTCCTCAGCCTTAGATGGATCGTATTCAGTCGTCACATAGATGATGGGCATGTCCATCGCCAAGTTCTGGAGAACGATTTGCTGGCAGAAGGTTGTCTTCCCCGAACCTGGAGAACCAATCAACAAGATCATGTTCTTTGCCGGTACTTCCTGTATCTGGATTAGAGACGCCACAAAGCATCACCTACCTGAACTCCCACTCACAGTAGGGATCACCCATCGCTATACATTTGGTCTCTTTAACGTGCTGGTTTTTGACTGCTAAGAAGAAGCCGTTTAGGAATCCTGTAGTGAAGAAGCAAGAGGGCTCCTTGATCTTCTTCGCAAAGAGCTTAGTGTGGATGCTCTCACAGTTCTCCCTTATCCTTATGGTCTCATCCACCGCAACCTTGCCAACCTTGCAGTGTTCTAGGAGGCTTAGGATGCGCTTCACCGCTTCACCCTCGCTTATTCCCGCTTCCATCAGGTGTTCGCCGACCTCTTTCCCCGTCCTGGCGCCTCCCATCCTCAATGCCATTCGATATCTCTCGCCAGCTAGAGCAGGAAAACCCATGGCGTGAAAAACTGTATGGAGGTATATATCGCTTCCCGACCTTGGTCTCTCTACAAGTGGCTTTCCGTGGAGCATAAATCCCATGAGGCGTTGCATCAACTGCTTGTGTATCCTTTCGATAACCGAAATGTCTTTCTCCAGAGAATCCCTCAACTCATCGATTTCCCCGGGCACAATTTTAAATTCGCAGTAGGGATCTCCAAGCCCGATGCACTTGGTTTCAACGGCGTTCCAGTCTCTCTCAAGTCCTTTCCAGTACTCAAATCCTTTTAGGCTTCCTGCGATGGAAGGAGGGAGATATGAAGCCATCGCTGTGCTGACATTTTCGAATCCCCAGCAGTCAGAGCTCTCATCTAATCTAAAGTAGTGCTCGTCTGTCTTAGAGACGCCAGCGAGGTATTCCATGATACCGGTGCGTTCTTTCGCCAGCCGTCTTCCCAAACTTTTCCACATTTTTTTCATGTCTTTTACCTTGCTGAAGTTCTTCGGCATGAACCTGAGGAGAAGTCTCATGTGCCAGGGAAACATGGCGCGCTTCACCGCTTTATCCTCCTTGGCCAACTTGAACATGGAGGGAGGGTCCTCCTTGTTAAACTCGTATGTCATCATTGGGAACCGTTTGGGGTCCCAGAGCATGCCGCTCCAGTGGGCAAGGTTTGGCCAGAACAGGTTCACGAAGTCCCCCATCTCCTTTCTCAACGTCACTTCACCTCCTGAAACCGTCGTTTGAAGAAATTCCCTTAACACACTCGGATCGAAGATGCGCGCTTCGAGTCCTATCCGTTCAGGTTCTATGGGGACTTCAATTCTTGTCGGCCTCACTTCTGGATGTTTCACAACGTTCAAGAGCCGCTTATCCTCCCCGATCTCCATCTTTATCACGCCACTGGAGAGGCTCATCATAGTCACGAGGTCCTCCAACTTGCTGCATCCCTCGTCTATGCAAGCCAGAACCGAGTTCCCTTCAGCTGCGAACTTCGAAAGGGTCAGCCTCATGAACCTCAGAACCTCGGAGCCGCTGAACAGGTATGGGGAAGTTAGGGAATCGAAGACCAGCAAGACGCCTTTCTTCCCTATTCTGTCCTGTATCTTCGAGATCGCTATGCCTATGCTGGACAGGTTCGCGCAGTCTGCACGAACGGTGTCAGGTCGATCCGAAACTGAAACACCCACAGTTTCATTGTAAGCATCAACGAAGTTTAGTAAACCTCGCTTGATCTCGCCTAATCCCCTCTCTCTTAAGTCCTTCTCGGCTTCGGATGGGCTAGACTCTGTTGTCACGAAGATGATGGGTCTATCCATCGCCAAGCTCTGGAGAATAGTCTGTTCGCAGAACGTCGATTTCCCCGCTCCAGGAGCACCGACCAATAGAATCGACTTTTTAGATGGCACTTCTTGTATTTGGGTTAGAGACACCATCAAGCATCACCTTATCTGAACTCCCACTCACAGTAGGGATCACCCATCGCTATACACCTAGTCTCCTTAACATGCAGGTTCTTAACAGCGAAGAAGAAGCCATTCAAGAAGCCAGTCGTGAAATAACAGGAGGGCTGTTCGGTTTTCATTCCGAATCTTTCACAGTTCTCTTTAATTCTAACAGTTTCGCCCAACGTTATCTTTCCTACCTTGCAGTGCTCCATGAGGTTGATAACACGTTTTACGGCATCCTGCTCCCCTAACCCTGACTCCAAGAGGCGCTCGCCTAGTATTTTTCCGGCCCTTGCTCCTCCCATACTAAACACCATTTGGAGTCTCTCATTGACGAGGGGGGCAGCCGTGACGTGCTGGATCTCATGGATGTGTACGCCGCTGCCCCAAGTCGGCCTCTCCATCAGAGGCCTCTCATGGAGCAGAAATCCCAAGATGTGTTCCATAAGGCGGTCATGCACCCTTTCAATAACCGAGCTGTCTTTCTCAAGAGAATCCCTCAACTCATCGATCTCTCCAGGCACAAATTTGACTTCGCAGTAGGGGTCCCCGAGCCCGATGCACTTCATCTCAACGGCGTTCCAGTCCCTCTCAAGACCTCCAAGAAGCTTCTCCATTCCTTTGAAACTGCCTGCCATCATCGCAGTTTTCATGAGACCTAAGGAGGCCCCGACGTTCTCGAACCCCCAACATTCATAATGTTCGTATCCTCTAATGTAGTGTTCGTCAGTTTTGGAAATGCCATCAACATATTCGACAGTTGCAATTCTCATTTGTGTATATTGAGGCTTAAAGGAGCTTTCAAATATTTTTCTCATGTCTTTTACTTTGCTGAAGTTTTTTGGCATGAATAGTTTGATGAGAAGTCTTTTGTGCCAAGGAAATACCGAACGCATATCAAAGTCGTAGTTGCTGGGGTTCTCAGAATACTTGGTCAACTCGTACATCATCGTTGGGAATCTCTTCGGGTCCCATAGCATGCCGCTCCAGAATATGAGGTCCCTCCAGGCGATGTTAACGTAGTCCCCAACCCCTGGTCTTAACGTCACCTTCACTCCCCGCACAGCCATCTCCACCTCCTTTCTCACGTGCTCTGTGTCATAATAGGAGGCGACCACATGAGGCCGAACAGTCACCGGAACCTCAATTTTTGTCGGCTCCATTCTTGGGTGCTTCACAACGTTCAGGATCCGCCTGCCCTCCTCTGTCTCTATCTTTACGACGCCGTTTGAGAGGCTCATCATGGCCACCAGGTCTTCTTCCTTGCCGCAGCGCTCGTCTATGCAGGCTACCACAGCGTTTCCCCTAGCAGCCAGCCTAGACAGGGTCTGCCTCATAAACCTCAAGATCTCTGAGCCGTTGAAGAGATACGGAGAAGTTAAGGAGTCAAAAACTAAGATTCCCTTTTTCCCTATTCTTTCCTTTAGCTTCGAGATGGCTATATCTATACTCGAAAGGTCGTTACAGTCAGCACAAACGGTGTCCGGTCTATCTGGAACCGAACCACCCACCGTCTCATTGTAGGCGTCAACGAAGTTCAGCAGGCCCGGTTCAATCTCCCCCAATCCTTGCTCCCTTAAGGCACTCTCTGCATCAGATGGACCATATTCGGTGGTCACATAGATGATGGGCCTATCCACAGCCAAGCTCTTTAGGGCGATCTGCTGGCAAAATTTTGACTTTCCCGCTCCAGGGGGCCCAACCAACAGAAGCAGGCTTCTTGGTGGTACTTCTTGTATTTGGGTTAGAGATACCAATAATAATCCCAGTTATCAGTAACGATACTAAGTTTATTTAATTTATCTGTAATGTTCCAACGAGCTTGATTCTTCATCTGACAGCGGTTAGGCGCAACTTTTAACATGCCATGCAATGGTAACCGTGTGGGGGCTTTAGGCTCTTCGTTTTGGTTGTCCCTTCTCGAATACGACTTCAATTTTTTTGTCTGTCTCAGCGATGTTAGGGTGTTTTATTATGGTCAAGCTTAGTAGAGGCTCATCATGCTTAGTTTCGACTTTTGCCTTGACAACGATCTCAAAGATGCCGGCGGCCTGATCGATGACGTCCTCCATCCCCCTTACCTCTGTCATGAAGAATAGGCCGTACGACTTGTTTTCCCTTATCCTTGTGCGAACCTTGCTTAGAAGCCTACAAATCTTGCTCTTGTCTTCGTTGTAGAGAAGCAGAGAATCTAGGAAGTCGCCGAAGAGGCAACTCTTTTTCGTCAGCTTCATGTACAACTCCCTTTCAACCAGCATAAGGTGTTGGGGTTTAATGATCTGCACCGGCTGGCTGAGGGCACCCTCCGTGGCCTGGCCAAAGACGCATCCGGGCCAAAAAGCCGTGACTAATACCACGTCTAACCCTTGGGGAGCAACAACGCAGGGTTCTGACACAAATGCTACGAACTCCTTGGAACTCTTTAGCCGGGACAGTAAGGGACGGAGGAGCGAGTTACACAATATAGTTTTTGGGATCAGAGGGCTACGAATAATAAGGCAGGGTTCACCGGCAACGATTATCTCGTCTAACTCCAACTTTCCTCAACTCCTATTCTGAATCAGTTTCACCATTTTTATCTGAACTCCCACTCGCAGTAGGGGTCACCCATCGCGATACACTTCATTTCTTTGACATGCTGGTTCTTGACGGCTGAGAAGAAACCATTGAGGAAGCCCGTGGTGAAGTAGCAGGAAGGGCCCTTGATCTTTGTCGTGAACAGCTTCGTCTGCGAACTTTCGCAGTTCTCCACTATTCTTATGGTCTCATCCACCGTAACCTTTCCAACCTTGCATTGGTTTAGGAAATCTATAACACGCTTCACAGCCTCATCCGCGCTTAACCCAGCTTCCAACAGGCGTTCCCCGACTTGCTTTCCCGCCCTGGCGCCTCCCATCCCTAACACCATTCGGTACCTCTCGCCGGCTAGAGCGGGAAAGACCATGGCGTGCACGACCCTGTGGATGTTCACCATGCTTCCCAGGGTAGGCCTCTCCAAGAGAGGCTTTCCGTTCAGCAAAAAATCCAAGAGGTGGTTCATCAATCGTTGATGTATCCTTTCGATGACCGAGATGTCCTTCTCTAAAGAATCCTTCAGCTCATCGATTTCGCCAGGCACAAGTTTGGCTTCGCAGTAGGGGTCCCCAAGGCCGATGCACTTTGTCTCAATGGCGTTCCAGTCTCTCTCAAGTCCTCTCCAGCTCTCCAGTCCTTTTATCATGCCTGCGAATACAGGTGGAGAGTAGAAAAGCATCGTTGCACCGACATTTTCGAATCCCCAGCATTCGGAGGATTCGTACATTCTAAAGTGGTGTTCGTCAGTCTTTGATGCGTCTTCAAGGTATTCCAAGATGCCACTGTTCTCCTGTTTCGGGCCACCAAGTGATCGTTCCATCCCTTTCAACAGTTTCTTCATGTCTTTGACCTTGCTGAAGCTCTTCGGCATGAACCTGAGGAGAAGGCTCTTGGGCCAGGGAAACATGGCGCGCTTGACCTCTTCATTCTCCCTCATGAGTTTGATCATGGATGGACCGTCCTCTTTATTCATCTCGTACACCATCATTGGGAACCGTTTGGGGTCCCAGAGCATCCCGCTCCAGTGGGCAAAGTTCGGCCAGAACAGGCTCACGAAATCCCCGACCTCCCTTCTCATCACTGCTTCATCTCCCCCGCGCGCGCTAACCCGAAGGTACCGTGCCAACATATCGGGATTGAAGACACGCTCTTTCAATCCTATCGGTTCGGGTTCTAGGAGTGCTTCAATTTTTATCGGCTTCAGCTTGGGGTGCTTCACGACGTTCAAGAGCTGCTTACCCTCGCCAGTCGCCATCTTTATCACGCCATTGGAGATGCTCATCATCGCCACCACGTCCTCCAGTTTCCCACACCCCTCGTCAATACACGCTAAGACGGCGTTTCCCTGAGCCGCCAATCTTAGTAGAGTCATCCTCATGAACCTTAAAATCTCTATGCCGCTCAGGAGGTAGGGCGAAGTCAAGGAGTCGAAGATCAGCAGAACGTTTTCACCCATCGTTTCCTGCAACTTGGAAATGGCAATACTTAGACTCGTGAGATCCGCGGAAGAGGCAACCAAAGTGTCTGATCGGACCACGCTTGGAAGCCCCATCGTTTCGTGAAAAGCATCGACGAAACCAAGAGGGTGAAGTAGCTCTTTACCTGATCCCTTCGCTCTGAGGGACTCCTCAACGACAGATGGACTAGATTCGGTTGTCACGTAGATGACGGGCCTCATCTCAATATTGCTGAGAATGGTTTGCTGGCAGAAGGCTGACTTTCCTGACCCTGGCGGCCCAACTAATAAGATCATGTTTTTAGGAGGAATTTCTTGTAATTGAGTAACTGACACCTTATAATCACCTATCTGAACTCCCACTCACAGTACGGATCACCCATCGAAATACACTTTGTTTCTTTCACATGTTGGTTTTTGACTGCTGAGAAAAAGCCGTTCAGGAAGCCAGTGGTGAAATAGCAGCAAGGCTCCTCCCTCTTCTTCGTGATGAGCTTAGTCCACACGCTCTCGCTGCTCTCCTTCATTTTTATAGTTTCACCTACTGAGACCTTTCCCACCTTGCAGTGTTCTAAGAAATGGAGAACACGTTTCACGGAGTCGTTGTTACTTATCCCTTTTTCTATCAGGTGTTCACCGACCTCCTTTCCCGCCTTAGCTCCAGCCATCCTCATAACTCCACGGTACCTCTCACCAGCCAGAGCTGGTTGAACCATGACATGCATAATAGCAGCATTCCACAACACATCGCTCCCCAACCTAGGCCTCTCAACAAGAGGTTTCCCATCGAGTAGAAACCCGTTGAGCCTATCCATAAGCCGATCATGCATCCTGTCCAAAACGGTGTTGTCTATGGCCTCCAGAGAATCCCTCAGCTCATCGATTTCTCCAGGCACCAGCTTAAGCTCGCAGTAGGGATCCCCGAGCCCGATGCATTTCGTCTCAACAGCGTTCCAGTCCCTCTCAGTTCCTCTCCATCTCTCAATTCCTTTGCACGAACCTGCTAAGGATGAAGGAAGCATTGAAGCCATGGTAGCGCCTACGTCTGCGAATCCCCAGCATTCAAAAGACTCAGATACTCTGAAATAGTGTTCGTCAGTCTTGGAGACGTCTTCAAGATATTCAAAGAAGCCCATACGACTCGGTTTCATCATCTGCTGAAACACCTTCCAGAATTTTTTCATGTCTTTGACCTTGCTGAGGCTCTTGGGCAGTAATCGTTTGAACAGTAGTCTCTGGTGCCAAGGAGCAGCCGACATCATCTCATTCATACCTTCGCCGTGCATCTTGCTCATTTCATACAGCATCTCCGGGAACCGTTTGGGGTCCCAAAGCGTACAACTCCAATAGGCTAAGTTCGGCCAGAATAAGTTCACATAATCCCCAATCTCACTTCTAAGCACTGCACCAGCTCCGCCCTTCATCATCATCTGAAAAGCCATTTCCATAATGTCCTCACGCCACATCCTCATATCCCATAATTTCTCCAGAACTTTGGTCCCGGGTACCTCAATTCTTGTAGCCTCCACTATGGGATGCTTCACGACGTTCAGCACCCTCCTACCATCATCTGTCTCCATCTTTATGACTCCGTTTGAAAGACTCATCATGGCCACAAGGTCTTCGGGCTTTCCACAGCCCTCGTCAAAACACGCCAAGACAGCATTTCCCTCTGCCGCGAACCCCGACAGGGTCATCCTCATAAATCTCAGAACCTCGGAGCCGCTGAACAGGTATGGGGAAGTTAGGGAATCGAAGACTAACAGAACACCCTTTCTCCCTATTCGTTCGCTCAGCTTTGAGATCGCTATGCCTATGCTGGAAAGGTCCTCGCAGTGCGCGTGAACGGTGTCGGGTCTATCAGAAACCGAGAGCCCCACGGTTTCGTGATACGCGTTAACAAAGTTCAGCAAACCTGGCTCAACCTCCCGCAATCCCCGCTCCCTTAAAGCCCTCTCAGCCTCAGAAGGACCATACTCCGTCGTCACAAAGATGACGGGCCTATCCATCGCCAAGCTCTGGAGGGCAGCCTGCTGGCAAAATGTCGACTTTCCCGCCCCAGGGGGACCAACCAACAAGATCATGTTTTCAGAAGGTATTTCCTGCAGTTGGGTTAGAGACGCCACAAATATAACCTACCTGAACTCCCACTCACAGTACGGATCACCCATTGCGATACACTTTGTTTCTTCAACATGTTGGTTTTTAACAGCCGAGAAGAAACCATTCAGGAAGCCCGTGGTGAAGAAGCATAAAGGCTCCTCACTCTTAGCCGTCACGAACATCGTCCAGATGAGGATCTCAAAGTTTTCCTTTATTTTTATCGTCTCATCCACCGCAACCTTGCCAACCTTGCAATGTTCTAGTAGACGAAGAACACGCTTCACAGCTTCATCCTCACTTATCCCAGATTCCATCAGATGCTCTCCGACCTCTTTCCCAGCCTTCGCGCCTCCCATCCTCAACGCCATCTGGTATCTCTCGTCAGCGTGACCGAGCCAGCCTACCACATGCGTGGCCGAACTAAGGTGGACATCACTACCTAACCTAGGCCTCTCTACAAGGGGTTTGTCTTCAAGCAGAAATCCAGTGAGGCGTTGCATCAACCGGTCATGCACTTTTTCAAGGACTGAGATGTCCTTCTCCAGAGAGTCTTTCAACTCGTCGATCTCTCCAGGCACTATTTTGATCTCACAGTACGGATCTCCTAGGCCAACGCACTTAGTCTCAACAGCGTTCCAGTCCCTATCTGGGCCTCCTCCCAACCTCTCAATTGATATCAACCCACCCGCGATGTGTGAGGGAAGCAATAAAGCCAGCGGGGCACCCACGTTCTCGAATCCCCAGCAGTCAGAGCTCTCGTATACTCGAATATGATGTTCGTCAGTCTTAGAGATATCGTCAAGGTATTCCACGATGCCGATACGATCTATCTCCCCCAGGGTCTTGCCGTAGATTCCAAACCATTTCTTCATGTCTTTTACTTTGCTTAAGTTCTTGGGGAAGCGTAGTTTCATAAGCACCTTCACGTACCAAGGTGCATACTTGAACATTTGATATCCCTTGCTCATGTCCTCCTTCTCTAACTCGTATTTCATCGTCGGAAACCTCTTGGGGTCCCATAGCATGCCGCTCCAGTGGATTAAGTTTGTCCAGAAGAGGTTGACGTAGTCTCCGACCTCTCTTCTTATTGCGGCTTCTTTTCCCCGCATGTATGCTTTAAAAAATCGTCTCGCCCCGTTTTCATCGATTATACTCAAAGGATATTGTAGCCGTCGTTCAGGTTCTATGGGGGCTTCGATTTTCGTCGGCCTTACTTTCGGATGCTTCACAACGTTTAGAAGAAGCTTACTCTCTTCCCTCTCCGTTCTTATCACGCCATCGGAGAGGCTTATCATCGCCACCAGGTCCTCGGGTCTGCCGCAACCCTCATCTATGCATGCCACGACCGCGTTTCCCCTAGCCCCGAACTTCGATAGGGTCTGCCTCATGAACCTCAAGATTTCGGCGCCGCTGAAGAGGTATGGAGAAGTTAGAGAGTCGAAGACCAACAAGATATGCTTCCTTCCTATTCGTTCGCTCAGCTTTGAGATCGCTATGTCTATGCTTGAAAGGTCGTTACAGTCAGCGCAGACGGTGTCTGGTCTATCGACGACTGAGACGCCTACGGTCTCATTGTATGCATCAACGAAACTCAGCAGACCAGACTCGACATGGGCCAACCCTCGCTCTTTCAAGGCTGCCTCCGCCTTGGATGGGCCTCGCTCAGTAGTCACGTAGATGATGGGCTTATCGATCGCCAAGCCTTTTAGGATTACTTGCTGGCAGAAGGTTGACTTCCCCGAGCCGGGGGGGCCAACCAGCAGGATCATGTTTTCAGGCGGTATATCTTGCAGTTGAGCTATTGACACCATCATGCTTCACCTATCTGAATTCCCATTCGCAGTACGGATCACCCACGGCTATACATTTTGTCTCTCTGACATGCTGATTCTTGACAACAGAGAAGAAACCGTTAAGAAATCCTGTAGTGAAATAGCACGAGGGAACCTTCTCCTTCGTCGTGAACAGCTTCGTCTGCGCGCTCTCGCAGTTCTCCACTATCCTGATGGTTTCACCCATCGTAACCTTTCCCACCTTGCATTGGTTCAAAAAATTGAGAACGCGCTTCACAACCTCATCCTCCCCTAACCCAGCTTCCAACAGGCGTTCCCCAACCTGCTTACCCGACCTAGCTCCCCCCATCCCCAACACCATTCGATACCTCTCACCCGCTTGCGCGGGAAGAAACATGGCGTGACTGACCCTGTCCATACCAACCATGCTTCCCAGCGTAGGCCTCTCCAAGAGCGGCTTTCCCTTCAGCAGAAACTCCATGAGGTGATGCATCAAACGTTCATGTATCCTTTCGATAACCGAGACATCTTTCTCCAGAGAATCTTTCAGCCCATCTATCTCCCCAGGCACAAGTTTGCCTTCGCAGTAGGGATCCCCCAGCCCAATGCACTTTGTCTCAATGGCGTTCCAGTCTCTCTCAAGCCCCTGCCAGCTCTCAAATCCCTTAATCGTCCCTGCAAAAACAGGCGGGGAATAGAAAGCCATCGTTGCACCGACGTCTTTGAATCCCCAGCATTCGGAGGATTCGTACACTCTAAAGTAGTGTTCGTCTGTCTTCGATGCGTCTTCAAGGTATTCTATGATACAGCTACGCTCCTGTTCCGGGCCGCCAAACGATCTCTCCAACCCTTTCATCAGTTTCTTCATGTCTTTGACCTTGCTGAAGCTCTTCGGCATGAATCTGAGGAGAAGGCTCTTGGGCCAAGGAAACATGGCACGCTTGACCGCTTCATTCTCCCTCATGAGTTTGATCATGGATGGACCGTCCTCTTTATTCATCTCGTACACCATCATTGGGAACCGTTTGGGGTCCCAGAGCATCCCGCTCCAGTGGGCGAAGTTCGGCCAGAACAAGTTCACAAAGTCTCCAACCTCCCTTCTAAACACTGCTTCATCTCTCATCTCCCTCATTCTCCGAATGTACCGTGCCAGCACATCGGGATTGAAGACAATCTCTTCCAAGCTTATCGGTTCGGGTTCCAGGGATGCTTCAATTCGTGTTGTCTTCAGCTTTGGGTGCTTCACAACGTTCAGGAACTGCTTGCCCCCCTCCGTCTCCATCTTTATCACGCCGCTGGAGAGGCTCATCATGGCCACCAGGTCTTCTTCCTTGCCGCTGCCCTCATCAAAACAGACTAAAACGCTGTTCCCCTCAGCAGCAAACCTTGAGAGGGTCCTCTTCATAAACCTCAAGACCTCTGAGCCACTAAAAAGATAAGGAGAAGTCAGGGAGTCGAAGACCAGCAAGACGCCCCTTCTCCCCATCTGTTCACTCATCTTTGAGATTGCAACACTTATGCTGGAAAGATCGTCGCAGTCTGCGCGAGCAGTGTCAAGGCGATCCGCGACTAAGAGCCCCACCGTTTCGTTATATGCATCAACGAAGTTCAGTAGACCTGGCTCGACCTCGCCCAATCCTCTATCTCTCAATTCCTTTTCAACCTCAGACGGGGAACACTCAGTTGTCACATATATGATGGGTCTGTCCATCGCTAAGCTCTGGAGGGCGACCTGCTGGCAAAA
>Ga0315551_10001514_pt1 | contig 17488 bp, 11 predicted proteins | sample SalMarSW160290MG_FD_203678 | JGI IMG/M metagenome (GOLD analysis project Ga0315551, IMG submission 203678) | Salt marsh sediment microbial communities from the Plum Island Ecosystem LTER, Massachusetts, United States - Salt Marsh Sediment SW1602-90 ...
ATCTCCGGTCGAACCTCCAGTAGCCTCTCTCACCATCTCCGGTCAATCCTGAGTTCGATCCCTCCAAATACTTTTGGTTTCCAGCCACACCGCCAACTTTTGAATCGGCAAAAGGTTGTACCAGGGCTTTGATAGCATTCGGTGCGTACATACTGTTGGCATCCGAAAACACTAATATTTCCCCTGTTGAAGCTGATACAGCCGCGTTGAGAGCCTTTGCTTTTCCCACCCGTTGAAGTGATAACAAAGTAACTCCACGATCCTTATATTGCCTCACGATATTATCAGTTCCATCGTTCGAACCATCTGAAGCTATCAACACCTCTAACCGTTCTCGCGGATAATCAAGCGACAATATATTATTCAGCTTTGCCTCAATTCCTCTTACCTCGTTATAAGCTGCAATGACAACGCTTACACTCGGTAATGGATCTAACTCGGTTAGCTTGTAAGGGTGTGGTCTGATCAATCCACGTAAAACGACCAAAGCAGGAAATAAGATATACGTATAGGTGATCACCGTTATCGCTCCCCAAAAAAGAAAAAGGGTCATCAACTCACCTCTTCGTTGAAGTGCTGTGTCAATCTAGCTGCGTTCTTGTTTAAGTCAAATTCAGCTAAAACTTTTTCTCTACCTGCTTTGCCAAAACGACTTCGCATGATCGAATCTTGATACAGGCGTTTCAGTGCGTTTGCAAGAGCTCTTCCATCGCCTGGGGGAACTAGCAGACCATTCTCTCCATCCGTCACGAGCTCAGGAATGCCAGATATCTCGCTGGCAACAACAGGCACCGCACTGCTCATTGCTTCCATCAACACGACGGGAATCCCCTCACGACGACCATTTCCTGTCGGAACACTTGGCGTAGCCAAAACATCTGCTTGACATAATAGACCTCTGATCTCTTCTCGGGTAAGTTGCCCATGAAATTCCACCCTCGATGAAAGACCCGCCTTTAACACCTGCCCCTTCAACATCCCCTCATCGGGTCCATCACCTGCAAAATGGCAGGTAAATTCAAGCCCTCTCTCATGGAGCAGCTGGCAGGCTTGAATCAGATATGTTTGTCCTTTAACCTCGTGCAAGGTCCCAATGCACAAAATCATAAAGTGTTTATTATTTTCTCTGGATGATTCCTCTTCTTTTTGAGGGACAAAAACCCGGGTATCAACCCCGCAATGTATTACCTTTATTTTCTCAACGGACTTTCCATTACATTCCGCTATTATCAGATTTTTGTTATATTCTGAAATAGCCACTACAAAAGCTGCTTTAGATACCTTTTCTTGCAACATATGTCTGTCCCGATGAAGATCAGAACCATGGGCAGTAAAACTAAAAGGTATACCGGTAAGGCAATGAATAATATAAGCTGCTGCTGCTGGATGACTGGCGAAATGGGCATGCACGTGGTTAATCCCTTCAGACTCCATTACTCTTGCAAAGTAAACCGATTTTGGAAAGATGCCCAATCCTCCAAAGAAAAAACGGAAGCTTCCCCAATTTTCGCGCAGGATTGTCCACAAAGTGTTAAGATAAATTAATGGTTTGCGACCCAAGTAATATAAGTGAGCGCGCAGTATCGACCAGGAAATGAAGGGCGTGAAATGTGCCCTTTCAACGAACGCTATGGCTTCCTGGTGCATCAAGCTTGTGCGTTCACGAAGCAGCGGATACAACTCGACTTCGACAAGCTGCTGCTCAACGGCCAACATCTCGTAGAGTATAAATGTCTCAGTAATCTTCGGAAAGCGAGACACAATATAGGCTACTTTTGTCCGCCCATCAATGGACTTTACAGAATGTCTTTGCTTCTTCAACAAAGCCTTATCTTCGCTGCCTTTTAGTGATCTCTTTTCAGTGATCGCTGATTCAACCGCTACACCTGTGCTGGTAGTTCTTTTTGTGTCCATGATTAATACTTCTGGATCAAAGCGCCTTTTGTCCCAAAACTTCTCACAAATGCATTGGACGACTGGTCGAATTCCAGGCCTGCTTGCTGGAACAGATATCCGCACCAGATGAGAGCAGTCACTTGACGGCGCACGGCTTCAGCCTCCTGAGACGCGTCTACCACCAACATCTGAGGAAGAGAACCAGCTAGGTTTTTGTAACCCCTACGCTGCTTTTCCAGTAAATCAATGTTGTGCTCTCCTTTTCTCTTGAATAACAACTCACCCGGGGCATCTAATAAGAAGACGAGGTCTGGCGCTGGGCAGGCATTTGCTAATAGCCATCTTCGTAACCGCCTCAATCTACTCAAGCCCTCAACAGGGGTTAAAAGCGCGTCATAAGTGTAGCGATCGAATATCACTAATCGCCTGCGCGCTTGGTGGAATCGGGCTCTCAAATACCGCCACCATTGCGTACTTAAACGCCATACGAAGCTGACTCCTGGCATTCGGGAGATTAATTGGTCTTTTGTTCCCTTCTGATAGAGCCCCATATAGATGATTTTGGTTGGGAAGTAAAAAGATTCACTTATGCCGGCAGCTAAAGTGGATTTACCAGCACCATCCGGAGCCAGAATCGCAATCTTAACCGATCTGGGCCGGCTTGCATTAACCCATCTGTTCAGCCGCCGTGATATCCGCTCGCCTATCTGGTGCACAAGATACTCTACCCTATCCCTATCTATTAAACAGTCAGAAATGGTTTTTTGGTCTGCCAGTAATAAGCTCCATCCATCCGCGTCGATCAGTTCGAATAGCTTTGACCAAGTCATATCTGGAGACCAATTCTCCGCCAGTAATTTCGTGAGATGGTCCTGGTCGACTACCTGATGGCGCAGAGCTATAATCCGTTGGCGATGGCTTTCTCTAAATTCACCCTTATCGAGCACACAATGGAGCAGCAGCGAAACCAACTCGTCGGCTGGAGAGGGCGCATAAACACCTCCAATATGTTGTCGACTTGCCAAACAACTATCCGCAAGCCTAGTTCGCAGTGCGTGAATCGGCTGACCATAAGCTACTTCCGTGACAACATCAAGTTTGAGCCAACAATCACTCTCCTCTACGTAGGTGACAAAGAAATGATGGGGAAAATGACCCCGGCTTGGTAAACTTACAAACCCAATCTCTGCTAACAAGTCATATAACTGTTTGAATTGCTCCTTATAAACGAGGAGATCCACTTCACCGAATCCTGCAAGCTGTTTGAGTCTATCAATATCACGCATTAGGCAATATTGAATCTGCTTTGCGTCCATGGCCTCTAGGATGGAAATCAAACGTTTATACAAAGCGGTTTCTTGAAGTTCTTCAGGGGCACGAAAATTCATGCATTTAAGTCACTTTGTAATGGCGTTTCTTCCTCAAGCAAATTCTCTTCCCGTTCATTACCTCCTAGTTCGCCTCGAACTTTCAAACGAGAAGAAGAAGCTTTCATCTTTTCAATAATTTCCACGATAAAGTGGCGTGATTTGTCAAGGAAGCTAGCCCCATTGTCATAAACCGTACCCAAAATATTAATGTCAAGTGACTGCAGGCTCTTGATCACTTCGCCAGCAACCCTGCGTCCGGTTTCGCTATTGCTCGCTAAAAGCAACACGCCATCAACGCGCGAACCCATTACGAGGTTTTCTGCAAAGGAGGAGAGCGGCGCCGCTGAAATTATGACCATATCCGCTTGGGCCTGTAACTTCTTAATCAGAGTAACCATATCGTCTGAGGATAACAATCCGAATGGTGTTACCTCTGCATTATCCCCAGACAAACCACCCATGTGGGAGGTATCCTTCTCTACTGGCAACACGCCACTGGGTAAAATCGATAGATTTGGCTCCCATTCGATCGGGTCAATCTTCTTTAGCCGGGAATTTTGCAGCATTTCTATCAGGTTGTATTGGCTGGAAGGACCAAACAGTTCAAGAAGACCAGATTTACCGTCAGCTTGTCGGTGCAAGTTAGCATCCACCAAGATGACTCTTTGTTTTGTTTTCGCAAACACAACCGCTAAATTTGCGGCAAATTCAAGGTGGGCTTCATTGTTCTGGATGCCGCCAATTAATAACGACCGCAGTTTAATTTCCTCAGGATTTGCATCTTTCCCCTCCTCATTTATCTCCACGTCAATATTTTGAGCGATAGCTTTTTTCCCACTTATAATCCGAAACAGCTTGGTTACTAAGATTCGATAACTTTCTGCTACACTGGATTCCGGCTTTGCTGTAATAAATAGACGCCTTTTACCAGCACCTCTCAATATCCCATGCCGGGGGATTTCAGCTAAAACTGGAACACCGGTTGCTTGTATGAGCTCCTCAACGGTCTTGACCGTATCGTCAAAATATTCGTATACCAAAGCAATCACGAGTGCTTGGACGAAACCTGCCAAGCCTGCAATCAAAACCGTGAGTTTCAAACGAGAGGTCACTGGCGGACCTGGAATAGCCGGCTCAACGATCTTGACTTGATTTGTCGTAGTTGCGTGCAACGAGTTATACAATATTGTCAGGGCGTTGAGCGCGTCAGATAAGCGGGTTCGTTCCTGGGTAAGTTGTTCGATGATCAATCGCTGCTTTTCTATGTAATCAGAAGTTTGTAAAACGATCAGACCCTGTTTTTGAACATCGGTTGTCGACTGCAGGTCTCCTTCCAATTGAATGATGGTTGCCTGGGTGCTTTCGATGATCTGCTCGAGCTTGGTTGTCTGGTTATACATCTGCTCTGTAAGTTGGGCAGTAGGGCTGTCCGGGCTTGAGGGGCTCAAGCGAACCAGCATGTTCGCAGCTGCATTGGCGATCTCCGCGGCTCTTTCGGGGTCCTTATCTTGCACTGTGATGCTTAAGATCTGAGTCTCCTGGTTGGTTTTTATATCAATCAACCTCCTCAGGTCATTCTTGTTCATACTCAGACCGAGTTCATCGATTATTGACTGCAGGAATGGACCCGTCAAAGATATCTCGGCATATGTTTGCATCAACTGCCCGCCAGCCTTAAGTGCACTGACATCGGGATTAGGGGCATCGATTCCGGGGCCAACAAGCAAACTAGCGTTGGCCTCATAGACCGAAGGCTGATCCTTGCTGAATAAATATGCACCTGCACTGGAGATAATCGCGGCGAGTACTGGTAGCCACAGCCAGCGGCGTATGAGATTAAGGTAACGCTGTTCCAATTTGCACCTCCACTATTCAATTATTTATTGAGATTATTGAATTTTTAGCCCTATTCTACTCCCCCTATACCTCAGGGCTTTGGAGAAATTGCCTTTATTATCAGAAGAATTTAAGAAAGGTTAAATCTGAAGAACACCCTTGGTCTGAGGAGACGCCGGCTCTACCTTGCTTTGTTTCCCCATCCTGGTTTGTTCCATTTTGACTTCTGCGCGTTCAAGCAATCTCTCAAAGGTGACTGCTTCGTCCGGAAAAGTAGCTGCGCCAATTATAAATGTCAAATCCAGCTTTTCCTTACCTGCAGCTTCCAACCTCGCAATGATTTTGGATACATTTTCACGGCTCGTTTCCGGTAAGAGGGCCACAAAATGATCGTTGCGTTTGGCGATCACATCTGTGTCCTGCAATTCCCCCACCAGCATATTAGCCACCCTTGCGGAAATGTATTTATTGATGAATTCATTCTGGACTTCTCTAACAAAACGATCGAGTGACTGATTGAGTGAATCTTCGGTCACAGAAATAGCCAGTAAAGCTGCTGGCCTGTGATAATTTCTAGCACGGCGGATTTCCCGGTAAATTGAACCCTGACCTGATTCGAATGAGTGAGTTCCGGAGTAAAGCTGGTCAATAGTAAGGTTGGCAACTGCTTCCTGGAGGCTTTCCAGGCGTCGCCCAATCTGTCCAGTTAGAAAAATTGTAATCCCTATTGCACAGATTTCGGTAACGGTGATCGGGATATTTACGCCGCCGATCTCATAACCAAACATTGCCTTAAGAAAGAAATAAGGTGCCAGCGCTAACAAAGTAGGCCAGTAGAAAGGCATTTTTTGTAAGCTGGGGATCAGCATGATAATTAAGACGCACGCGATCGCGAACACGTAAACGAATGAAGCGATGTTTATCGGCTCATCCAATCTCTCGATATTGAAGAAAAAGAAAAACCACACTAACAATCCGATAAGCCAAAAGCGTACTTTCTTCATTATTCACACTCCCAAAAGATTACCATAAACTTTTACAGAGCCTTAACCCCATATTAAAAGGCTCTGTAAGACTACTTATGCAATACCTGCTATATTGAGTAAAAACTAATATGCGCCGCGTTGGTTGAAGACGGCTGCTACTGTCCGGAATAGAATCGTTATGTCTAGCCATAGACTCTGGTGTCTGATGTATTCAATATCTAAGCGCAACCGCTCGTCGAACTCCACATCGCTGCGGCCACTCACCTGCCATAATCCTGTAATGCCAGGCAACACTTCTAACCGTTCGGTATGCCACAAAGAATACGTGTTGACATCAAAGGATGTTGGTCGTGGGCCTACTAGACTCATCTCTCCTTTTAGTACATTAATAATCTGGGGCAACTCGTCCAAGCTCGTTTTCCGTAGGAAGCGACCTATTCGGGTGACACGTGGATCGTCGGTGATCTTGAAATCGGGAGGGGTTAACTCGTTCAGATGAGCATATTTTTCTTTGAGCTCCTCTGCGTTCGTCACCATCGTGCGGAACTTATATAACCCAAATCTACGCCCGCCCTTCCCCGTCCTCTGTTGTTTGAAGATTACCGATCCGGGATCATCCAAATAGATCAGGATCGAGATGACTACCATAACGATTATGAATAGAGGCAAAGCCAGTATACAAAGCGAAAGGTCAAAAATGCGCTTGGAAATCTGGTATTCCTTTCGAAATATTATTGTTGCTGGTGGTTGTATTGGTACTATTTCCATTTTTCTTATTACCTCCTGGTGTCTCCAATGTAATCTGCAATGTCTTTTCCATACACCCCCGATCGGATGGCGGACAAATCATTCCTTGATGACTGGTTCCTTACCTCAATCGGTAAGAAACTTGCAGGCACGCTCCGCCCTTCCGACATTCCACCATTAATCGGACTGATCAGCTTCTTCGAACATTGACTTCGCCATAAACCTGTTTGAGTTTTTTCAGAAATTACGCAATTTCTCACGATCGCAGTAGTAGTATGGCCTCTTTCTAAAAGAAACTCTGTCTGAAGGAAACCCACTTTCAAACGGAACATCATACTTCTACCCAACCCCTTCACGTATTTAGTAAAAGATCTGAACTCTGAGACCTCAAGTGATATCCTTTGCATGCCCTCAGCAATTCGCTTCCCAGGAGCATGCTCCGCCCTTCCGACCTTGCTAGATGTCGGATAATTATCGTTTTTTGGCACGAGCCTGGGTATCAGCCTTGCCGGGCTTCTACTCAGGTTCGATTTGTCAGATCAGGGATGTTCAATTCTGAGGATCCAGGCACTCCATGCAGCATTTTGAACAACGCTCGTACCCGTTCTGTATCGGGCAAACTGGCGTCTAAAAAGACTTCATGCTCTTGATCGAGTCCCGTCTGCTCCCTAATCTCACTGCGCTCTTCTTTATGCTTGAACAATCTTGTACTTACGGTGTTGATCGAATCCTGATGCCGTCGAATGGCGTTGATTAATGTTTCCGGAACGAGAGCTGGTTTGCCATCGATGGACACCAGCCCATTTGAGAGCGGCATCCAATTGAGGGTTGATTTTCCTACGAGATCAAGATTGACATTTACGAATAAGTATCCAGGGAACAAGGGCTTGTTCTTCATAACTCCTGGCTTTACAGTGTGCAAAAGAATGTGAGGGTAAAAAACCTCGAACCCTTGATCCTGTAACTGACGCCATAAGATCCGTTCTTTATGAGGCTTACTGTGTAATACATACCATTTGGATGTCAATTTTGCTCCCACTCGCTACCTAATCATGACCTGATTTCAAATAAAAGATTTAGAACTCCTGAGCAGGGCATTGGTGTTATTTTCCATCCAGGTAACCGTTTTACGCAGGTATATCAAGAGATCAACTTCGTTAAACCATTCGGATATATTTCTGGCACTCCGAAATGTAAAAACCGACCAAAGTGGCCGGTTTCGCTACTAGCTCCTTGATGACCTTACCCAACCTCCCGGTTAGGATAAGCGACCAGATCAAGTCATCAACTCATCGCTTCCTGACAAGTTTAATTTCAGAGTTGCTCTGCCTAAATTATTCTAGTAACTCTCTCCTACAATATCGCTGGATCTAGACAAATAGTAATGAACGAAATCACCCTTAACGGGAAATCTTGGGGTTATTATTAGCGTCTGAGCACATGCACAGTTTCATCTCTGGCACTTATCTATTTATCATAACGAACCATTGGTGGTTTTGTTACAGTTTTAATTGATGAGTTTTAGAGAAATAAAGTCTAGTTTATCCAAGTAATATTGACACAACTTAAATCTCTCCCATCAGTTGTAATTACAGGACAAGAAAACACTTTCGCCTAGATAGAAAGCCCTGCATCGACAGGGCGCCGCTGCGAAAGTGACCGGGTTTGAGCCAGTAGAAACCTCCCACGGTATGGACGGCAGATTACCAAATCTGCACCTGCCTCCAAAACGCTAATCTGGTATTCGCCAATAATCCAGTCCGTGATAGCAAAAATAATCACCCCCACGTTCGCTCGCAATTTTCGCAATTGGGAAGTCGTCAAATTCTTGTCTTCTGGCAAGTAGATCAGGATTAAATCCGATGGTCGCTCTGACCAGATTTCAATTGCGCATTCTAAATTTGGCACCGCATGGATGCTGAATCCAGCCCGTTGCAGGATTAACCGCAGCACAGCAGCTTCATCCACATTTTACGCTAGTAAAAAGCCTGCATGATGACGATCTCTATATCCAACTTTAATTGATTTCTATAGGACTCCGGCAAGAGATATTATATATAAAAAACGATTGAAAAAAATCGGGGCTGTCTAAATAAAAACTTCAGACAGCCCCGCTCACCGTTCTAATATAAAAATTGCTATTTAGTAGTTGATTTAACTCTCTGATCCAATGTACGCGAGAGGATATCTTCTAACTCCTCGTTTGTGGTAACGGGCTTGCGCTTAGACTTCATTTCCTCCTCTTCATCTTTCTGAAGGTTAGCGCGTTCCATCGCTTCACGCATTGCTAATTCCATCGCCGTAGGAACTTGTGGTTCTTTTTTAACAGTTCCCTGCTCGCTCTCTTTACCTTTCTTAGGCGCTTTGGCTGGCTTGGGCGGTTTTTCTTCCAAAACCTTCATGCTCAACTGAATCTTCTTTTTTCGGCGATCCACACCAATAATCTTGACCTCGATCTCATCCCCTTCTTTTACTACTTCACGAGGGTTATGGATATAGTCGTGAGTCAATTCACTGATGTGTACTAAACCAGGTCGTTCGGCGCCAATCTCCACAAAAACCCCGAATTTTTCAATCTTCGTTGCCTTGCCTGAGACGACCATGCCCTTCTTGATTTCACGCCATTCAAGTTTTAAGGGTTCGATCATGGTTAACTCGATACGATCTTTATTCTGTTCTATTCGACGTACCCAAACATCCACAGTCTGTCCCACCTGAACCACATCATCCACCTTGTTTACGGCTTCTTTCCTGAGTTGGGATATATGTACAACTCCTGGTATTTCTAGCCCAATATCCACGATTGCCCCGGCCAGAGTTGTCTTGATTACAGTCCCAGTAAAATGCATCTTCCGTTTCACTTCACTGATATTGTTAATTCCGCTGATTTCCGCGGTTTCAGGGGTTGCTAAGGTATTCTCCATAGCACGATCTCCAATATGGTATACAACATACAACCGCCAAATTTGGCGGAACATGCCAAAATCTGGGGGGAGGCGGGCGAATCACTAAACTACCCGCGAATTTTGATTATACCCCGCGCATTTGAAAAAGTCAAAAATTGGGGATTAATATTGAATGAATCCTCCCCTGCTCATCTTTCGAATTGAATTCAACCATTCGTCTAGAGCAGAGCATTTCTCTCATCCAGCACCGTTGGAATTCCTCTCGCCTCTTGGTACCCATCTGTCAACCTTGTTAAAGTATCCAGTAGGCTTTCCTGCCAATTTTCCTGCCTGGCGAGAGGCATCCATAGGGCAGTCTTTCCAATTCTTACGCCTATACCTGGATCCCCCATATTTTCTGGAGAGGACCCACCTCGAAAGCGTAGGGCGATTTGATCGTTCTCAACGCTGACTGCTCCCAGGTCGGCTTTCTCCGCCAATAGCTTCACTTTCATCTGGTAGAGCAGATTCTCCACCTCCTCAGGCAACGGTCCAAAACGATCGTCGAATTCCTCTGACAAGGCATCTACCTCGTTTATTGACCGTAAACTTGCAATTCGCCGGTACAATCGGAGGCGTATATTCTTATCCGGCACGTAATCAGCAGGGATGCTCACATGTAGCGGCAAATCTACCCTTACCAATCTTAGTTTAAGATCCACTGTGCGTTCCAATTTTTCGGGTGGCAGACCGCTTGCTACTCGTTGACGATTGACAGCTTCAGCTAATAATCGTGTGTATAGGTGGAATCCAACCGCAGCGATATTTCCATGCTGGCGCGTACCTAAAATATCTCCCGTACCTCGAATCTCTAGATCCCGCATAGCGATGGAAAAACCTGCCCCCAGCTGGGCATTTTCAGCAATGGTCTCTAACCTCTGGCGAGCCTCCGGTGTAGGTGACTTGCGACGATGTTTAAAAAAATATGTATAAGCCCGTTGAGCGCCACGCCCTACCCGGCCACGCAGCTGATAAAGCTGCGCGAGCCCAAACGTATCAGCCCGGTCTACAATCAACGTGTTGGCGTTGGGTATATCCAAGCCGGACTCGATAATCGAAGTGCTCAATAAAACATCCACTTCGCCCTCGGCGAATTGCTCCATCCGTTCTGAGAGCTCATTTTCCGGCATCTGGCCATGGGCAATGGTAATGCGCGCCTCCGGCACCAATCGTTCTAAGTGACTCCTCATTGAATTAATCGTCTGGACGCGATTGTGTACGAAAAACACTTGCCCGCCACGTTCTAATTCTCGAATGATCGCCTGTCTGACCAGCCGCTTGGAATATGGTCCCACATGGGTAACGATCGGTAAGCGCTCTTCAGGCGGTGTATTAATTGTGGAGATATCCCTCACACCCGTCAAGGCCATATAAAGGGTCCTCGGAATGGGCGTCGCTGTCATGGTTAGCACATCTACTTCCGTACGCATTTTCTTGAGAAATTCTTTATGCGTCACGCCAAAACGTTGTTCCTCGTCGATGATCAACAATCCCAAATCCTTGAATTCCACATCGCCTTGCAGCAGTCTATGGGTACCGATCACGATATCGACACCGCCCATCGCCAGCCGGTACAGGATTTCCCGCTGCTGTTGCGGCGTACGGAAGCGCGACAGCATTTCCACCTCTACCGGAAATGCCGTCAGGCGCTCACGAAATGTATAAAAGTGCTGCTGGGCTAGTACCGTCGTAGGCACCAGCATGGCGACTTGCTTGCCATCCATAATAGCTTTAAAAGCCGCTCGCAGGGCAACTTCGGTTTTCCCATAGCCCACATCCCCGCAGATTAACCTATCCATCGGCCGGGGACTTTCCATATCAATCTTGACGTCTTTGATAACCCGAAGCTGGTCCTCGGTTTCTATGTAAGGGAAACTGGCCTCTAATTCACCTTGCCAGGATGTATCAGGGGAAAATGCGTGCCCGGCCACGATCTGTCTCTGGGCATAGAGCTGCAGCAGATCCTCTGCCACCTCTTCGACAGCTTCTTTAACCCTGGTTTTTGAGTTACGCCACTCGACTCCTCCCAAACGACTGGGTGAGGGTATCCGGCTGTCATGTCCGACGTAACGGGTCAATCGGTCTGCTTGGTGCACGGGCACAAACAGCTGGTCGCCTTCGGCGTATTCCACCGCCAGATATTCCCTCTCGACCCCTTCAACCGCCCGGTTCACTAAACCCAGGAAACGCCCGATGCCATGATCTACATGTACCACCCAGTCACCAACTTGCAGATCTGCATAAGCCGATTCCGGAGGCTCAACGATGCCCCGATAGCGTTTCCGTGGTTCTGGCCGGCGCCACCCAAAAATTTCACCGTCCGTGAGTAAGTGCAAGTGAGGCCCTTTAGGTGAAACCCCAGGCGCGAATGTCCATCCTTCTGCCAGACTGCCCTCAACGAATTCAGGGGCATGCGCCTCAAGGTTCTTATTTACGCCTTGTTCAAACCACAGTTCCTCCAGCCGGGCAGACTGCCGCGAGACTACCACGACACTTTCTCCAAGCGCATATAAATGCGCAAGATGATCCAACAACGGTTTAAGACGACCGCCAAATCTCGGTCCGGATGTGAACGCTTGAGCCAGATCTGACTTCTCAAGTTCGGTTGCTGGCCCAAGCACAATTGCCTGGTGAGTGCTCAGGGTTTCTTGTATCTCGCTCCAGGTTAAGTAAGGCAATGGGAAACTGTCCTCGAGTAATCCCTCCTCTACAAAATCCGAACGCATACCCACTGCCTTCTCTTCGATTTCGCTGATTGTGTCTTCCAGAAACCCCCAATTATCAATAAAAACCAGCGCCCCCTGCGGCATGTAATCCAGCAGGCTGGCTGGAGTCGTATGCAAGAGCGGGATATGAAACTCTGAGATTTCCTTAGCCTCGAGGTCTTGCGGGACGCTCTCAGACATTATGAACTCCCGCGCCGGCGTCAACAGCAGCCTTTTTTGAGTTCCGATCGTTCGCTGGGTAGCCGCATCAAACTGGCGCATTGTATCGATCTCATCGCCATAGAATTCCAGGCGAGTCGGTTGGAGTTCCGCCGGAGGCCATATGTCCAGAATTCCTCCCCTACGCGCGAAGCCTCCGGGTGCTACAACCGTAGTAACGGGTTGGTACCCTACCGTTACCAAGTAACGGATTAGCCTCTCAAGTTGGATAGATTGACCCGCTTTTAGCGTACGTGTTGCCTTTAGAAATTCCCGCCTCGGTATTGTGCGGGTCATCAATGCACGCGCGGGAGCGATGATAATTGGCGCTGAAGTGGGTTTTATCCCTTGAGGAAGGAGGTAAGATACCAGGCTGGTGAAAACCGCCAGCCGGTCCCGGCGGGTTCCTTCTCCCCACGGCGCATCTTCATAGAAAAGTGATGTCGGCTCAGGGAAAAATAACCTGGTTCGACCGGGTGCCCATATCGATAGCTCATCAACCAGGCTGAGAGCATGGTCACTGCGGTCAGTAACCAGCACAATTGGTTGTTCTATCTTCGAATTCAGTGCCAGAAGGACAGGTAATCGCGCCGACCGGCGCAAAGCCAGATTTGGAACGCTTTCACCTCTCTGGATAGCTTCGATCAGGTCTTTCAAAAGTACTGAAATTTGATGGATCAATGCGTCAAGTGTCATTTTTCATTTAAAATGCTAATCATTCTTTTCATCGACGACCTGGGTGTTATATTGGGTCATGGCTGCCTCCAGCCCCTCTGTAATGTACGTCAGCACCGCCCCAACGGCCTGATCCAGGATATCAGGCAGCACTTCTAATTCCTCTTTGGAAAAATCGTGCAATACATAATCGGCTGCCTCCAACCTTCCGGGAGGTCGACTGATCCCGATACGCAATCGCGGGAATTCCTGGGTGCCGAGTCTTTCAAGGATGGAAACCACACCGTTATGCCCACCAGCTCCTCCGGATGGGCGCATGCGCAAGGTTCCCATTGGCAGGTCTACATCGTCATAAACTACGAGTGAATTCGTCAAAGGTACTTTATAAAAGCGAACCAGCGAGCTAACTGCCTGGCCCGATAAATTCATATAAGTTTGAGGTTTGGCTAAAGCCAATCGCCTTTCCAGATAGTCAGTCTTGGTTACCAGGGCTTGGGATTCCATCCGCCCAAATGTCACCCCCAGGCGACTCGCAAGCTTGTCGATCAACATAAAGCCCACGTTGTGGCGATTACTCTTGTACTCACGCCCAGGGTTGCCCAGACCGACGATCAAATAGATTGAATTACGCTGAATTTCATCCACTAATATTAACCTCTAACCTCTCTTTCCTTTTAAAATAGACCGCACTGTTTGATATAGGACGATCCCAGCAAAAAGCCCCATGCTTACCAGGGCTCCTTTCCCTAGACTGGTAAAGATGTCCTCTCGGGAAATTTGAGCCGGGTTAGCAGGCATTGGTGTGATCGTATAAGGGATCAGAGTGGCTGTTGATGTGAGTGTGGCGCTTGGTATAGGGGTATCCCCTGGAGCAGGTGTGTCTGTCGGCACCAGTGTGCTGGTTTCAATCGGGCTGTAGTTTCGCACCCTCAGATAGGAAACAGTAGTCTTCACCTGGCTACCATCCTCCAGATACACAATCAGCTGTAAGTTGTAATTACCGTCTGTTATCGTGGTTGTATCCCATTGGACCCATTTCCCATTCGAGATCGGTTCCTCGCTCTCTTCAATCACGAACCATGTCCCTGGGGCACCCTGGCTGTAAGAAAAGCTTAATTCAGCTGATCGAAAGCCGTCAACCGCCGTGTTGACCGTAACCGGTACACTCCCTTGCAGAGCTTGTCCAGCTAGAGGAGTCAAAATAGCTGCCTGAGGTGGCTCTGAGGTTGGTTCCACTTCTTGTGGCTTGATGTGCCCTGCAAGTGGCATGACCAGCCATAATATCAATATCAAACGTAGGGTGTGCAACATGGCAATCCTTAAGTTTAACACGGAGGCACAAGCTGGTCAAACTTTTCAAGCCTGTTTTGTTATTGTTCAGCGAACATGTCATCTATTAAAAAGTATAAGCATCATAAATAGCCGGGAAACGTTAACAAGGTCTATCCCACCCTCGGCGTACCACGCGCTCCTCAACTGGTATAATTTTATTAGAAATGGTTGAATTGGTTTAGGTAAGTGCGTGGTGCCTGGAACCAACCGCGTAATTTCGTGGTTGAAAGGAAAATTCAATTGAATAAACGCATCTGCATCTGGTTGCCTGAATGGTACTGCTCTTCATGTTGAATGATTTTCCCTTATCAGTGTATGAGCGAACTGGCTTGAGAGGCCATGACAGCTGTCGATGATATTAAATCCCGCATAGATATCGTTGATATAGTATCCGAAACGGTGCAGCTGCGCCGTACTGGGAAAAACTATACCGGTTTTTGCCCATTTCACAGCAACACGCGCACGCCTGCCTTCGTAGTTTTTCCTGAGACAGGCACTTGGCGCTGTTTTGGACAGTGCAATGAAGGGGGAGATATATTTGGATTTGTGATGAAGAAAGAGGGCTGGGATTTTGCCGAGGCCTTGAAATATCTGGCCGGGCGCGCCGGTGTGGAGCTCAAACCGCTTACTCCTCAGGAGCAGACGGCTGTGGAAGAAAACCAGGTTCTGCGAGATTTATTGGAAGGGGCGGTCACCTTTTATCAACATAATTTGACTAATTCCGCAGCTGGTAAGCAGGCTCTCGACTACCTTCAGCAGACGCGCGGTCTTAATGATGAAACCATCGAAGCCTTTGGGTTGGGATATGCCCCTGAATCTTGGGATGCCACCACACTCCACTTACAGTCCAAAGGCTATACCGAAAAAGACTTGCTCGACGCTGGATTAGTCACTCAGCGCGAATCTGGCGGCGTTTATGATCGCTTCCGTCACCGGGTAATGTTCCCCATCCGAGACTACCGTGGTCGCATGGTTGGTTTCGGGGCGCGCATCTTAAACCCGCAAGATATGCCCAAGTTTCTAAATTCTCCCCAAACCGCCCTCTTCGATAAAGGTCGACTGCTCTATGGGTTGGATCGCGCTCGTAAGACTATTCGCGCCTTGGACCAAGCGGTCATTGTTGAGGGTTACCTGGATGTGATTGCTCTACACCAGGCGGGTTATGCCAATGCCGTCTCGCCGATGGGCACAGCCTTGACGGAGGCGCAGCTACGATTGCTGAAACCCTACACACGCAGCATTGTGCTGGCGCTGGATGCGGATGCTGCCGGCGATAAAGCCACCTTACGTGGCCTTCAAATTGCACGCCAGGCCCTTGACCGGGAATCCGATCCGGTATTCGATGCGCGCGGTTTGTTAGGGTACGAGGCACGCTTACAGGCGGATATTCGCGTGACCACCCTCCCCGAGGGCATGGATCCCGATGAGGTGGTCATTAGCAACCCATCTGAATGGGAGCGGATCTTGGCAGAGGCCCGCCCGGTCGTAGTGCATGTCATGGATACCCTGTCTGCCAATCGTGATCTCGAAAATGGTAAGGTGAAATCCGAGATCGCCGCTCAGGTACTGCCGCTCATCAACGATCTCTCTGACCCCATCGAGCGGGACACTTACCGCCAGCGGCTGGCACGCTTGCTCAAAGTTGACGAGCGTACCTTAATTGGAGGTAGATCGACCCGGGGGCGCGGACGCAGATCCTTCTCGAGACCTGCCATCTCGCCTCGTCAAGGTGAAGGGCAAACCCTAGCAGGTCTGTTGGGCGTGAGTGATCCGGCAGCCGCTCGCTATGCCCTGGAAGCGCATTGTCTGGGTGTTTTGCTCCGACTTCCCGATCTGGTTTATCGGGTTGATCGTGCCTTACAAGAGCGCAGCCTTTCGCGGTTGTCCCTCGACGATTTCGAATCAGCTGACCATCGCGCTTTGTTGCGTTTTATCGAAGAATCGTTGGAACAGGATCATGCTGAACCACTGCACTATGTTTTCAATAGTTTATCCTTACCGCTCATGGATCTGGCAGACGGGTTATTGGAGAACACGGAAAAGCTAGATCCGAATGAAGAGCGTGTTATGGATGATCTCATACGAACTATCTTAGAATTACGGCGACGCCACTTGCACCAGAACATTGAGTATTTACGGTTCTTAATGGAGGAGGCGCAAGAATCAGGCGACAGACGTGCAAGCGATTACCAACAATCGATGATGCAGTACATCATGACTTTACGGACATTGGATCAGGCCTTAGGTCAGTACACAAGCCGTGTTGTTTGATGACAAAGTCGAAAAATAGAATTGGACTTCAAGATTCAGAACCGGACGATCTTTTCCCGGAGATCGCTGACGAGCAAGACGACTCGAATGGCAGATTGCCCGTGGATCGGGTAGACGATCTGCTGTCAGAAGCTGGTTTGAACGAGGAAGGAGAACCGGATCAAGACGAGCTTTCTAGAGAAGAGCAGGATCTGGAAAATCTAACCAAAGAGGAGCCGATTGATTTGCTGGAAAATCCCAGCTTAATGATTGAATTAAATGAAGATCCCGTCCGCTTGTATCTCAAAGAAATCGGGGGAATTGACCTTTTATACACGGATCAGGAATTTTGGTTGTCCAGCCGTATGGAGGCAGCCAGGCGCATTGATTTGCTTGCCCGGCAGCATCCGATCGCCAAGCGAGGTGATTCCCTACCTCGCAGCATTTACCGCGCGCTCTTTGATGAGTTGAGAACTTCCTGGGGTCGCGTGGTAGAAGATACGACTCGCTTAGGATTCGATATGCCC
>Ga0315551_10001523_pt1 | contig 17456 bp, 19 predicted proteins | sample SalMarSW160290MG_FD_203678 | JGI IMG/M metagenome (GOLD analysis project Ga0315551, IMG submission 203678) | Salt marsh sediment microbial communities from the Plum Island Ecosystem LTER, Massachusetts, United States - Salt Marsh Sediment SW1602-90 ...
TCCAGGGCAACCCAGGTGAGAGCACCTGCTCAGCGTATCTAACATTATCCGTGTAAATAATCATTACCCGCTTCTCTTCACTTCTTGAAGCGGTCGTTAGAAAACGTGTCTTTAACGCGGCGGGATTTACCCGTCAGCCACCCGATCCGTATGTCCGTCTGTCTGTCGAACTCAGGAACATAGGGTTTAATATCCAGCAGTGGCGTACCATCGACGATGTCCACGTTTGATATGTACAGTGTTGTGCCGTCGATTCTGTCAAGCGGCACAACCGAAATGCCTATGGGGTTCGGTCGTCGGGGCGCACGAGTTGAAAATAGGCCACGAAGGGTATCTTCAAGAAATGGCTTCACTTTTAACGAATAACCTTCCGAGAGATGAAAGTGGTAAATCAGGATAATGTGAGAAAAACCATCGAGGTCAGCCAACCCTTCTTTGAATTCATCATACAGCTCGACAGTTCCTTTGACCCCTTTGGCTGCCTTCGGCTGGATGGGCACCCCATGGGGGCTCTTGAAAGGTGAATGTATAATACCTATAGGTCGATATCGAATCTCTTGCAATTCTTGTAGCCTCAGGTGCTTGCAGTTTCAGATAACACCTTCAATCTACGACCCTTTGCAGGAGAAGGCAAACCATCACCTCAGACCAGGTTTTCAGGTTTTGTTTGGTTCCAATCTCCCCAAAGCCGAATATGTCATTCCCCGCTCTCTTTTTTCCTCTGTAACACTCTCTTTTGCCCTTCTACGATTTTTTCGTGATGGTACGAACCTTCCCGTACCAGCTTTCCACCACAATCCGGGCATCTTTCCTCCTGACACGGAATGCCCCTTCCATGCGCCTTCCTGTAACCACATTTTGGGCAGATGCAAAATCCGGTGGCGCCGCCTCCACGCCCCCCCATTCCCATCCCACCACCCCTACGGCCTCCCTGATCTCGACGGGCCTGGCTTCCCTGTCCTACCGCTCGATGGATTTTGGTGCTTTGGCAATACGGACACTCATGCGGCCTGCCTCCACTGAAGGGGACTTCCCAAGTGGTGCCGCAGTTGTCACAATGGAACTTTCGCATATCCGACATTTAAATATTACCTCCTTCTATTCTCAGCGCTTTGCCGCCAACCAGAACCTCCGCCACTTTTCCGTGATAGAAATCCCCGTTGGTTTGAAATAGCAACAATAGGGCACTCGTCTCACTCGCCTGGGATAGCGCAGCCTAACCAAGCAGTTCACCTCCCAATTTTTTACCAGCATATTATAAGCATATGCCCATAATGTGTCAGGAAAATTTTATGACATAAATCGCCCCACACAAAAAGTGAGAGGGACTAGAAAACAGGGAACAATGTGTTGAAAAACGCCTCAGGCCTGCAGTGCCTTCAGAGCCTCGTCATAGCTGTCGAAATGTTCAAAGATGGTAATCAGTCGGGTAATAGCTAAAAGGTTTTCAATCCTATCAATATTAGCGAGCACCATTCGTCCGCCGGCCTTTTTGACTGAGGCCAACGCCGAGATCAACATACCTAACCCCTGCGAGTTCGTCCAGTCGACTTTTCCCAGATCGACAAGCACATTACTCTTGTTTAGGTTGAGATACTCGTGAATTCTCCCGTGAAAACGAGTTGCGTCTTCTCCTCCGAGCATCCTACCTGAGAGTTTAAAGACAACAACATTCCCTACTAAATCGTCAGTAAATTTCATCACTACTCTCCCGTTTCACTGCGTTACACTGATTTGTTTATTCCTCTCATATCTCAATAGGTCAAAACTCTTAAGGAAACAACAAAAATCTACTCTCGCTGTACTCAATACTACGATTTGATATAACCAATGTTTCCAATGCCCGAGTGTTTCCCACCAAAAGAGTTTGATATTACGGGCAGCATAAATTATTATTAGTTGATAAAAAGACACAGCTTATGGAAAGCGTGTCATAGTAAAACAAAAATATAGTAGGTCAGGTTCTCCACCTGAAGCGGACCAGAGGCGGATGAGAAACCCAACCTACTGGACTTTTGCAACAGCTTTATTAGGGGTCCGGTCTTACGTATGCTGGGTAAGGAACAGATAAGACCATGACCAGTGGTAGTTCGTTATGACAGTGGGTTTTTTTCAGTTTGCGCCCATCTTAGGCGATGTTCAGGCAACAATACGTAAGATCGACAGGTTTATCGCCCTTGCCAAGACGGCAGACCTTCTCGTCCTGCCAGAGTTATGTAATTCCGGCTACAACTTCGAATCGCACAAGCAAGCCTGGGATACATCAGAGACGGTCAAAGACAGCATCTTTGTCCGACATATCGAATCCATATGCCGTGGAAATAATATGTACATTGTATCTGGATTCAATGAGAGGGACAATGATCGCTTGTATAATTCAGCAATATTAGTCGGGCCTAATGGGTACATCGGCCAATATCGTAAACTACATTTATTCGACAGTGAAAAGGATTACTTCACACCCGGAAATATTGGTCTACCCATTTTTGATATAGATCTGTGCAAGGTAGGTATACTTATCTGCTTTGATTGGATATTTCCGGAAGTCTGGCGGATACTAACCCTAAAAGGCGCAGATATTATCTGTCATCCCTCAAATCTTGTCATACCGGGATTGGCTCAGAAATCGGTTCCCGTACATGCCGTTACCAATCGAGTTTTTGTAATAACTGCAAACAGGATCGGGACTGAGGGCAACCTCTCATTCACCGGCCTGTCAACTATTGCTGATCCCAGAGGTGAAGTACTTGTTCAAGCTTCCCAATCAGACGAAGAAATCAAAACCATAAACATTGACATCTCGATAGCAAGAGATAAGATGGTGACACCACGAAATGACGTATTGGCAGATAGAAGACCTAAAGAGTATGCGTTGCTGCTGGAAACCTGACTGCAATCTATCCCCTACTTGCAGTAGACCGAGACTGTTATGTCTCTTCTAGTGTTAAGTGAGTTCTGATGCGGGGTCGCCTCTTACTTATTATTATACAATAAGTTACGGGGGCGTACAGGCTTAGCTTGCCGACCATTCTCTTTGTTGGGAGAAAATAATTAAATTGGTTAAAATAAAGATGAATGTTGGGAACTATTAGCCCCCATCTTCAGTTAAAAAAATACTTTACGGATTTGTAATGTTTTCGTATAATTGATAAATGACAGTGAAGATATGGTATTCACACGGTAAGGCAAATGAGAATCTCGGCAGTTGAAAAATACGGACTCAGATGTTTGATAGCTCTGGCGCGGAAGGGATCAAACAGACAGTTATCTATTTCTGAGATTGCACAATTGGAGGGTCTCTCCATCCCTTATACGTCCAAGCTTCTGTCAATTCTGCGCCGAGCCGGTTTAGTGACTGCTGTTCGCGGTCGGGGTGGCGGATTCCGCCTTAAACAACATCCTCGCAAGGTCAACTTGCTGGAGGCGATCACCTCCCTCGGCGGTCCATTATTTGCCCCCGATCACTGTACCCAATACACAGGGCAAATGGACAGATGTGTGCATATGGGTAATTGTTCCATGTACGTGGTTCTTCATAACCTGACCAGGCACCTGAGTGAGTTGCTTTCCAGTACTTCATTGCAGGACCTGATTGACACCAAGAAACTCATCTCTGGCGGGGATACCGTTTCTCGCCTTCAAACTAAAAACTCCCTTTTGACTCTCCATCCGACCAAAAATACTATTAATAGCGGCCAGCAAAAGGTAACGAACGTAGGAAATAAAGGTTAACATATCCATGACTGAAAAAAACCCACTGCTTGATTTCAGGGACATACATGTTGAAGTAGAAGGCAAGGAGGTTATCCGTGGGGTTTCGCTGCAGGTATACTCCGGCCAGATTCATGCCATTATGGGCCCCAACGGTTCAGGTAAGTCCTCTCTTTCGAATGCTCTGATGGGACATCCTGATTACTCCATCATCAAAGGCGAGGCCTACCTCGACGGCCAGAACATGTTGAAGATGAGCCCTGATGAGCGCTCCCACGCTGGCCTGTTTCTTGCCTTCCAGTATCCTCTGGCCATTCCCGGTGTTACTGTAGCCAACTTCTTGCGGACAGCGCTGAAGTCACACCGTGGGAAAGACGCCGATATGTCGGATTTTCGCAGAATCTTCCTCAAGCAGATGAACGCCCTGTCGATTGATCGTTCTTTTGCCACCCGGTATTTGAACGAAGGATTCTCCGGCGGGGAAAAGAAGAAGGTTGAGATTCTGCAAATGGCGATGTTGAATCCCAAGATAGCGCTCCTGGACGAAACCGATTCCGGTCTGGACATCGACGCATTAAAGATCGTATCTAATGAAATCAATCGCTTCCACAACGATAACAACGGCATCCTGCTGGTGACTCATTACCAGCGCTTGCTCAATTATGTGAAGCCGCATCATGTTCATGTCATGATTAGTGGCCGGCTGGTTAAGTCAGGCGGACCCGAACTTGCCCTCCAGCTCGAGGAAAAAGGCTACGACTGGATTGAAAAGGCAACCCGGGGAAAAGTCGAGGTGTAGATATGTCTGATTCCGCCAAGCAGCCCAACAGCGATCTAACAAACCTCAACAATGACTATGCCACCAAGTACGGCTTTCGCGATCCGGTGGATTATTTTCATAAGGGTGCCAAAGGCATCAACCATGAAGTGGTTGAAATGATCTCCAAGTTGAAAAAAGAGCCGCGGTGGATGACCGACCGCCGTCACGAGGCGCTTGATATGTTTTTTTCCAAGCCAATTCCTCAGTGGGGAAACACGGCTCTCCTCAACGAGATTGATTTCCAGAATATTTACTACTTCGTGAAGCCGGTCAAAGAGATGAGTAAGGACTGGGACGATGTGCCGGAGTACATCAAGAAGACGTTTGATAGGCTTGGAATTCCTGAAGCGGAGAAAAAATTCCTCGGCGGTGTTTCAGCCCAGTACGAGTCGGAGGTTGTCTACCACTCGATGCGTGATGATTTGAAAAAGCAGGGAGTCATCTTCCTGAGCATGGACGGCGGTCTGCACGAGCAGGAGGAAGTCGTCCGGAAGTACTTCGGGACAGTTGTTCCACCTGCCGACAACAAGTTTGCGGCTCTGAATACGGCCGTATGGTCGGGCGGGTCGTTCATTTACGTCCCGCCGGGCCTGGATGTCAAGATTCCCCTGCAGGCTTATTTTCGAATCAATGTCGAGAACATGGGGCAGTTTGAACGGACGCTCATCATCGCCGACAAAGGCTCGCGGGTGCACTACATCGAAGGTTGCACCGCCCCGATTTATTCGACTGAATCGCTGCATGCGGCAGTCGTGGAAGTGATTGCTCTCGAGGGAGCCTATATCCGATATACCACGATTCAAAACTGGGCTCGCAATATCTTCAACCTCGTCACCAAGCGTGCCTCGGCTTACCGGAATGCCACCGTAGAATGGATCGACGGGAATATCGGTTCTCGGCTGAGCATGAAGTACCCGTGTATCCAGCTTGTGGGCGAAGGAGCTAAAGCCGAGGTGCTCTCGGTTGCTTTTGCCGGAATCAATCAGCATCAAGACGCCGGTGCCAAGGTTATCCATGCTGCCCCCAATACCTCGTCACGGATTACGTCCAAGTCAATCTCGAAGGATAACGGACGCGCCTCGTATCGTGGATTGGTGAAGATTTACAAGAATGCCGTAAATTCTAAAGCCTCGGTTGAATGCGATGCCCTGTTGATCGGTGAAGAAGCCCGTTCCGACACTTATCCCACGATGGAAATCGACAACGATCAGGTCAAAGTGGAACACGAAGCGCGAGTATCCAAGGTCGCCGAGGAGCAGTTGTTTTACCTGACCAGCCGCGGTCTCACTGAGGATGAAGCCCGTCTCTTGATCGTCAATGGTTTTATGGAACCCTTTACCAAGGAGCTCCCGATGGAATACGCAGTGGAGCTCAATCGGTTGATAGAACTTGAAATGGAAGGCACGGTAGGGTAAAAATGAACAAGACGTCTACCAAAAGCAGCCTCGAATCAGAATACTTGATTGACGAGTTTGCTCCGGCGCTTGAACGTGGTCCGCAGTGGCTCAGGGAACGGCGGCGGGTGTTGCGTCAAGAGTTCAATAGCACCCCTCTCCCCCGTCGAGGCTTGCATACATGGAGATACACCGACCCGAACAAGTTCTTGATAAGGCACGATACTGTTTTAGATACTGCCTTCGACAATGGCTACGATGATGTCGAAAAAGTCGAGCTCGCTCACCTTGAACAAGGACACTTGTCAGGTCTGGTGATTGATCATGGCGGGCGGGAAATCAAGTTACACGGCTTAGAGGAACTTTCCGAAAAAGGTATCGTTGTCACTACCCTCTCAGAAGCAGTGAGCAGACATAAGGAGCTTGTCGAAAGATACTTGTACCAATTGGTCAACGGCAAAACGGGCAAGTTTGAGGCGATGAACGGAGCTCTGTTCAATGACGGGATATTCATTCATGTCCCCAACGGCAAAACAGTCGAGAAGCCTCTGCACCTGTTACATGAAGCAGGAGGAGAGAACTCAGCCAACTTCCACCGGGTGTTGATTGTGGTTGGAAAAAACGCCGAACTGACAGTCATCGATGAATACGGAGGTGGTGCATCCGACATAGATCGAGGCGTCAGTTATACCAACAGCGCGGTCGAGATTTTTGGTTTTGAAGACAGCATGGTTCGTTACGTTCTGTTTCAGCGCCAGGCGGCGTCTGCCCATTTGTACCTGACCCACCGCGCCAGAATTGAGAGCGGCGCATCCATGTTGACCATACCCCTTTCCTTCGGAGCCTCCCTATCAAAGCAGAACTTCGGCGTCATCCTCAATGGCGAGGGAGCCGAAAGTAAGATGTACGGCCTTTTGTTCGGATCGGGACACAAGCATTATGACAACCATACCTTACACCACCATGTCTCCAGCAGAACAACATCAAATATAGATTTCAAAGTAGCGCTTCGAGACCGGGCGGTATCAGCGTACACCGGCTTGATTCGTATTGAAAAGGGGGCCAAGGCATGCGAAGCCTACCAGGAAAACCGAAATCTGTTGCTTAACAGGGGAGTCAAAGCTGAAACCATTCCGGAACTTGAGATACTCAATGAAGACGTGAAATGCTCGCACGGCGCCACGATTGGCCCGATTGACCCCCTTTCTGTATTCTACCTGACCTCGCGCGGCATTCCACAGAATGAAGCAGTACAAATGATCGTGTCCGGCTTCGCGGAGTCAACCTTCAAGCAGATCCCCAAGGGTCTCAAAGAACGAATCACCGACTCTGTGGCTCAACGATTAGAGGACATATAGTCTATGGCTGAATTCAGAAAAGTTGCAAACGTGAAGGTTGTCCCCGAAGGCAACATGAAAGCGTTTGAAATCGGTCACCACCGGTTTGTCCTCTGCCACATCAGTAGCGGTATTTTCGCCGTCGCGGATGAGTGCTCCCATGATTCCGCTCCTATCAGCGACGGTGAATTGCGTGGGGAAGAAATCATCTGTCCCCGCCATGGAGCGCGGTTCAACATTAAGGACGGGAGCGTAAAAGCCCCTCCCGCATTGGTCCCAATTGATACCTACGAAACCAAAGTCGAAGGAGACGACATTTGCGTTTTGCTCGATTAAACCAAGCAGTACCATCAGGAAAGTAAAGGTGGATGGAATTGAAAACAAAAAACAATCCGACGGCTATTGATGTCGAAAGCTGTCGATTAAACCACGAAAGCATTAAGGCGGACTTTCCCATTCTCAATCAGAAGGTCAACGGACACCGTCTGGTATATCTCGACAACGCTGCCACCACCCAAAAACCACGAGTGGTCATTAACGCTCTTATCGAGTACTACCGAAAGACGAATGCCAATATCCATCGAGGATTCCATTCCCTGGCAGAAAAAGCCACTAAGGAATACGAACAGACACGCGAACACGTGGCTCGTTTCATAGGCGGTGTTGACCCCAACGAAATCATCTTTACCAAGGGGACAACCGAATCGATAAACCTTGTCACCTACTCGTGGGGCGAGACCAACATCAAGGAGGGCGACGAGATTGTTATTACTGAGATGGAGCATCACTCCAATCTCGTCCCGTGGGTGATCCTCACCCAGAAAAAAAAGGCGGTGCTCAAGCGGATACCAATCACACTCTGCGGGCATCTCGATCTCAGCGACATTGACAAGATTATAACATCAAAGACAAAACTGCTGGCCCTGACACACATGTCAAACGTGCTGGGTACAATCAATCCGGTTGCGGAATTGGCCGAGCTAGCCCACAGACACGGCGCTGTGGTTCTGGCCGATGGTGCCCAGGCTGTCCCCCACTTACCGGTCGATGTGAAAGCTCTGGGTGTAGACTTTTATGCCTTCTCCGCGCACAAGATGCTCGGTCCTACCGGAGTAGGGGTACTCTATGGACGTCGCGAGCTGCTTGAAGCGATGCCGCCGTTTAACACAGGCGGAGAGATGATTCGTGAAGTTCGATTTGACCGAATCACCTGGGCCGACGTGCCATATAAATTCGAAGGCGGCACGCCTAATATCGGCGACGTCATAGCCTTCGACTCGGCTCTGACGTATCTGGAAGAAATGGGGATGGATAACATCCGACAGCACGAGATCAATCTTGTGCAGTACGCTATCGAAAGGCTCTCGGGACTTGACGGAATTGAAATCCAGGGACCGCAAGAATCTTCTCTGCGGGGTGGGGCAATATCGTTTACAGACAAGGACATTCATCCACATGATATCAGTCAGTTTCTTGACTCACGGGGAGTCGCCATTAGGGCCGGTCACCACTGCGCCCAACCGTTGATGCGCACTCTCGGCAAGGTTGCCACAGCAAGAGCGTCTTTGTATATTTATAACGATATGACCGACGTTGACGAGCTGGTGCGAGCGTTGATAGACATGAGGAAATACTTTGGACTATGAGCGAATCGCTTGACAATATGTATCGCGACATCATCCTCGACCACTACCGATCCCCGCGGGGAAGAAAGCCACTGAACAAGTCGGACATCACTTCCAACGGCGTCAACCCCTCCTGCGGCGATGAGATTTCCATTGAGTTGGAAATCGATGACGGCATGGTCAAAGACGTTCATGTTGACTGTCGCGGTTGTGCCATTTCGGTAGCATCCGGTTCCATACTGGCGGAAGTAATCAAGGGTAAATCCCTCGCAGAGGTCAAGAGAATCGCTCAGATGGTCAGAAGAGTACTCAAGGGAGAGCTGATGGATATCCCGGATGAACTGGGTGATCTCGACGCTTTGCAGGGGGTGCGTTATTTCCCGGTGCGTATAAAGTGCGCCCTTTTGGCATGGCTAACCCTCATGGAAGGAATCAAGAACCATGAGAATGGCCACGGTGATGTCCGCACCATCGTGTCGACCGAAGACGGTGAGTAAGTTCTGGCGTTTGTCATGGTTCGACTCCGCTCACCATGACGTAGGTCACCCAGTGTGACTTTGTTGATAAAGCGGCCAACGGCCGTCACCCTGAGCGGAGTCGAAGGGTGAGCGCAACCCAAGAGAATACCAAGTGGAAGCATAGCTTGTGGGAAAAAATATGCCAGTGCCAACTAAAGAAGAAATCATCGCAGCCCTCAAATCGGTCCATGACCCTGAGATTGGCATCGGCATCATCGACCTTGGTTTGGTGTACGATGTCAATGTCGAACCGGAAGGGAAGGTTCAGATCAAGATGACCCTCACCACACCGGCTTGCCCGTATGGAGAAATTCTCATTGCCCAGGCCCATCGGGCAGTGGCTGAGCTGGAAGGTGTTAAGGAAGTCGAAATCAGGCTTGTCTGGGATCCGCCTTGGAATCCTAAAGAGATGTGCTCCGATGCCGCTAAAGATATTCTCAACATCTGGTAGCTTGATGGGAAAGTTATAACATACAAGGGGATAATTGTCTCTTTACATAGGAAACCGATTCCTATAGAATATGTTTTATAGGAGACAATGCCTTTTCTATCACTGTTAGTAAGTAATGAGGTTGATTCATGGTTGATGATGAGAATGAAGCTGACATAGCTTCTCTGAAAATTGATCGCGATAAAAAACAGAGCAACAAGCCCAGAAGCAAAAAGTGGATGGTTCTTGTCTGGGTAGCGGTTATCGCAATTGTAGTTGTTGCCTACTTCTTGTTCAAGGAAAGCATTACCCCCGCGAGGAAAGTCAAAGTAGCAACGGCTACCCTGATTACCGGTTCTGAGGCTGAAGCAAGTCTGGTAGCAACCGGATACGTAGTGGCGCAAAGAAAAGCGGAAGTAGCCTCCAAAGGAACCGGACGGCTGGTGTATCTCGGTTTTGAGGAAGGTGACACCGTCACTGTCGGCGAGATAATCGCCATTCTGGACAACGATGACATTAAAGCAAATCTGGAGCTGGCGCAAGCCGAGCTTGTCAAGGCGGAGGCGGACTCTCTCAATGCCGGGCGCAGCTATCGCCGCGCCAAGGAGCTGTTTGAGTCCGGTTCCATAAGAGAGACGGAACTGGAATCGGCTGAGACGGCGTACAAACTTGCCCTGGCCGCGGTGGCAGGAGCCGCCGCTAATGTCAAAGCCGCTGAGGTGGCTCTGGAGAACACATATATCAAAGCGCCCTTCGACGGCACTATTCTCACCAAGAACGCCGACGTCGGTGAGATTGTAGCTCCCTTTGCATCGTCCGCTTCATCAAAAGGGTCCGTTGTGACGCTGGCTGACATGAATTCGCTGGAAGTTGAAGCTGATGTGGCCGAGTCAAATATCCACAAGGTAACAGTCGGGCAGCGGTGTGAGATAATTCTCGACGCCTATCCCGACACGAGATACCCCGGATATGTCAAGAAGATTGTGCCGACTGCCGACCGGGCGCGGGCAACGGTGTTAACTAAAGTCGCTTTTCTGCAAAAGGACGACTGCGTGCTGCCGGAAATGTCCGCCAGGGTGAACTTCTTCGTCGACGATAGCGCAACCTTGAAGGTTAAGCAAAGACCGGTGGTTGCCGTTCCAAAAGAAGCCATCACCACTCGTAACGGACAAAAGGTTGTTTTCAAGGTCGAGAACGAGTACGTTACAGCAGTGCCCGTGAAAACGGGGCGGGAGCTGGGATCAATGACAGAAATCATAAGCGGCATCCAACAGGGTGAGCGCGTCGTTCTGTCTCCTCCCGGTAAGATGGTCTCCGGTCAAAAGGTTGAAATATCGTATTAAAATATCGTATCTTTGTGCATGACAGATGTCCTCCGTCTACCATGTTAGCGTAGTCTGGCAGCAGATGAGGAGAGACTACCCTAAAAGTCGGTTCGCAAGGTATGGAGGTATCAAGAGCAATCGCGATACAACATACAGTGAAGTTCGTCATTCCCGCGCAAGCGGGAATCCAGAAAAAGTGACTCTAAGTCCACCAACACACTTTGGATGGTCAGCTGGAAGTGACAAAAAAATGGATTCCTGTTTTCACAGGAATGACGACCTCGCTTTTTTATCCTCGGCACGTTTAAGACAGCCTCAAAACGTCCGCCGCCCACAAGTATATGTAAGGAAGAATGATGACAGAACCACTTGTACAACTGACATCAGTAGACAAGTCCTACTGGCGCGATAGTCTGGAGATACCCGTTTTGCACAATATCAACTTCGAAGTCCCAGAGGGCGAGTTTCTCGGTCTTATGGGGCCTTCCGGGTCCGGCAAGACAACGCTGTTGAATCTCATTGCCGGCATCGACCGACCTTCCTCAGGACGTGTCGTCGTATGCGGCGAGGACCTGTCCCGCCTTTCCGAGGGTGCTCTGGCACGCTGGCGGAGTCGGAATATCGGTTTTGTGTTTCAGCTTTACAACCTCATGCCGGTTCTGACTGCCTTCGAAAATGTGGAACTTCCACTTTTGCTGACGAAGTTGAATCGCTCGGAAAGACGGCGCCAAGTGGAAACCGCGCTTTCTATTGTCGGGCTGGCTGACCGCATGAAACATTATCCCAGCCAGCTCTCGGGTGGACAAGAACAGCGGGTGGCCATCGCTCGTGCCATCGTAACCGATCCGAATTTACTGCTGGCGGATGAGCCAACGGGCGACCTCGACAAACAGTCGGCCAAAGAGATAATGGAGCTTCTATCCCGTCTGAACAGAGAATTCAACAAAACCATCATTGTTGTAACACACGACCCGCGAGCCGCAGAGAAAGCCCGCATTATTCGACACCTTGATAAAGGGGAACTCGAAGCAGCATGAGAATTGCGAAGCTGATACGAAAAAACGCGACCCGCCACCCTCTCCGCACCGCTCTGACGGTTCTCGGACTGGCTATCGCCGTGATGGCTTTTGCCATTATCCGGACTACTGTTCACGCTTGGTATTCCGACGTTGAAGCTTCTTCACCGAACCGCCTGGTGACGCGCAATGCAGTATCGATGGTTTTTCCGCTTCCTTTATCATATAAGGAGAAAATCGCCAAGGTTGACGGCGTGACAGGTGTTTCTTATGGCCAGTGGTTTGGGGGAATATATGTGGATCCCAAAAACTTTTTCGTGCAGTTGGCTGTCGACCAGACCACCTTTTTTGATTTGTATCCCGAATACATAGTACCCCCTGACCAGTTGGAGGCCTTCTTGGCAGAACGCAACGCTGCCGTCGTCGGACGCAAGCTGGCTGATCGTTTTGGCTGGTCGGTAGGCGACGCTGTCAGACTCACCGGAACCATCTACCCGGGTGATTGGGATTTCATCATTAGAGGGATTTACACGGGAGCCAAGGAAAACACCCAAGAAGTAGCATGGTTTTTTCGTTTCGATTATATCGATGAACGAATGCGTATCGAGGCTCCTCCGCGAGCAGGCCAACTGGGATGGTACATCGTGCGGATTGCCGACCCCTCCCAGGCAGCCGCTATCTCGAGGAATATTGACAACTTGTTTGAGAATTCACTTGCGGAAACTTTAACTGAAACTGAAGAATCTTTCAACCTCGGCTTCGTTGCCATGGGTAGTTCCATCATATTTGGTCTCAACATCATTTCAATTCTCGTCATCGGAATCATCTTCTTAGTGCTGACCAATACCATGGCTATGACAGCCCGCGAAAGAGTATCCGAGTACGCAATAATGAAAACCCTCGGTTTCAGACCGTTTCAAATAAGCAGCCTGGTCTTTGGTGAATCGCTTTTCATTGCGGCCCTCGGGGGTGCTTTCGGCCTAGCCATCGCGCTTCCGGTAAGAAAACTCGTTGCCGTAGTTATTGAATACTACATACCCGTCTTCAAAATAGAACCCGTGACCTTCGTCCTGGGCGCACTGGCGTCAATTCTCGTTGGACTTCTGGCAGCGGTCTTTCCGACGGTCAAAGCCATTCGCACTCCGATTGTAGATGGCTTGAGGATTATCGATTGAAGGGTATACCATGAGCCTGCTGCTGGCATACTCATATAGAAACATCCTCACGCGGAAACTCACCTCTCTGCTGACGATCCTTGGCATCGCGCTGGTTGTTTTCGTTTTTTGCGCCGTGCTAATGCTCTCCAACGGGCTAAACAAGACCCTAGTCGACACCGGCTATGACGACAACGTCATTGTCATTCGCCGCGCCTCGCAAACGGAAGTTCAGTCTATTATCTATCGCGACGTGGCAAATATCATCAAAGCCGACCCGGCTATCCAAGCACAAGAGGATGGCTCCCCCATGTTTACCAACGAAATACTGGTACTGATAACGCAACCGAAAAGAGATAGCGGCGAGCCGGGCAATGTTCCGGTGCGGGGAGTTACCAAAGTTTCTATGAAGCTTCGGCCCGACATGAAGATTGTTCGCGGCAGGATGTGGCGGGAAGGAACGTCCGAGATTATCGCCGGCGCCAAAGTAGCCAAGACCTTCCAAGGATGCGGACTTGGCGAAACGGTTCGCTTCGGTATGCGAGACTGGACTGTAGTGGGCATCTTTGAATCCCATGGCTCCGGTTTTGAATCAGAGCTCTGGAGCGATATCCGGCAGCTTATGGACGCCATTAAACGCCCGGTGTTTTCATCACTGACCATGCGGCTGGCCTCGCCCAGAGATTTTGACGCCATGAAGACACGCTTGGAGAACGATCCCAGGCTCGCGGTCGATGTGAACCGGGAGAAAGAGTACTATGCTGAACAATCCAAATTTACCACTATCTTCATTAACGTCCTGGGGATAGTGATAAGTGTCGTCTTATCCCTCGGAGCCATCGTTGGCGCCATGATAACCATGTATGCTTCAGTCGCCAATCGCACGGTGGAGATCGGCACGTTACGGGCGCTCGGCTTCAGCCGTTTCTCAATACTCAAAGCCTTCTTGGTTGAATCGGTTCTGATCGCGTTAATAGGTGGGGTGCTCGGCATCCTGGGCGCCAACTTCTTGCGATTTCTGGAGGTTTCGACCACCAATTGGGATACGTTCGCCGAACTGGCCTTCTCGTTCGAGACTTCTTCACAGATTGTTGTGTATGCTACTGTGTTTGCCGTTGTTATGGGCATTGTCGGCGGCTTTTTACCGGCGGTGCGAGCCTCGCGACTGCGGATCATAACCGCCCTGCGAGCCAAGTAAATAGCTGCCGTCACATCAAGTATTACTTGAAGTAAGCGATTAAAGAACCTTCAAAGAAACTTTCTTTTTTTCGTGTCGCAGTGGAGCTTGCCTCCGGCGAAATTGAGGTGCATGGTTCGACTCCGCTCACCATGACTTCCCAGGTATTCTGAACGGCACTTATAAACTACCGTGGGCAGCATATGTTTAGAGGCTGTCCCATAAGTTAATTTCCAAGGTTCCATGGAGGTGGAGACTAGACGGTATGCAGCTACGATAAACTCTGTCATTCCTGCGAAAGCAGGAATCCAGAAGAAGTAATTTAAAGTGTACAAACACAATACGGATGGTTGGCCAGAAATAACGAGGAAGATGGATTCCCGTTTTCACGGGAATGACGAAGTCACTTTCTTCCGTCATCCGGCACTTTTGGGACAACCTCTCCCCATCTGCCCCTGGTCGAGGCGGACGGGGACGTCCGCCTCGCACGAATCGGGAGAAAATAATTGCCGAAACCGCGGGGAGGCTGTGACAAAAGATAGAAACCGCACCTCGCGTAGGGCGGGGGCTTGTCTCCCGCCAATTGACGGCGGACGTAAAGCCCGCCGCTACGCGGAGTTGCAGATACTCCCTCCGAAATTGATGCTCCCCCTTCACGATGACACTGGACTCATGGCACAGCCTCGCGGGAGGTTTGACCTACGTTCTTTTTCAGTGACGATTAACTAATTTCAAGCATTTTCTTAAGGGCAAACAGCGCTTCACTTCTGGTCGGTTCGGGAACCGTTATAGGCTTTATGTCGGCCCAATTCTCAAGCGTATACGCCAGATCATTGAGGGTCGTTCGGTACATGTTGGCGCAGACAGGACAGGTTTGCCCCGACAATTCAAAGATTTTTTTGTCGGGGTACTGATGCGCCATGCGGTTTATAAGATTGATTTCCGTGCCGATGGCAATAATCGACCCGGTCGGAGCCTCGGCACAGTACTTTACAATAAAACTCGTCGAACCATGAGCGTCCGCTTGAGAAACCACCTCTGGGATGCATTCGGGATGAACCACCACCTTCACCCCCGGATACTGTTGCCGCACTTGCCTGACATGTTCCACCTTGAAGTTGGTATGGACGTGACAATGCCCTTTCCACAAGATAAGCCTAGCCCGCTCAATCTGCTCGTCTACAAGCCCTCCGCTATCACGCGAGAAGTCCCAGACTACCATTTCCTCCGGTTTCATGCCAAACTTGAGGCCGGTATTATAGCCGAGATTTTCATCAGGAAAGAAAAAAAGCTTCTCTTTCTGATCGAAACCGTACTTGAACGCGTTGACGGCATTCGAGGAGGTACAGACAACGCCCCCGTACCTACCGGTAAACGCCTTCAGCCCCGCGGTCGTATTCATGTACGTGATCGGCATTATCCTTTCTTCAGCGCCGAACCGCTTAAGATACTCCCAGGCCTCCATGACGTCGGCCATCTCAGCCATGTCGGCCATTGGGCATCCGGCCAGCGGGTTGGGAAGGAAAACGGTCTGGTGGTCGTCAGTTAAAATGTCAGCCGCCTCCGCCATGAAATGCACTCCGCAAAAGATAATGATCTCTGCTTCTTTATGCTCCGCCGCTATCTTGGCCAAACCATAACTATCACCCACGTAGTCACCATATTCAACGATCTCAACACGTTGGTAATGGTGGGTCAAGATGCAAAGTCTCTTGCCAAACTTCTTTTTCGCTGTGGCGATACGATCTATTAATTCGTCGCTTGTCGCCTGGAGATACTGTTTGGGAAGAGAGAAGTACATGCTCTACACTTTCTGCTTTGCTCTCTTTTACTGAGCAATACTACTTATTAACCACGATATGACAGATTGTAGGGCAGGTCTCGGAGAGACCTGCCCTGTTGTTACTCATCGTTATCTCCGTAATAGTCGCTGCCGACGTCATCCACCTCTTCTCTGCCATACTCATCACCAAAAACATCCCCTTCATCCTCATACCTCTGTGAGAACTTGCTTTTTGGTGCCCCGCAAACCGGGCACATTTCAGGTAGATCATCATCGTCATGGACATACCCGCAAATGTTACACGCCCATTGCATAGTCACGTTCTCCCTGAAGATCATTAATACAGGTTACACCAATACATCTCTATTAATGCCATTCTTAGTTGACAGTCTTAAACGACCTAATGTACTCCGCCGCTTTTCGCATTCGCTCCACAACTACCTGTTTGCCCAAAATCACTAAAATGTCATACAGCCCTGGCCCAGTCGGCATCCCCGTTACCGCCAGGCGCGTAGGATGAATCAACTGAGCCCTTTTTACCCCCAATTCTTTCGCCAGAGCACTCAGCTCCCCTTCTGTGTTTTCATGAGTCAACACCGGCAGCGCCTCAAAGCAGTCTGCTAGCTTTTCAAGCAGTCTGTCATTTTCCGGAATAAACTGCTTTTTTTCAGCCGCCGGGTCATATCGGTAGTCAAAAGAGAAAAAGTAACTGCCGAAAGTGACAAAGTCAGAAAGGCGGCGCACTCGCCCTTTAAGAATCCCAACAACGGCCCGCAGATAATCCCAGCGCGTCTCCAGCCAGTACTTGGTTGACAACCCGGCTTCTACAAGAAGGGGGGCAACCATCACTGCCAGCTCATGGTCGGTTTTTTGGGTAATATGCGCCTTGTTAAACGCCAGCAGCTTTTCTTCATCAAAGATGGCATTGGAAGTGTTGAAGTTGTCCGGATTGAAGATGCCAATCAGCTCGTCAATGGTGTAAATTTCCCGGTCGGTCTTGGGTGACCAACCCAACAAGCACAGATAGTTGAACATAGCCTCCGGAAGGATTCCCTCGGTACTATACTGGTTGATGTCTTTGTCGCCCAGACGCTTGGATACTTTTCTTTTATCAGGTCGAAGAATCAGAGGGACATGCCCGAACTTCGGCACCTCAAAACCCAGGG
>Ga0315551_10001525_pt1 | contig 17440 bp, 18 predicted proteins | sample SalMarSW160290MG_FD_203678 | JGI IMG/M metagenome (GOLD analysis project Ga0315551, IMG submission 203678) | Salt marsh sediment microbial communities from the Plum Island Ecosystem LTER, Massachusetts, United States - Salt Marsh Sediment SW1602-90 ...
GAGTTCAAAAAAGAATTTTTAAATGAAGTTAGTAAATATTAGGAATATATAAGCTGTTCCTTTATTCTTCAGCAAAAGTCTACTCTTTCGAAAGTGACTATTATTATATTGTATAAATATAGTTTATGGAATGCAATAGATGTAGCTCACACAGAATAATAAAATTTATTGATGGTTTTGGTAACAAACGGGTATTTTGTAGAGACTGTTACGCGAGTGTTCTAGAAGAAAATATTCTTCCAGGATTCCAGACCAAGCTTCCAGAATTTGGACAATCAAGTCCGAAAATTAGCCCCATCCCTTCGGGGCTCTCTTTTCCTTAGTTGTATTTATTAATTATCATTTTACACAATTTAGCTGAGAAAGGACTAAACATTGCTTCTGTTGCCATACTATAAAATATATCTAAATCTTCTTTCAGGAGATATTCTATTGTAGATGGTCCTATTCCACCTGCACCAATTATTTCAAAATTATAATCTCCATTATTTCTGAGTTCATTTATTTTTTCTAGAATCGGAAAACTTATCTTATATAATTCTCTTCCACATATTCCACATTTAATAGTTCTGTTATCAACCTTAACATTTGAAGGGGGTGCATTCAAAAGATTTAGAATATTTATATATTGTCCTACTTCTTCTATTATTTTTTCATAATTATTACTTAATCCTATCTTTATTGAAATTGGATATTCATCTTCAATTTCTTCTCTCATTCCTAAGATTATATCTTTCAAAAGATTTGTATCTTCATAGAGACTTCCTTCATTAGATTTTAAATTCGGGCATGAAAGATCTGCTTCAAATCCATCTGCCTTAACATCTTCTTTTGATATCTTAACTAATTCTCTAAATTGATTAATAATTTCCTCTCTGGTGTTTTCTATAGGAGTTGAGACTCCACTCATAACAAATACTTTATCTTTAGGTAATTGTTTTGTAAATTTTTTGAAATCGTTTATCCATATTTCTGGTTCATTTGATGGAATTCCGAAATAATTGGTTATTGTCCCTCTAAAATTAGATGTTTCCTCAAATTCTCCATTAGAATTTTTATCAACATACATTATATTTGGAATATCATGTCCATCATGTTGATATAATCTTACTGTTTTAGAAATTAAGAAATCAAATCCTAATTCAGAATAAAATTTTAGCCATTCAGAATTTGGTGCTGGACCAGCAGCTAGACCAATTTTGGAATTTATTTTTTTACCTAAAAAATTGGTTTTTTGTGGATCAACTAATAGTTCCAATCTTTTTAATATTTCTTCCTCTTTTTCTGTTAGTTGTCTAGGTCCATTTTCTAGATTTTCCCAAAATGATTTCTCGAGATTATAAAGAGGTAGTATATTTTCTAATTTCTTCCGAATTGTCGTAATATTTTGCTTCTGTGAACCATTTAACCATTCTTCAAGAATTGGATCCGAACTAAATAAATCACTATCTTCAAATGGGTCATTCAAATAAAAATCTGACTTTATTCCACAAAAATTCGATATTATTCCATCTTTTGTCATATATGTAAATACCATATTTTTCCTCCTCCAGGGAGACTTAGAATGAGACCCACCATAATTAGATTTTTAATAGAAATAAGATTTTTTATGATTTAATCTATAGTAGAGAATAGAAAAGACAATAAATAAGAAAAAACCAATATTATTTTAATATTCACTTTTTCTTTAGGACAAACAAACAATGATCTTTTTCATAAGGATTTAAAATAACAAAATCTTTTACTTTAAAATATTTTTCCAAGATTTTTCTTTGTTGTTCATAAATTTCTGTTGGATTTTTTGTTACATCTATACTTCTAGCTTTTATAGCTATAATTCCATAACCATCGTCTTTCAAAAACATTTCACAATTTCTTACAATTATATCTGATTGTTCTCTCATAGCAACATCAGCATAAACAATATCTACTTTTTCTACCCAAGAATATTTTTCTGGTGTTTGTGCATCAGCTAAAATCGGAACAATATTTTTTCTATTTTCCGCAACTTCTAATAATTCCCTCAAAACTCTTTCAGAAATTTCAACTCCATATATAATTCCATCTTTTCCAATTATGTCAGAAAAATGTGATGCTGTAGTTCCAGATGCTATACCCAAATAAAGTATTTTTGTTCCTTTTCCAATAGGAAATATTTTAAGTTTTTTATAAATTGCAGCACTTGGTTTTGATCTTCTTGGATCCCAGAGTCTATATTCATCATTTTTTATTTTAATTAATTTTTCTCCATAAACCTGTTTTCCTTTCGTAAGATTTTTTGTACAGATTTTTTCCTCTAACCAGAATACATTTTCAAAATTTTTGTGTGGTTTTATCTTCATTTATTTCAACCTTTTCATTTCTTGTTCTAATTGTTTTTTTAATTCAACTGATCTATCTTCCTTGCTATAATAGTCTATTTTTGCTGCAATTGATAATTTTGAAGCTAAGAATCTTGCCGCCTTTCCTTTTTTATCCATATTTGCATTTTGAATATAAGGACTCTGATATATCACACCAAACTTTGGGCTTTTTCCTTTTCCTTTCAAATATCTGAACAATGCTTTTTCTGAACCAATCAATTGAATTACAGAAGATGGTCTCCTTGCTAATTTATCTAGACCACCTGTCAATAAAATTAATCTTGCCCCTAATAATGGGCCTGCTAATTCTCTAACATTTGGAGAAATTTCTTTCATTAAACTATCAATATATTTTTCTAAATGTTCTTTCAATTTATACAATTGATTTATGAAAGAAGAATATTCTTGTAGAATTTTTTCATCTTTTTCAGAAATATCTATACCTATACTTTCCTTAACAAATTCTGATAATTTTTCATCCTTAATATTTTCTTTTTTACCAAATTCTGAAATAAGTTTAACAAATTTTTCATGATTTTTTATTTCATGTTCTAATTCAGGACAATGAAGACCATACCATTCTCTTAATCTTTCAATATATATATTAAGTGACTTTTCTATTTCGTCTAATCCAGCTATAGCTTGTATTATTAGTTTGTCTTTTTTTACTGATTGTTTTATTTTTCGTTTTGTTAATTGAATTCCTATCTCAGTTAATTTTAAATTTAATTTTTCATCTGAATATCCAGCTTGTTTCATTATTTTTCTAAAATTTTTTCTGAATATTTCATTTCCTTTTTCATTTGAAATGGAATTAGTTTTATCTTTAAGTAAATTTCCGTTTTCATCTATTGTAAATTCCCCTAATGGATGTTTTACTAAATATTTCATCTTATTCATTGTTTATTTATTAAAAGAAAGACTTAAAAATTCAATTTTTTTATTAATTCATCAACTTTTTTCTCTAATTGCTCAAAAGATCCGTCATTTATTATTAATTCATCTCTCATTTCCATACAATCTTTTACTCTTTGACCATATTCCAAATTTTCTCCTCCCATATCTCTCTTTTCTTTTTCTAAGAAATCATCAAAAGTGTTCAAATCTGCAGTTCTTCCTCTTTTTAACATTCTTTCAAATCTTAATTTTGGAGGAGCATCAACACCAATTAAAATAAAATTCTTCTCTTTTAGTTTTTTTACATAATTTATTTCATCAGGATTTCTAAATCCATTCATTATTATATTATCTCCAGACGATTTTTCTATAATCATTTTTGATATTACATGACTTCCATATTTTTTTCTTAATTCATCTCCTATATCCTGAAAATTTTTTCGTGTTAGTTCAATATTTCTTTTTTTTAATTCTTCTGCAAGTATATCTGAGAAAGAAAAAATAGGATAATTCAATTTTTTTGATATAATTTCTGCTACTGTATCTTTACCACTAGAAATTGTTCCAACTAATCCTATTATCATTTTATCAAAAACAATATTTTGGTTTTATAAAATCTTTTTTAAATTCTATAACATCTTTTTTAACTATTTCTGAATTTTCTTTATCTAGCAAAACTCTTTTATAAAATTCTGCTACTTGTTCTATTTCTTTTTCTTTCATTCCAACTCTTGTTAATTCTTGTAATCCAATTCTAACTCCACTTGGATTTTTTGTTGCATCGTCATCAGAATCTGTTGGTAAAGCAATTTTATTTATAATTATATTTGCTTCTTCCATTTTTTCTGCAACTGGTTTTCCACCGCCAAGATTTTTGACATTTACTATAACCTGATGTGATTTTGTATATCCATATTCTGGACATAATGGCTTGAATCCTAATTCTTCCATAACTTTTCCAAAGTGTTGAGCATTTTTCACAACTTGTGCTGCATATTCATCACCAAACTCATCCATTTCTAATGCTGTAACTGCCAATGCTGGTAATGCATGTATATGATGATTACTTAATACACCTGGAAATATTGCATTTTGTATTTTTTTCCAATCTTTTTCATCTAAATTTGGTTTTCCTATTATAATACCTCCTTGAGGACCAGGTAATGTTTTGTGCGTTGATGAAGTAATTATATCTGCTCCTTCTTCTAGTGGTTGTTGAAATTGATGTCCGTATATTAATCCAAAAACATGAGCTGCATCATAAATTATTTTTATTTCTGGGCCTATTGATTCTCTTAATTCTCTAACAGGTTCTGGAAATAAAAACATAGATCTTCCTAACATAACCATTTTTGGATTTTCCTTTTTTATTAGATCAACAGTTTTCTCAAGATCACATCTCATTTTCTCTGCGTCAAAAAACATTGTGATATCTTTTAGTCCAAGACATCCTGCTATTCCATATCTTGTTGAAGAAACATGCCCACCAAATGTTAATCCAGGCGAAATAAATTTATCTCCTATATCTAGGAATGCTTTGTATATGCATAGATTTGCAATCGCTCCGGCAATTGGTCTTGAATCAACAAATTTCGTGTTGAATCTTCTTCCAAAAATTTCATTACATTTATTCTCAACTTGCATTGATAATTTTACTCCCTGATAGTGTGTATGAATGTCATGTTCGTTATATCTATTCTCAAAATCAGAAACATAAAATTCTGTTGCTATAGGTGACATCCTATTTTCAGCTGCAATCATATTTATGCATTCATCTCTTCTCCATTTATTTTGTGTATCAACAATATTTTTTATTTCATCAAATCTTTGATCAGACATGTACAGGCACCTCCTCTTTTTGTGGTTGTTTTTTAGTAATAGCTATGGCCTTGGCAATGAATGCTTTTTGCATTATTTCTAATGGTTTTCTCATTGCAAGATAAGTAAATGTTATTCCCCCAGCTATTATAAGTCTTTCTACAATTGTAAAAGGCATAGCCATTATCCAAAATTTAGCTGGTATGTCCATAAAATAAAGATAAATTACAGATCCAACAGAATGATCAATAAACGCAGTTCCAAGAGAATAGGAATAAATTTTCAATACTTCCTTTTTTAATAATTTGTCTATTGGATTTTTGAATTTTGTAATAAAAATTGGTATTAACCAAAAAAGAGAATAATACCAAACACTTCTTCCAATAGGATGTAATAAAAATGCTGCCATACAAACTATAGGTAATAAAACTAATCTTTTGTCTCCTTTAAACATTCTTGCAAAATAAATTCCTCCCCACAGAATTGGCATAAAAACAAGAAGGCTTAAAGCAGATTTTATTGTATAAAGTTTTAAAGCCCAGCCAATTATATGTGCAATAAATATAGCACCAATCCCAAATGGTACCCCTATTAATCTTGCAATAACTGGTCCAAAGAAAACTGATGCAGAAAAATTAGTATCTGTTCCAAATATCGGTGTGAGTTTTGCTTTACTTAATATAATAAATAAACATGCGAATAAAATCATGAAAAATATTTTTGGTATTAATAATTGTTTATCCTTCTTCATGACCTAGCCTCTCAAATTTTTCTCTTATTTTTACTATATCACATGAAGATGGTTTTAAATTTCCTTCAGGACAATATCCTAATTTTACACATGATGGTCCACATCCTTCAAACAAAACAGGAGCAACTCTTCTTACTTGTCTTAACATTTCAGTTGCCATTTCTCTGATTTCCCATTGTGCTCTTGCACAACATCTTAAATTAAAAAAATGATGTAGTTCTCTTGCATTCATGGTCACAGTTATATTTGTTCTTGTCGCATTTGGCAAAACAAATCTTGCATCTTCAGCAGGAATTCCAAGATCTATTAATTTTTTGTAAACAGTTGGTATTAGTTCTATTGTATCATCAAAAATTTCTTTTGCTTTTTCATTATTTTTTATAGAATCTGGAACTACAGGGTCAAAATCTTCTATCTTGACATATCTTTGGCTTTGTTGAGTATAAGATGCTAATCTATGTCTGACTAATTCATGTGTGCATACTCTAGAAACTCCTTCAATACTAAAAGTAAAATTTGCATGTTCTATAACAGAATGATGGCCATAACCCAAAACCATTCTTATAGTTTTGTCTATTTCATCTTTACTTATTCTATCTATATGAGCTGCTGATCCATTTAATTTAAAACTTGTCATAGCACTTGCTGCACAAACCTTTTCAGGTTCTGGTGTATAAGCAATTAATTTGACTTTCATGAAATTCATCTTTTTGCTTTTGCAAAATTTATTTTATAATATGGTCTTGTTACAGGTTCTGGCAATTTAAAGAATTGCATTTTACAAATTGGCTGTCCAACTCTTAAAACAACAGGCTTAGGACCATAGTTTTTCATTTCTAATAACATCTGATAAGGTCCGTGCGGATCTTGAGACCCTCCATCACCAGGATTCCATGTACCTGATGTTGTATGTGCAGTAACAAATTTTTCTGCATTTTGTTTTAGTCCGTCTATATTACCAGATATGTCTTCTGCTAGTCCAATTTTTTCTTTAGTTCTTGCATGTATACATTCACCAGGAGATAAAACCAATTCACCATTTATCTGGTGCCATTCTATATGTCTTTCAATAGACTCATTACCATCTAAAAATTTCACATTCTGCTTTATAACAGCATAATCTCTCCCTAATGTAAACACATAAGATGAGCTTCTCAATTCTCTTGGCCATGTAGAAGAGTTGTTTAAATTAACTTTATCAAGCGGAAAAGGCTCTATAATTATTTTTTTCTTTTTTATTGCCTCTAATATTAGCCTATCTGTTAATAATCCATTGTAATTTTCTAGTGTAATTTCTGTAATTTTAAACACCTATTTTCTTTTGTGAAAAAGCATTTAATTATTTTTTGATTAGAAATTATATAGAAACGAAAAAATTTAAGTCAAACTATTTTTATTTTGTCATTTAAAATTTTTTCAGTTAATTCTTGAAAACTATCTATTGTTAATGACTCATTTATTATCTCTCTTACACTATTTTCATTTATTTTATTGTCTGAAATATATTTGATACCAACAAATGGCTTATTTATTGGTTTTCCTATCTGAGAAAGAAGAATTATCTGTACATCTTTTATATTGAAATAGTCATTTATTTTTTTAGATATTTCTTCTGCCTTTAAATTATAGATTTTGCCTATATGTGAAACAGAATTTTTGCCAGCAACTGCCTCTAGTGACATCATTCTGCATGGAGTTATTAATCCGTTTGCTCTGTTTCCTCTGCCAACTTGACCATCATCACCACTTTCCCATGATGTTCCAGAAACTGTTAAATAAACACTATCATTTTTGTCTAAAGTGTTCAAATCAACATTTATTTTTAAATCAAATTTCGATTCAATTAAATCTTTTATCAATTTTTTCTTAATGTAATAGTCTTCTAAATTATCAATATATTTACTGACAAATGCTGATGCAATTGTTAAATTTATTGAGCCATTTGTTCTTGTTCCCATTACTTTTATATCTTCTCCAACAAATGGAAATTTTCTCTTTATTTTTTTATTATTCAGGAAATTTTCCACAACCAATATAGTTTCTTCTAATGGAGTTAGTGGAGCAAATGATGTACCAAAAGATGTGTCATTAGCTATTGGTATTTCTCCTTCATGAAATCTCTTAAATATATCAATCAAATCATTAGATCCTCTATGAATTTTTATTTCTATTTCAGGTCTTAATTTATTAAAAAATCTTAAAGTGTTTTGTAAATATCTTATAACATCTTCTCTAATTAATTTTTTTATCTCATCAGTATCATAGTTTAAAGTTGCAGTACCAGAAATAACAATATCTGGTGGCTCAATAATTTCTCCACCACCAAAAACTGCATTGCTTGTTCCGCCAACTAACAGACCTTTGTCTAAATTGTGATGACATATAAATCCATACTTTCTCTTATAAAATTTAGAAATAGACCGCGATGCTATTTCACATACATTATCACATAATGTATCTGGATGTCCTATTCCTTTTCTTTCACATATCTCAAAATGTTGCTTTGATAGTGGTTTTTGATTTAGTTGCTCAATATAAAATTTCATATCAATATTACGGACATTAAGACTTTAAAATATATAAGCTGAAAAATTAAATTTTTATTATGCAGAAAAAATGCAGTCGGTGCGGAAAACCAATAAAAGAAACTGGTAGATTGATAAGAGTTACATGGCTAGGATTTAGAGCTCCTCTTTGTAAGAAGTGTAGAGAAGAACTGAAAAGAAAGAAAAAAAATAAATTCAATATAAAGAAAATAATCAGATTAAGACGGAAATGATTTCATGAAAATCAAATTCCTTAATGTTATGTTCATAATACTTGCATTGATAGGTATTATTCTAATAGGATTAAGTGTATGGTTTTCTTTTTCTATAGGAACAAATGATATTGAGGACATAGGTTTTAGAATTAATATGCTAACATTTCTAACTGGCTTGTTATATCTTTTGTTCATATATGTTATATCAAAAATTATAAAAAAGAAATAATTACTTTTAGATATAAATAAGCTAATTCTTCAGCAAAAGTCTACTCTTTCGAAACAGAATATTGCTCAGAAATTAAATAAAAATTATGAGATGTGAAAATTGCAACAACAATTATGTTTTTAGTTTTAGAAATGGTTTTTTTGAAGATTCGATTTGTCTAGTTTGTGGGAGAGTGATATGTCATTCTTCCTTATCCCTACGGGGAATTTTAAATAGTTTTATCTAATTTTTTTCTATGAAAATACTTATATAATTCTCCAACCCATAAGACAAACGAGGATACAACAATAGCTAGCATCCATTCATACCAACCCAAACTAACAGACTGGAAAATTTCTTGTAAAAATGGTATATACAATACTAAGATAACTAAAGCTATAGAAAGTACAAAATCTAGATTAATAAATTTATTACTGAAAACTCCAATCTTAAATATAGATTGCTTAAAAGAACGCATATTCCACAAATTAAATAATTGAGAAAACATCATAGACAAAAATGCAACTGTTCTTGCTTTTTCTATTCCTTGAGGTAAGAAATGATAAAATAATCCTATATCACCTATAGACATAATCAACACAAATATAGCAAGAAAAGGAATTAGTTCTTTGCATAAAATATTTTCTGTGCCTTTTTTTGGTGGTTCATTTAATATATCATGATGCCCTGGTTCAGTTGCTAAAGCAATATCTCCAGTTCCATCTGTAACAAGATTAAGCCATAATATATGTATAGGTAATAATGGTAATGGTAATCCTAAAAACAATGAACTAATAATTGTTACATCTTCAGATATACTAGTGGTTACTAGATGTGCACTTGTTTTACGGACATTATCAAAAGCTATTCTTCCTTCTTCAATTGCATTAACTATAGAAGCAAAATTGTCATCAGCTAGTATAATCTCACTTGATTCTCTTGCTACATCAGTACCAATTACACCCATAGCAATACCAATATCAGCTTTTTTCAAAGCAGGTGCATCATTAACACCATCTCCAGTCATAGCTACAACATTTCCTTGTTTTTGTAAAGTTCTAATAATTTTTAATTTCATGTTTGGTGTTAACCGAGCAAAAATAGAAACATGTTTTACTGCATCTTCAAACTTTTTTTGAGACAATTGGGATAGTTCATTTTCTGTAAGGGCTATAGGATATTTACTATCTTTTAATTCTTTTTCAGTAATGAGCCCTATTTCTTTAGCAATTGAAATGGCTGTTTCTTTGTGATCTCCTGTTTTCATAATAACACGAATACCAGCTTTCTTTGTTTTTCTAATTGCATCTTTAACCTCTGGTCTTGGTGGATCCATAATACCAACAACACCAACAAAAATAAGATTATTAACTAATTTTTCTGATAGAGTATCTGTTTGTATCGGCACTTTTTTATAAGCTATTCCAAGAACTCTCATACCTTTTCTCGCTAAATCTCCTGATTGGGTTGAAATATTTCTATGTATTTTTTTAGTTATTCTTCTTTGTGTATCCTTTTGAAAAATATGCGATGAACATTCAAGAATTTTTTCTGGTGCACCAACAACATAAATTTCTTTTTTGTTATATTTTTTAAGAAGTATAGAAAGCGATGCCCGATATTTTAATTCTGGATTAAATGGCAAATCGTCTATTCTTTTTTCTTTTTTTAATATTATTTCTTTTTTAAGCCCGGCTTTCTCTGCAAGCACTACCAATGCAGCCTCAGTAGGATCTCCAATAATTTCATACTGGCCTTTATTTTTTGAAACCTGTGCGTTATTACATATAGAAGCTATATGAAGAAGTTTTGATAAGGATTTTTTTTCTAATGCACGAATACGTTTACCTTTTTGAAAAAAATGTCCTGAAGATTTCCATCCTTCGCCTGATACTGTAATTTCTTTCTCATCTGGTAAAATTATTTTTTTAACATTCATAGTATTTTGTGTAAGTGTTCCAGTTTTATCTGTTGCAATAACATTTGCCACTCCAAGTGTTTCTACTGATGGCAAATGACGAATAACAGCATTTCTTCTTGCCATACGAGTTGCACCAATAGCAAGAACAATCGCTAATACTGCAGGCAAACCTTCTGGAATTCCTGAAACAAGAGACGCTATACTAAAAAGAAAAATATCATAAAATTCTAGTTTTCTAATAAAAGCCCCGACTAGAAATGTTATAGATGCCCCAATAATAGCAATCATAGCCATTTTCTTTGCTAATCTATCTACTTTTATTTCAAAATGACTACGTTTTTGTTTTATTGTCTTTATATTTTGAGCTATTTCACCAAGTGAAGTTCTGATCCCTGTTGCTACTACAATTGCTTTGGCTCGACCATTAACAACAAGAGTTCCTGTCCAAACCATATTTTTTTGATCAGCTAAAGAGAGTTTTTTTGATAATGCTCTAAGACTTTTATCAACAGGAAAAGATTCTCCAGTAAGTGATGATTCTATAGTCCGGAAATTTTTTATTTCTATAAGTCTTGCGTCAGCAGGAACTTTGTCTCCTTCTTCTAATAGGATTATATCACCAGGCACTAAGTCTTTTGCTAAAATTTCTAATAACTCTCCTTTACGAATAACTCTAGCATAAGATACAATCATTTTTTTCAGAGCATGAATTGCTCTTTCCGCCTTACGTTCTTGTATAAATCCTATTGTGGCATTTATTAGAATAACAGTAATAATTACATAGGCATCAATCATATGCCCAAAAATAAATGATATGATAGCAGCGACAAAAAGAATATAAATTAAGGTATTATGAAATTGTTTTAAAAAAATAAAAATAGGGTGCTTTTCCTTTTTTTCTGGAAGTTCATTTAAACCAAATTGTTTTAGACGTTTTGCAGCTTCTTCTTTCGAAAGACCATTTGAAGTAGAAGATAGTTTTTTAAATGTTTCTTCAATAGTGTATGAATGAAATAATTTTGTACTTATTTTATTAATACTAAGTTGAAAATTTTTCTCCATATTAAATTGTTGTTTAAGATTCTAATTAACTTTTTTCTTTATAGAACAAGATATCATTGAAAGGTGTTTAAATTTAATTATTCCTACTTATTCTTATGAAAGAAAATGAATTCGTACTTCTAATAGGAAGAAAAAATTATTTAGTTAGAATAAGCAATGAAAAATTTAGTACAGAATATGGCATCATTGATTTATCAGAATTGAAAAAGAAAAAGATCGGAAATAAAATAAAAACTCATTCTGGAGAAGAATTTATTATATCCAAACCAAGCTTTATTGATATTTTGATGAAAAAATGCAAAAGGCTACCACAAATAGTGACTCCAAAAGATGCTTCACTTATATTAGCATACACTGGTATACCTGTTGATGCAAAAATAGTTGATGCCGGAGCTGGATCTGGATTTCTAGCAATGTTCTTAGCACACTATTGCAACAAAGGTAAAGTTGTTACATATGAAAAAAACAAAGATTTTGCTAAAAATGTGAAAAAAAATATAGAAAAGCTAGGATTAAAAAATATACAAGTTAAAGAAAAAAATATTTTGGAAGGAATAAAAGAAACTAATTTGGATTTAATAACATTAGACATGAAAAATTCTGAAGATATAATAGAAGAAGCATATAAAAAATTAAATCTTGGTGCATGGTTAGTTATTTACTCTCCTTATGTCGAACAAATCAAAAAAGTAATTGAAAAAATGAATAATCATTTTGCAGATATAGTTACTATAGAAAATGTTGTAAGAGAATGGCAAATTGGGGATTATACAAGACCGAAAAGTTCAGGTGTAATGCATACTGGTTTTCTGACATTTGGAAGAAAAAAATAATGGAGATTCTATGAAAGAAGAGATAATAGCATATGGACATCCAAATATATTGTCGAATCATAAAACAACAATAGAAATAACAAAAGATAATAATTTAACAAAAAATGGAAATTGTATAATCGGTGTTAAGGCAAATAAATCATGTTTTGATCTGGATAAAAATATTAAAAATTCATTAAAAGAAGGACGAAATATAAAAATTACTTTTTGTGTTGATAACATAATAGATGAAATTATAGCAAAAGGATCGCCAAATCTAAGTCTAGAAAATAAAAAAGATATAGTCATAAGAAAATCTGATTTTATAGATAATCGAACATTAGCTATTAAAGCAGACAAAGCTGCTTGCGACTTGAAGAGTAAATTGATAAACTCATTAAAAGACGAAAAAATAAGAATTAAGATACGACTGGAAATTATTTAAATAGATAAAAGGCTAAATAATACGAAGGTGATATAATGGGATTATTAAAAGATAAAAAGACCATGTTTATAATCTTAATATTGATAGCTGCAGTAATAGGCTATTATTACTTTTTGGTGTAAGGAATATTTTCAGTTCTTTACATATCTAAAGAAATATTTAGTTATTATATTGAAAAAACTAATTCTAAGTTTTCTTTATTTAAGTTTTTCTTAATTAATTTATATTTTTTAGGAATATTTAGAATCTTAAAATATCCTTTATCTTTCCCAAATGCTTTTATTTCAGAGGAATCATATATCCTATCTATTTGAACATCATCGATTTTTTTTATTCCAGGTAATTCAATATCAACTATAATTTTTTCTCCTAATCTTTTTATTTTTGTGTTTGGCTCTGACACATCGCCAGAAAACTTTCTATTTGAAATTTTTATTTTTTTTCTGTATGGTTCTGAAGTTTTCATTGGCTTAACAGATATCATATGGTGATTAAAATCTGGGGATAAATTTATAGTAACTTCGTGTGCTCTTGTTGGTTCATATTCATTAGAAAATATCTTACTAAAAACATCAAATAAACCAAATCTTTTTTCAACTCTTCTTCCACATTTTGGACAAAAATTCCATTTTCTTTCTACTTTATTATTACAATATGGGCATCTCATTCTAATCAATTAATATTTTCTCATTCAAAAATTTAAAGTAGAGGTATTTTCAAAAGATATCCCATTATAATTCCTATCAAAATAAATGCTATAGAGAATAGTATTATAAAGTATAATTTTCTTTTGTCTGTTGATATTACTATAAAGCCTGCTCCTTTTAATTTATGAATTAGTTCTTCTCCTTTTCTTGTTGTTTTAGCTAATATTATTGCTATGGCCAAACCTATTATAGTAAATATATTTGCTAATCCTAGTATAGCAAAATCTTTGAAATTCCTGAAAATAAACATTCCTGCAACACCACCAGCTAAAAATGATATTAATAATGTAAGACCTATTTTTGCCATCGTACTATGTTCTGTAAGAAAATAGCATAATGAATTAGCATAAACAACAGAAGATGGTGCTTCTTCTTTAAACCAAATATCTTTTGTAAAATATTTTGATGGTGCATTAATTTCTATTTTTGTATATTTTACATTATTTTCTAAATCTCCATAAAATGCTTCCAATTCATATGTACTTAGATATTCTTGATAATAATATTTTGTTTTTGTGTATCCAGTTATTTCGGTATTTAATTCTGGTGTGACATGATCTAATACATATATTGTAATTGGTATTATCTCACTGCCATAAACACTTGTTGGAATCATTGGATAATATATTTTATCTGTTGGGAATGTTATGAAAAGACCTGGTCTTCTGCCATAAAAATATCTTGGATAACATTCACCTTCTATATACCATTCAACCCCTTCATTAGTACAAGCAACACAACCATTACTGTGTGTTCTGCCATCAGACCCGCAAACCGGATCATATAAAGAATAACAGATTTCTGGTCTTGGATCTTCACAATATGTTTTTTGTTGTTCTAAAGGAGTTAGCCATGTTATAACAAATGTATAATCTTCTCCAATATAATGATCCAAAACGGGTATAGATTTTCTATCAACATTCAATCCTTTATCTTCTAAATAATTATATAGTGCATCTCCTGTATTAGCAGTAACAACTTCTGTTGTAAATCCTTCTTTTTCAATATGTTCGTAAACAACAACTTGCTCATCTTCAGCGCCAGCTGTAGTTTCTACACCCATTTTACTTGAAAATAATTCACGTATTATAGGATAATTTCTTTGTCTAAATAAAAGAGGATAAAGTTGTGTTAAAGTTGTAGCATCTATTACATCATCTATATCAGATTTTGTTTTTTCAATAACATCATAACCATATAATCTTGGGAAATCTTTTAAAATATCTATAGCAACTTTTTCTGGATCTGATGGGACTGGGAATATCCATGCTGCTTTTTCAATATCTTTCATATCAAAATTTACAGAAATAATAAGTTTTTCCATTCCATCCTGATAATTTATCGCGGCTAATTGACCATTTTCTGGAATTGGTCTCCAAATATCATGATATGGCTCAATAATCATACCATCAGCTAAAGCAAAAGTAGGTAATATCATTAAACTAAACAAAATGATTGAAATTATTTTTTTCATGTTAAAACACCTCTGAACTTTGATTTTTTTATATTATATATTAATCCAGTAAAGCCTACTATAAAGGCTGCAAAAAATATAATCGAACTATATAATAAAGATTTGTTTGCTTGGTAATAAGTTCTAGATCCTCCTATTTGTTCTGCATCTTTTACTAATGTTTCTTCCATACCCATAGTTGATGGATGATATGAATATTTGTAAAAAGAAAAAGTTCCAGACATAAAAGCGAAAAGAGTTATAACAGAAAGTATTATTATAATTCTTTGTGGTTGGCCAGATACCATTCTTCTTCCTTTGTCAGTTAATTTGTAAAAAATCCATTTTTTACCGGGTCTTTCGATTTTATATACAATCCCAGCGTCTACTAATTTGTCTAGATGTTCAACAACAGTTGATTTATTTTTATTTACTATTCTACTCAAATCAGACGGAGTTCTATAACCATTAGAAAGAACCTTGATTATTTTTCTTCTTGTATCTGATGTTAATGCTTTGAGCACTTTCTCTTCAGCCATAATATTATTAAATTAATTAAATAGTTATGGGTTTCGATTATGTTCGGTTTTCACCAAACTTCAGAATTAGTGAGAGTTTATTTGAATTTATCCTTCATTTTGAACCATTTAATGGCTTTTTCTGGTGTAACGCCTTTTTTAAGCTTTATCAGTCTTAATTTAGGATAATTAGTCCCTTTTTCATAATTCAAGAGCTGTTCTGTGTTTATTTCCTCTATAAATTGATTTAAGTGCTTTTCTAAGTAATAATGAACTGTAGATAGAGGTAATTTAGATTTCCTAGTCAATTCCCTTATCCAGACCCAATTATTTATGTTTTCCAATGTCTTAACTATAATAAAGATCTTTTTTAAATCAGGTTTAGACGGTCTCCCACGTAGCATAGTTATTTATATTGAACAGTGTTCAAATAAATATTTCGATGGTAAAAATGATAAGTTTAGGAATAGAATCAACAGCTCATACAGTAGGCATAGGTATTGTAAATAATAAAGGTAAAATCTTAGCAGATGAAAAATCTATTTACAAACCTAGTTTAGGTAAAGGTATACATCCTAGAGAAGCAGGAGAACATCATTCTAAACATATAGTTCATCTTATAAAAACAGCATTGAAAAAATCAAAATTAAATTTTAAAGATATAGACATAATATCATTTTCAAAAGGCCCTGGTCTGCCAAATTGTTTACAAGTTGGAACAGCAATGGCCAGATATCTTGCGTTTAAATATAAGAAACAACTTGTGCCAGTAAATCATTGTATAGCTCATATAGAAATTGGAAAATTAACAACAAAATGTAAGGATCCTGTTATTTTGTATTGTTCTGGAGGAAATACACAGATAATAGCATTTACACAAGGAAAATACAGAATATTTGGAGAAACAGAAGACATTCCTGTTGGTAATGCCTTTGACGTTCTTGCAAGACATTTTGGATTAGAAATGCCTGGCGGACCAAAAATAGATAATCTTGCAAAAAAAGGAAAATATATAGAATTACCTTATGTTGTAAAAGGAATGGATTTGTCTTTTTCAGGAATATTAACAGAATGTAAAAAATTATATAATAAAGGGAAGAAAAAAGAAGATATATCTTTTAGTTTTGTAGAAAATTGTTTTTCTATGTTAACAGAAGTTACTGAAAGAGCTTTAGCACATACAGGAAAAAAAGAAGTATTATTAGTTGGAGGTGTTGCAGCATCACCTAAATTAAAACAAATGATAAAAACTATGTGTAAAGAAAGAAGCGCAAAATCTTTTTCAGTTCCAAAACAATATTCAGGAGATAATGGTGTGATGATAGCATGGAATGGAATTTTAGGTTCAACACAAAGAATAAAAGATTATTCATTTAATAAAGATTGGAGAACAGATGAAGTAGACGTGAATTGGATATGAAAACTGAAATACTTCAAATAAATGAAGATTCAATAAAAGAAACTGTGAATATTTTAGAAGAGGGTGGAATATGTGTTTATCCAACAGAAACTTGCTATGGTTTAGGCTGTGATGCTACAAATGAAAATGCAATAAAAAAATTAAGAGAAATAAAGAGAATGGGTGATGAAAAGAAAATTTCTATAATAGTTTCTAGTTTAGATATGATAAAAAAATATGGCAGAGTAACAAAAAAAGTTGAAAAAATTGTAAATTTATTTATGCCAGCCCCTTTGACTCTAGTAATAAAGAAAAAGAAAATTAT
>Ga0315551_10001527_pt1 | contig 17434 bp, 23 predicted proteins | sample SalMarSW160290MG_FD_203678 | JGI IMG/M metagenome (GOLD analysis project Ga0315551, IMG submission 203678) | Salt marsh sediment microbial communities from the Plum Island Ecosystem LTER, Massachusetts, United States - Salt Marsh Sediment SW1602-90 ...
GCTCGAACGCGCTGACTCTTGGAAAAACGTGCTTGTGAACGTACTCTTCAAGCTTCTTCGAGTTTTTCAGAAAACTTGGTGGAACGCGAAGGGCAAGCGGAAAACGCTCGCCACAATGAGGACATTCATGACTGCTTTTCTTAACTGTTTTCCTGCACTTTGGGCAAATATACTCCCACATTGGAAGCAAACGCAACAGCCAAAACGGCATCCGCATTGCAACAACACCGTGCTTAACTGAACGTTATCTGCAAACTAAGCGTCCAAGTCTCACCAGAACTTTTCGTACCTTTTGAAGCGATTTTTCTATTCAGATTTTTGCCTGTATCATCAGCCGCGTTCACAACCGTGTACTCTTCCCATGCATAGTTGGCGTCTGCACTTCCGAAAGTAGCTCGCCACTCAGCCGTCTGATTCGACCTTTGCGGGTATGTAGCATCCATAGCCTTGAAAGTTTTATTCGTTGCCGCCTGAAGCCCAGTCTGCGTCGCTGACTCCGCCGCGTTACTGTCGCCTACGCCCAACCGAGCGTTGCTGTTGTCCCACTTCGTCGGCGTACCCAACCCACAGATAATTTCAATCAGCTCCTGCAAACCCTCATTCAGCGCAATGTTGGCCTCGAATTCTTCAGTGCAAATAAACGCCTTACTGTAGAGACTTATCGCTTGATCTGTAGGCGTTCCCGTTTGCAACGCCTTTACAATCTCATTTGTTGGGTCTTTGAACTTATCTATTCGCCATTTTGCTTTCCAACTCACCCTGTCCAGTGTTTTTTCCATTCTATTCCTCCTTTTAAAAGCGGTTTCTCGCACAGCCAGCACATGCTGACTATGTTCGAGCCACCTCTTTCAGTGAACCGTCCAAGTTCCAAGTAAACGCAAGAGTGAAAAGCAGGTCAGTTCCATCATACGCCTTTAAAGTCGCCAAGGTGCCGTCAACGTTCCACGTGAAAGCGAGCTTGGTGATTTTTCGGCCTGGCGGAGGGCATGAGACATCCATTAACGCGCTGTGGATCGCCCTGTACGCCTCTTCGTACCTGCCGTATGCGACTTCAGTCAGCTCCATCCGCCTCCGAAGAAGTTTCAAGCTGTGCTTTTTCCCACAATTCCCAACCGAGCTTAACCGCGTTCTTACGGAACTCTTCTTGACGAATAAAGCCAAGCTCAGCAGCCCTCAGCATGTCCCCCATACTGGCTTCCTGTGTTTTGGGCAAACCCCACTGCAAACGCGGCTGCGCTTTCGCCGGGTCAAAGCCTGCCTGCGCCAGAACCACATCGAAAACTTCTCTTTCAACCTGACGTTTGATGTACCTCTGAACAGGTTTGATGAGCATGCTCTGCAGTTCCAAGGCGGCTTTTGCTGAGGCCTCCGTAAAGCCAGGAGTGCTAAACAGCCGTGGCAGAGGCGTCTCGCATCCGAGGTAAAACTGGTTTATCAAGTGCTCCACGTAATACTCGAAGCGCGCTCGCGGGTCCAGCGTCACGGGTCGTATGTCGCCTTTTCCGCTGTAGAAGAGCCAGGTCCCTTCTTCATTGCGGTTCTTGATGGCTTGCTCGAACTTTTGTATGGTACCTTCATCTGCCCTTTCCAGCAGAGCTAAAACATCGGGTCCAGCGTACTTCTCAAAGATTCTCGGCATTATGCGCTCTATTTTCGCTTTCATCCATGCAAACGCGGGGCGCTTATCTGACTGGAAAGCCAGAGAGTGTAGAAGAACCTGCAAAACGCCAGTGCCGTAGCCAGAAAAGTCTAAGCAGTTTATCCGCCAATGGATCACCGCTTCTGCAGCGAGCCTTCCGCCGCCATAAGCTTGCCGAAGCTTGTAGCTTTCAACTTTGTAAGGAATTTTCAGCGACTTTTCTCCTATGAAACTTTGTTCGATGCGGTCAACAGCGTCCACTGGCAGCCTATGCAGCTCTACCAGTTTTTCAGGCGTTAATTTAAGCCAGAAGTCGTTTCCGCAGGCAATTAGCCCTCGCGCCATGTCGCAGAGCAGTTCATCCAAGTTGGCATCTTCATTGAATCTATCCACGATTCGCTTGGCTTCTCCAGCTTTTTCGTAGTTTTCATAGACTGTAGTGTAGAAACCCGCGCCTACAGCTGAAGCCGCCAGCAAATCAACGCTTGCCTTGCACGTGGGATCTCTCTCGTAAAGCTTCATCACGTCAGCCAAAGGAACGCAAGGCGTTTCGTACACCAGCGCTTTTTGAGGAACGGCGTATCCGCTTTTCGTTTTTAGCGAGAAGGCTTCGGCTAATCGGCGTAGCACACGGCTCATTTAGAGAGCCTCCAGAAATTTGGCGCCTTTTTCCGTTATCACGTAAGCGGCGCGGTGTTTCTGCTCGCTTTTCTGCACGTAACCACTCTGAACCAAGTAGCGAAAAATGCCCTCGAAAGTGGCGTGAGTGCCGACCTTTGTCACAGTTCTTTTTTCAAGTTCTGTTCGGCAAAGAGGCTGCCTATCAAGCTCTTTTAACACTGTTTTTGCCAAGTGTAATCTTTCGGTTAGACTTCTCATGTGCAAACAACCTCTACGGGTTTTTGAGTGCTAAAAAACATGGGAAAATGAAGAGTGCAGACCATCAGCACCGCAAGGTCTCTTCTGCCGTCGAAACCATAAGTGTTCAGGGTAAGGTCAGGCGCGTAGGGCGTCATTTCAGCCCCACACATAGGGCAGTATTGCCAGCAATCGCAGACAACGATGTCACCTTGCCTTTGGGAATAATGCGTTTTTCCGCACTGAGAACATTTGCCTTCGTGGTTCGCCATTTTTCTTCCCTACCCCTCTTGGCCCTCACTAAAGACTTGTGCTTATGTTGTCCATTTTCGCGATGGCTTTGCTACGAAGAATACCCACGCCGAAGCGGGTTGTCGCCCGGACGCCGTACTTGCCGTTCTTTATGTCTTCCCAGTCTTCAACAGTTACGTCTCTTCGCAGAAGCATCACCGACGCCACTCGCGTATCCAAAGCGTACGCGGTTCCATTAGGCACCAGCGTGCTGGCTTGAACCCGCATGCCCAAAACGCTTGTAACAATGCCCTGTTCAAGGTCAGTCTGACCCGCTGGCAAGTACTGCGCATGAATGAACTTGTCGTCCGTCAGCAGCTGATGCAGTTGCACTTCGTTTACAGCCAAGACTGTTGGTCTCCAGTTTTCTCCCCTAACCGCGTTGTGCAGCTTGACCAGCCCGCTCCAGTTCATAGCTGCTCCGCTCTGGTCTATGGGTGCTCCGCCAGCCAAATCCGCGTCAGCTATGGCAGCGTAAAGCGCTATTATCCTGTTCGTTTCTTCTTCGCCTAAGGCTCTGCCGACTTTCTCCGCCATGTTATCCATAACGTTCCATGTGGCGTCTTCCAGAAACTCCCTAGTCCATTCCTCGGAGGCTTCAGCGGTAACGTTCGTGTAAACGTCAACCGTGCTGTTCTTCTTGCCGCTTAATCGTGTTGCAACGCCTTCCGCATAGCGGTACGCCACAGCTTTCTCGTCCAATGGGAACCTTTCCATCGCTTCTGTTGTCGGACGCACCGTGATGATGCCTCTGCCGATCATCTCTGGATAGGCAGCCTGCACAAGCGTGTCATGCAAGCGTCCTATGGCGCTTACAGCGTCGCTGAACAGGCCTTCTCTGACGCCGACTTCGCAGTAGCGTTTGAGAAACGGATGCACATTCGCTTTGTGCCTGAGGTTTTCTATGTGCTCTTTGAACTCGCCATCCTTTTGCATTAGGGATTCGAAAAGTCGCGGTTTCATGTTGCATCGCCTCTACACTTGGATGAACAGCAGATCGTCTGCGGATGTTGTGGTTTCCAGGGCTGTTCCGAGCTTACGGTTGTAGTAAACGGTGTATGACGCTGAGCCGCCTTCGTCTACAGCTTGATCAGTCAACTCTAGTATTCGTTTTGAGGCGTCAGCGCCGTAAACGGCTTTGCCTCGGGTTATGGCGTCGCCTGCTTTGACCTTGACTCTTCCATGGATCAGCACTGGGCATTTCTCGCCAGAAGCAGCACTTTTAACAGCTATGCCTATACAGTCTTGGGCTGCAGTTGCAGGGGAAACCTTGTCGTCAGCGCTTAAGTAAACTGGGTCGCCTTTTGTTACGGTTGCTGCGGCTTCGAAGGATTCTATTATGGCGTTGGGGTCGTCTGTTTCGCCTATTGCCATCCAGCTTTTTCCTGTTAAATCAGTCATTTTTCATCTTTACTCCAAATTTTTTTTCGTTTTCACCGAGTTCATCCTCAGTTACTCACGGTCAATACTGTGACCTTCCTGCAGGTTTCGAAGCCTTACGATAACCCTGCGCAGTTCTTGGCACATCCTCTGTGGTCCCAGACTCCAACTTCTCTGGATGATGGGGCTTGGCAGAACCGTTTCGATCAATTTCACCGCTTCGCCTATTGGTATCACTGGCTCTGTTGGCTTTTTCAAGAGGCTTTCAGAGGGGGCGCTCTTGTTTGCGAGGTTCGAGGGCGAAGCTGAAATCATATAGTCAGGGTGAAGCGAAAGCCAATCCTGAATCTTAATTTGATCCCACATTTTCTCTTTGGAAAAGAAAATAGCCTGCGTGCGCTGGGTTTCTGGTTGTTGTCGGGGTTTTCCCATTATGGCTAAAATTCCGTTTTCGCGGTCAAGCCAGACAGTGCTGAAGTGTTCGGGCACGAAAGCTGAAGCTTCTTGGTAAAAACCAAGGATGTATTCGCCAGCTATTATGGGCTCTAACCCTTGTTCCTTAATGTGCAGTTTCTCTACGATCTGAATGTTGGTTTCCGATATTCCCGGAACAGCCACCAAGCTTATCTCGGCGTTGTATAACCCGTGAGGGATTTTTCCGTCGATGATGTCTATGGTTTCGTAGTCTGCTCCGACGCTCACGTGTCTGATTAAGCCTTTGCGGATTTTCTCGGCTGTTTCTTCATCGTAGATTTCCGCGTCGTACCATAAGCGTTGTCCGTCCCACTCGGTTTTGGCGACTTTGCCAACGGCGTTTGCTGTAGTCACATGCTCTATGTAAACGGGTGCCTCAACGAGTTTGCTGGTGAAAGCTTGCAGTTCTTCGGGCGTGTAAATGTTAAAGTTTCTGCTCATGCCCGTGGTCATGGCTAAACCGCGTATACGTAGGGGTTTCTCCATAATTTTCTCGGTGATTGTGAAGGGTAAAACCGCGTAGACGTGCTCTTTAGCAGGGTTGTGGTGTTTTTCGAACCATGCTTTGGCTTTTTCAACGGTCCAGCCCTTGTCTTTTTCGAAAAGGTAGCTCTGCACTTCCATGGTGTGCTTGCCTTTTGGTTTGCCCACTACGGCTTTGATTCCTTCTTTTTCGTTTAACGTAATGGTTTTGAGAGTGTCCTTTTGGAATTCCGTGGAATCTCGGTGTCCACTTCGGATGTGCTGTTCCGTGTTTTCCCATGGCATTTTTCCTTGACCTCACACAACTAATACCAAACTAATATACTGGGAAAATGAAAAGTCGAACTGTACCGCAGCGTGGTCCATCTGCGGGCTAAAGTGTGGTCCATACTGCTGGTCTAAACCTTAAAAGTGATTGTAATGCCGAGAAAATGCGTGGTAAAAGTCATGTTAAGCAAGGAACAAAGGGAGATTTTAAATGAGCTAGCGAGGCGATTGGGCACTAGCGAGAGTGAGACGTTGCGGATGGCTCTGATGGACTATGTTAAAGAGTTGAGTCTGATGAAAGAAAGCATTCATCGGGGCAAAAACCAAATTTGAATTTTCAGCAAATCCGTGGTTGAGTAGCGCTCGGGTTCCGATTCGATGCTCACAAATAAAGCTAAATCGCGAATTAACTTTAAATGCATATAGCACAATATATAAGCAACTACGCTTTGAGCAACGCAAATGTTATACATAGTGGGGTATTCGGACATTGGCAACAAGATCAAGAGAGTTCAATAAACTTTTGGTGAGCGCCATCGACGAAGCCCTAAATTCTCTAGGGACATCAGTAAAACAATCAATATACTTCCACATAGAGAACAAATTCAGCGTGGCAAGAAACGAAATCCCTGAAAATCTGATAGAATTTCAAGGGGGGCTTGAAAAAATCTTCGGGACAGGTGCTCGGTTCATAGAGATTCTAATAATGAAAAACTTGCACTCAAAAATCGGGCTTCCGCTTATAATGGAAAACGAACAGCTCGAATTCGTTAAATATGTGGACGTAGTGAAAGAAGGCTTTCTGAAAAAAAGCGCATGAAACAGAAAGCGGTTGAGAGCAAGCTTCCATAGTTTTTGGGTGCAGTTAACAAAAATTCATATCGGCAGTTCATAAAGGCTTTATCACCCTGAGATATTCATTTCTAAAACAAGTTGAAGTGAAAAAGTATGGGTGAAGCCGCTAGAATCTTGATTATTGATGATGATGAGAGCATACGAAAAGTGCTGGCAACAATTCTTGAAGACGAAGGTTACATCGTTGAAACAGCGGAAACAGCCAAAGAAGGCATTGAGAAAAGCGAAAAAGCGTTCTACAACCTAGCGTTGATTGACGTACGCTTGCCAGATATGGAAGGCATTGAACTCTTATCCAAATTGCGCAATACCAAGCCGAAAATGCGAAAAATAATAGTCACTGGCTACCCAACGCTTCAAAACGCCGTAGCTGCCGTGAACAAAGGCGCGGACGCTTATGTGATGAAGCCCTTCGAGGTGGAGAAAATCCTTCAAACCATCCGAGAACAGCTGAAGAAGCAAGAGGAAGAAAAGAGCTACAGCGAAGAGAAAGTCGTCGAGTTCATCGAAACCCGCATCAAAGCATTAGAGACAGTAGACCAAGGCGCAGTCAAGAAGGAAGCCTGAAAAACCCTTTTCTTTAAAAACTTTACTTTCTCTGCGCATATTAGTTCATAGCGAAAAAAGGGGGCATTCAATTAATTTTATCGGTTTCTTTTCGATATTATAATTGTATATCGGGTTAGTTTAGCCAAAAATTTCTGTTTCGGAACCGTGTAGCCTGCCACGGATAACTTGCTCGATGAAAAATGCCAAATTGTTACCGCCTATTGTTCTGTAGTTGCTTATAGTTCTTTTTCAGTTCTTCGACGATATACGAACCTTTCAATCTGACGTTTTCAAAAACAGGTTGCAAAACAGATGTTTTAAGCCTATATAATAAGGTGTGTTCTCTAACGGTCAAAAACATCGGTCGGCACCCGAATTAGTTTTTGCCTAGTACACAAATTTTGTACATTTTAGTTTGGAGCATCTCTACATATTTTGTTGTATTTTAGCAAATTACTTATATATTAAACACTACGGTTAGTGTATGTATTATAGTGTTATACACTACCAACGAAATGCGAAGTAGTTACTTATGAAATGTCCGTACTGTGGGTCTGCAGATTTCAAAACTTTGGAAACACGCGATTCGCCAGAGAACACTACGCGAAGACGCAAAGAATGCATCAACTGCGGAAAGCGCTTCACCACCTACGAGTACGTGGAAACAGTAGAGCTCATGGTGCGAAAGAAAGACGGCAAGCTGGAACGCTTCGACGTTAACAAGATAATCCGCGGCTTGCAGAAAGCCTGCGAAAAAAGACCCGTAACTATGGACCAAATCAACGAGTTAGCAAGCCGTGTGAGACAAGACCTCATGCTGAAAGGCAAAGAAGAAGTCACATCTCAGGAAATCGGCGATTTGGTAATGAAATACCTGAAAAACATCGATCGCATAGCCTACATTCGCTTTGCGTCAGTTTACAAACAGTTTGAAGAGCCTGAAGACTTCAGGCGGTTGCTCCTTGAGGTGAAAAAGTGAGCACGGCAAATCTATACCCCCCTTATATAAAGGGGCTTTTTCGCAAAACTGCGTCAAATAAGGTGAAAGAATGAAATTCGTTAGAAAACGTGATGGAAAATTAGAACCCTTCGATCAAGAACGCATAACAAAAGCTATTTGGAAAGCCGCCAAAGCCGTGGGCGGAAAAGACCGTGAACAAGCAAAGAGAATAAGCGACCAAGTGATGGCGGAGCTCCAGAATCGCTTCGGCGAAGACGGCTGCCCAACGGTGGAGGAGATCCAAGACTTAGTTGAAAAAATGCTCATTGAAAACGGTCATGCGCAAACGGCTAAGGCGTACATTCTCTACAGGAAACAGCATCAGGACATGCGAGAGCTAGCTGCGCTCTTAAGCTCCGCGGACATGGTAGATCGGTACTTAGAGATTGACGATTGGCGAGTTAAAGAGAACTCTAACATGAGCTATTCGCTACAAGGCTTGAACAACTATCTTTCGTCCACGGTCATCGCCAAGTACTGGATATCACGGATTTACCCTTCGAGCATTGCTAAGGCGCACTTTTCAGGTGACATGCACATTCACGACTTGGGCGTTTTGGGACCTTACTGCGTTGGCTGGGACTTGAGCGACCTGTTGCTTTCAGGGTTCGGCGGCGTCTCCGGCAAGATTGAGAGCAAGCCTGCAAAACACTTCAGAACAGCCTTAGGGCAGGTGGTCAACTTTTTCTATACGCTTCAGGGCGAGGCGGCTGGTGCGCAGGCATTCAGCAACTTTGACACTTACTTGGCTCCGTTCATACGTTACGACCACTTAAGCCAGAAGGAGGTGGAGCAGTCTCTACAGGAGTTCTTTTTCAACATGAACGTACCTACTCGTGTGGGTTTTCAGACACCATTCACCAATCTAACTTTGGATCTAACGGTTCCAAAGTTTATGAAAGATGAGGCTGTCCTCTTCAACGGGAAAGTTACCGAAGACGCGTATGGCGATATGACTGAAGAGATGGAAGTGTTCAACTTGGCTTTTGCCGAGATTATGCGTCAAGGCGATTCGAAGGGGAGGGTTTTCACTTTTCCAATACCCACGTACAACATAACAAAGGATTTCGCGTGGGACTCGCCTGTTGCCGAAGCGATTTTTGAGGTGACAGCCAAGTACGGCGTGCCTTACTTTTCGAACTTCGTGAACAGCGACCTGCATCCTGAGGACGTTCGGAGCATGTGCTGTCGTCTAAGAATAGATAACAGAGAGCTACGTAAGCGGGGCGGCGGCTTTTTCGGCGCTAACCCATTGACGGGCTCTATAGGCGTTGCGACGCTTAACATGCCGCGGCTTGGCTACTTATCCAAGGATGAGGCTGAGTTCTTCCAGCGTTTAGAGGACAGCATGGAAATAGCCAAAACCAGCTTGGAGATTAAACGCAAAATGCTTGAGGCTTTCACTGAGAACGGCTTGTACCCGTACTCTCGACGTTACTTGCACAACGTTAAAGAGGGCTATGGCAAATACTGGAAGAATCACTTTTCAACCATAGGCTTAGTAGGCATCAACGAGGCTGTTGTGAACCTTTTAGGCGTGAACATCGCGTCGCAGGATGGAAAGGACTTCGCCGTCAAAGTGCTCAGCTTCATGCGTGAGCGGCTGGCGGACTTCCAAGAGGAGACAGGCAACATCTACAACTTGGAGGCGACGCCTGCTGAGGGCACTTCTTACAGGCTTGCACGCATTGATAAGCGCAAGTACCCAGAAATTGTAACGGCTAACCAGCAGCAGGTGGTGGAGCAGCACGCTGAGCCTTTCTACACGAATTCTTCGCAGTTGCCCGTGGACTACGAGGGTGACTTGTTCGAAGCGTTAGAGCATCAAGAGAGCCTGCAGACGCTTTACACCGGCGGCACCGTCTTCCACATTTACTTGGGCGAGAGGCTTCACTCATGGCAGTCAGCCGCCGAACTAATCAGGAAGGTGGCTTGGAACTCACGCCTGCCCTATTTCACGTTGACGCCGACGTTCAGCATATGCCCCACACACGGCTACACAAGCGGCGAGCACAAGCAGTGCCCACTCTGCGGCGCCAACTGCGAGGTTTACTCGCGCGTGGTCGGCTATCTCCGACCAGTGGACCAGTGGAACGACGGGAAACAAGCGGAATTCGCCATTCGCAAAACCTTCGACAAGTCCACTGTAATGGCAACAGCGCCGCTATCTGTGTAAGAGTGAAAGCGCATGAAGTTCAGCGGCTTACAGAAAATCAGCCTCATCGACTACCCGAACAAAGTAGCCTCCGTACTTTTCACGCCGGGCTGCAACCTGCGCTGTCCCTTCTGCCACAACTGGCGCATCGCTGTGGACCCGAAGCCGCCGTTTTTGCAGGGAGCCGCGGCGCTGAGAATCCTTGAAAGCCGCAAGAAGTACGTGGACGCCGTAGTGGTGACTGGTGGTGAGCCGACAATGCATAGGGAACTGCCGAAGTTTTTGGCGAAGCTTAAGGAGCGCGGTTTCATGGTTAAGTTGGACACGAACGGGTTTTATCCCGAAGTGCTGGAGGAATGTTTGCCCTACGTGGATTACGTGGCTTTGGACGTGAAAACTTGCTTGGAGAAGTACAAGCAGCTAGGCGCGAAAGACACGGCGGGGCTGATGCGTACGGTTGAGATTTTGAAGACTGGGAAAGTGCCGTACGAGTTCAGGACAACAGCGGTTCCAGAGTTTGTTACGGCTGAGGACGTGAAGTGCATAGGTGAAATGGTGAAAGGTGCGAAAACCCATGTGTTCCAACAATTCGTGCCGCAAGACACACTTGACAAGAAGTTTGAGGCGCTTAAACCCTACGCGCCAAAAACGATTACTGAATTCGCGGGAACCATGAAAAAGTACGCAGAAAACGTTATACTAAGAGTCTAAATGTTACGTGTTTTTTGAGAGTTATCGGAAGCTGGCTTGCTACTGTGCTTCAATATTAAGAAAGAGTGAAGTTAGAACCCATAGCGCTTAGTTGTTGCCAACTCTTTTAGAGCGACGAAATTCTGCAGTAGGAACTTCAAGCGCTAAGGCGGTCTCAAGTAGATGCGAAGTTGTCCTCTTGCGACCTGAAGATCTACTCCGCTGTCTTTAGTAATGGATTTAGACGCTGGACCAACCGCTGAAATGGCTAAAACGTTTTTGAACGAGGATTTTACGCCAAGCAACTCATAAGCTGCTTCCCTTCTCAATTCAATTTCAAAATGTGTTACTTTCCACTCTTCTCCGTCTATAAGAATGTCTGTTATTTTGCCTATTCTTAAACCTTCGCAGTATACTTCTTTGCCAACCAACTCGGTGTACTTCACACTATTCCACTCCGTAAACCGTTTTTATTTCATTTATGAGCTTATAAAATTTATTCTATATCGCGCAAAGTTGGTTTTAAAGAAGCAAATGGGCATTTAGTAGCATACAGTTTTGTAAGTAACTATCGAGCAAAGTAGCCTCCGCCTCTGCTTCTTAGTATAATCATGCTCATCACGATAATGTCTAAGCTCAAAAATCGAATATTCTAGGAGAGAATTTCTGGGCAATTGGATAGGAATGACCAAGTCACTGCAACACATAAAAAAAGAAAAGAAATGGGAGAAGTCGCCATTTTTGAGCCGTAAAGTTTAAGGGTTGAGGGTTTGTTAAGTTTCGCGTACTCGCTTACTTGAGGGTTTGCGGTTTGAGCATCAAAGGAAAAACCATTGAGGAACGCAAGGCTGAAGTCCTAATCAAACTCAGAAAATACAAGCTAATTAAAAAAGAGGAGCATGAGGGCTTCTTCGCCTACATCGTCAAAATCCCAGAATATAAAGAGAAAGCCATAGTCTGGTGTATTCTTGGCTCGGCGACTGTGGGTATTGTCGCGATAAACGCACTCTACAAGTTTCTGAAGGAGAAGGAGCTGGAACGCGCTATCGTAATCAGCGAAGGCCGCTACACGCACGCGGTTAAGCAGCGCGCCAAAAAGAGTAAAGTCGAGCTTTTGCCCAAGACTTTCCCCGTGTTCGACATTTTTAAGCATGCGTTGGTTCCTAAGCACGAGATTCTAAGTGCGAAGGAAAAAGACCGGCTTCTGGCCCAATATAAGGTTCATCCGTACCAGATGCCGCAGGTAAAATCTAATGACCCTGTGGTTAAAGCCATAGGCGCCAAGCCGGGTGACGTGCTGAAAATTATTAGGAAAAGCCAGACGGCGGGCGAGCACGTAGCTTACCGCTACGTAGTAGATTAAAAGAGGAATAGAAGAGCTATTTTCCAATCATAACTTCTGTTGACTTCACAATCGCCTCTACTTCGTCGCCTACTTTTACGCCTAACTCTTCAACCGCTTCTTTCGTAATCACGGCAGTGACCACTACTGGCGCTTTAATCTCAACTTTGACCTTCGCGGTTATTCCGTCTTTTTCTATCGAGAGCACTTTTCCCTTTAGCTGGTTTCGTGCGCTGATTTTCAATCCTAACACCTCCCAATACTCTTGGTCTGCAAGAACCTCACTCATGTAGACCGCCACACGTTGGTACTCCTCTAGCAGGCTCTGCCCTAGCGCTGTTAGTTTTGCGCCGCCGCCTCCAGCCTTGCCGCCCTTATAAGTTTCCACGATTGGCGCTTCGACTGCTTTTTGAATTTTTTGCAGGTAATTCCACACGTAACGGTAGGACATGCTAAGCTTCTCGGCGGCTTTTGAAATGGAGTGCTCCTTTGCTATGGTTTTTAGAATTCCGGCGCCGCCTTTGCCGAGGACTGGTTTTCCGTTGTATTCTATCCATACTTTGCAGGAGGGCTTGTGTTTCTTATTGGTGAGCATTCTCGTCTAGAGTTATTACGCATAAGATTTATAAGGTTAATCGTTATGAATGACAAAACATAACGGTGTTTGAACATGCAAGCATGGCAAAAACTGCTCATAGTCGCAGCATTAGCAACCATAATAGTGGTCGCGGGCACGCTCGTTTACTTCAACTACTTCGCCAAGAGAAGACTCTTCATATCCACAACCACAAGCCTATACGACACAGGCTTACTAGACGCAATAGAGACGGACTACGAAGCAACCCACAACGTCGACCTCAACATAGTAGCTGTAGGAACAGGCATAGCCATCCAACAAGCCGAGAACGGCGACGCCGACGTCGTCCTCGTCCACGCACCCTCAGTAGAAAAAACCTTTCTAGACGGCGGATACGGCGTGAACAGAAAAATCATCGCCTACAACTTCTTCACAATCGTAGGACCAGCAGACGACCCAGCGCAAATCGAGGGAAAAACAGCAACCGAAGCCCTAAACAACCTAGTCGCTTACGGCCAAAACATGGCTGACCAGTCGGGACAAACCCAAATCTGGGTCTCTCGAGGCGACAACTCTGGCACAAATTCAAAAGAGAAGAGCCTTTGGACTGCAGCCGGCTACGATTACACGGAACTCTCCACGGAACCATGGTTTGCAAGCACGGGTCAAGGCATGGGCGCCACCTTAAACGTGGCTAACCAAAAGAACGCTTACACGCTCGCGGACATAGGCACTTACCTGAAATTCCACGCGGACGGCTCCATAGAAATAGTTGCGCTCATAACTGAAGAACAATCACTGCTTAACGTTTACAGCGTAATGGCTGTGAACAAAGAAACAGTTCAAGCAAACCAAACAATCCACGAGCAGATAAACTTTAACGACGCTATGGACTTCATAGAGTACCTAATTTCACCCGCAACCCAGCAACTAATAAATGACTACGGCAAAGACACCTACGGACAAAGCCTCTTCCACGAAGCAGTACAACCATTAAAAGACAACGCGCCTCAACCCATAGTCAGCTGGATACAAGACTACGCATTCTTTGACGGTTCCGAATGTCCACCGCAATACAGAATAGGCGACGCAGACCTTTACACTTAGAGGCACATAGTCTTGGCTGATGTACTCGGCGGCATAGTAGAAGCATTCAGGTTGATATTTACAGGCGACCCAGAAATCTACGGAATCGTTTCCCGTTCCCTCTTTTTTTCCGGAACAGCCGTTATTTTAGCCATTCTTTGGGGTACACCGCTCGCCATGTTAATTGCCATGAAAGATTTTCGAGGTAAAACCGTAATCAAAACATTCTTCAATACTTTAATTGGCTTGCCGACGGTGGTTTTGGGCTTAATTCTTTTCCTCATCTTTTCAAGAGGTGGACCACTAGGCTTTCTAGGGTTACTTTACACGCCGGCTGCTATAATAATAGGTCAGGCTATTTTGGTGACGCCGATATTGATAAGCATTGGGGTTTCAGCTATTGAATCGGTTGACCCTGAAATAATGAGCTTAGCCCAAACTCTGGGAGCTTCGGAGTCACAAGCGCAAGTAGCAGTTTTAAAGGAAGCAGCCAACGGGATTGTTTTATCTGATATTGCCAGCTTTAACCGAGCAATAGGCGAGTTGGGAGTAGTGTTGATAGTCGGCGGCAACATAACTGGAGGCGGCGTTAACACATCGGTTCTAACGACGTCAATTTCACGTGATACTCAAATAAACGAAATCGGTCTTGCCGTGGCTCTGGGAATATTATTAGTGATAATACTTTTCACGATAAACATAATAGTGGTTGTATTAAGGAAGGCAAACTATCTAGTCGAATTAGCTAAAGGACCCTATTCGAAACTGAAACGTTCTAGAGAGACCGAAAGATGACGGTAACTGCTGAATTAAAAGACGTAACGAAAGCCTATGGCAACAAAATAGTGGTAGACGCGGTGAACCTGCAAATCCGCGAAGGCGAAATACTAGCCCTTTTAGGACCTAACAGTTCAGGGAAAACGACAATACTAAAAATCCTGGCGTTCATCGAAAACCCGACAGGCGGCGAAGTGAAATTTCAAGGCAAAGCCGTCAACTTCAAAAACACCGAAAAAGAACGTTTGCAAAGCACTTTAGTTTTTCAAAAAACAACACTCTTCGGCGCCTCAGTATACAACAATATTGCATACGGATTGAAAATAAGGAAAGTACCTAAGGAAACGCGTGATAGAGAAGTGAAAAAGGCGCTGGAACTAGTAAAGCTAGAAGGATTTGAGAAGCGCTCTGCGAGAAAGCTTTCTGGCGGAGAACAACAGCGAGTGGCGATAGCCAGAGCCTTAGTGCTAAAGACGAAACTGCTGCTTTTAGACGAACCAACGGCAAATTTGGACCCGAAAAACGCGGGCATACTTGAAGAGGTCATTGATACCGTGAACCGCGAAGACAAAGTTACCATCGTGATGGCGACGCATAACATGTTTCAGGCTAAAAAGTTGCCTCACCGTATCGCGTTAATGGACGATGGAAAAATAACTGAAGTTGGTGCGCCAGCGGAGATTTTCGGCAAACTCTCCAAAAACTTGGCTAGCTTCGCTGCTGTCGACAACACTTTCACTGGAACCGCGAAAGCAACTGCGGCTGGCACATCAAAAGTTGATGTGGGCAACGGCGTGCAGATCGAGGTAACTGTTCAAAGGCAAGGCGCTACCGTCGTTTTCGTAAATCCGCAGGACATAATCTTGTCTAAGACCGCCGTGGAGTCCAGCGCCAGAAACGTGTTCAAGGGCAAAATCACCGAAATCACGGATTTAGATTCGCTCGTCAAACTCAAGGTTGACGTCGGCAAGCCCTTCACGGTTCAGATAACTAAGCGGTCTTTCAGCGAGATGGGACTTTGCTTGAACGCTGAGGTTTTCATCACCTTCAAAGCTTCAAGCGTCCATGTGCTTTAGGCAGGGCTTTTTCGTTCTTCCGCCAGCTCGTAGAGGATTACTAGGGCTTCGCCAAGTGGCATATTTAGCCTCGTCGCCAGCTCAGTTGGAGTTGTATCCGCTTTTTCAGGCAGTATCATGTCTCGCGTGTACGCCTTGCGGGTCGGGTACATCACCGAAGCGTGAACCGTTTCAACAAGTATGGGCCAGAGTTTTTCTTTTGTGTACTCTTCCAAGCTCATAAGGCATCAGCGAATAAATTATGGTCTGCGTGGTTATTTCAGTCTACCGCAAAGTATATTATTCATAGGGAAATTGGTGTATCCACTTCACTTTAGCAAGAAACGAGAGCGTGACGTTTAATGGACGTTAAAGCTGTGATATTCGATCTTGACGGCACAATAGTCAGTTTCAACTTGGACTATAAGGCGCTCAGAGGAGAGGTTAGAGTGTGCCTGCTGCGAGTAGGCGTTCCCGCTTCAGTGTTGTCCGTGAAGGACAGCATCTTTGAAATGCTCAAGAAAACCGAGATTTTTGTGAGAAACTCTGGGAAGTCTACTGAGGCGATGGAGGAGATTCGCAATGAAGTCTTGGCTATCGCTGAGAAATACGAGTTGGAAGCCGCTAGAGACACGAGCTTGTTGCCTGGAGCAAGTGAGACGTTGACGGCTTTGAAGCGGATGGGTTTGAAAATCGGGTTGTTCACGTTAAACAGCGATAAAGCCGCAAACTACATTCTGCAGCGCTTCAAACTTAGCGATTTCTTCGGCGTGACAGTTCCGAGAAACAAAGTCGATTTTGTGAAGCCGAATCCTGAGCACCTTGAAATGGCGCTTAAGGTTTTAGGTGTAGCGCCAGAAGAGACTGTGGTTGTGGGAGACGGCAACGTGGACATGCAAAGCGCTAGGGAGCTGAAGGCTATTGCTGTTGGCTTGCCCACAGGCACCTCCACGATTGAGCAGTTGATGCGTCACGGCGCAAATTACATTATAACTTCGATAACTGATTTGCCTGTTCTGGTAGAGAAAATAAACAGGTCGCAGGCGGCGCAATAGCCTGTTACGCTGGTTTGAAGCAGTATCACGTTTATTGGAGATTTCTCCCGCGCAAATTCCCCTTGTTTCTTTTTTGAAATTAATTACCCAAAAACTACCCGAAATATCTAAAGACTTTCTTATACCAAGGCGTAATCTTGTCTTGTATGATTCGGCATAGTTCCATAGCGACGACCTCGGAATTGTTGAATACATCGCTATTTTGGACTCTACGCACATCTATTCGATGCCGTGATAGGTGCCTTTCCCGCATCCTGTCGTAGCCTTCTTGGTTGTTGTGTATGCCACCGTCTACTTCTATAGCAAGTCGCAACGTGGGGCAATAAAAGTCTAGGATGTAACCGTATTGAACATATTGACGACGAAAGATGTGATTTGGAAATTTTGGCATGACTTGATGCTTCAAAATTTCCCACATACGCGCCTCGGCGGGCGTTGGGTTATGCCGCATTCTATAAGCTTCGTCAAATTTGAAAGGCGCGCTTCTATGACGACGGAACATACTGATCGCGCTCAAGTAAAACGATGTTCAATTCTTAATATATTGTTTGTGGGGTTGAATTGGAATTAAAGCGCGCGCTAACTCGATAGCATATTATTTTTTCATCGCTTGACCCTTGCTCTTCTCTTATTAATTCTAAGCTCCAGAACTGCTTTTCTGCTGCTAGTGCGTTCTCATTGAGCTAAAGTTAAAAAAAGGCGAGCGCTTACTATAAAAAAAGGTGTGGGTTAATATCGGAGGTTTACAAGTGCAGCTTAATGGTTTGATCGAAAAAATTGAAAAACGAATTTGCGATCCCGAATACGAAGAACTCAAGTCTTTCTGGAATAATTTTTACTCGTTTAAAGAGACATACCGAGTGCCCATAAGGGTGACTCTTACAATGAGGTTCTTCGCCAA
>Ga0315551_10001529_pt1 | contig 17429 bp, 11 predicted proteins | sample SalMarSW160290MG_FD_203678 | JGI IMG/M metagenome (GOLD analysis project Ga0315551, IMG submission 203678) | Salt marsh sediment microbial communities from the Plum Island Ecosystem LTER, Massachusetts, United States - Salt Marsh Sediment SW1602-90 ...
TTGGTCTCGGTTTCAACCCAGTTCCAGCCCTTGTTCGTGTTAAAAGGAAGCGACAGAGCGATGTCCCCGATCTCAACTGGCTCGGCTGTTAGATTTCTGAACCGCAGCGTCCAGATCAGGGCTTCTCCTTCCATCCGAAACCGCTCACTCATTTCCACATCCTCACCCCAACCGTACCGGCTCGCAAAATTATAGGTTATAAATTGCTCTGGAGGAATCCTGGTCGGCGCTGTCGTTCTTCTACGCCCATCCTCAGCCATCATGGACGTGCTAATCTCCTGCCAATTTCTGTCTCCTATCCGATAGCGCACCAGGATATGGCCCAGGATTTCTCCCATCATAATATAATCAGTATTATAAGCATCATAGGAACATTTAAGACTGACAATTCCTGCAGATTTGAACTTCAATTTGAAATGTGAGTTGGAGACAGTAGTCTCAGCTATCGACTTAAGTCCTACCAGGAACGTTATGTAAAAGACAAAGATTAGGGAATATATTTTGTAGCTCATCAAAACTTCCAAAAAATTGGGTGACTTCCCTTCCCTCCTTCACGCAAAAGAGGGTACACAAAGGGAAAAAACTAAAAGTATAGTATTACCTATCGGTTTTTTTAGCTAAGAGGATAATCCAATTAAAATTTGTTGTTTCAACATCGGGCATAGTGAAAAGATCCTAATATAAAATGTTTTTATTTGCTAATTGAATTCGCAATCTATAAACACCTGGATAAAATTTGCCCTGATCAAGGATGATTAAGACTTCCAGCTTACGGTTACTCAAAAATGGCTCCTTGCTATTTTGTGAAGGCGAAAACCAGGCAAATTGGTTACGAATTGAAATCAGCGGAGAATAATTCTTCCAAAACTGGAATGTGCTCAGTCAAAAATTTCTTCTCAACTGCTTGTATCCATTGGATTTCCCGATAGAATGTGCTAAGGAAAATCCTCCCTCCCCGCTCATCCAGCGATACTTTCTAAAGCGATACGGTATAGAATGAATCCAAATAATATTTATCGAAGAGGCTTAAAATTAAAAAATTCCTCTCTTTCTCAGTTCCTTCTTCGTCCTGCTGTGAATTTTAGAATGAATATCTGATAGAAATTTTATATGTACGTGCTCCTTCAATGCCAACAGCGCGACCATAAAAATAATCGGGCACGAATGTACCGACATTCGTATTCTCACTCGCGGGATACCATGTGCCGCCAGGATTCTCATTTACATTAAGATATGTGTTGCCTAGAAGGTTGTAGATATCCAAGAAAAAGCCTATTTTTCCAGATAGAACGGGGAATTCCTTTTCCAACCTTACATCTAGATTACTATGACTATTTAAAAGCCTTGATCCTTTTTCTTCCACATTAACAGACTCCGTCCATAAAATCGTGTTGTTAGCTGCGGCCCAATCAGCCGGTGGGGCTATGGTAACCGTTCTCTGGAAGGGAGTGCCACTGCGGAACTGGAAAAAGAAAGATGCGACAAATCCGAAAGGAATTTCGAAGAAACCATAAAGCTTCATACTCAGAGGTCCGGTGGCCAAGCCATAGCTATTGACGAATTCATTTGCGCTTTGGCCGTTAGGGAAGAATGTCTTATACTGTGAGTAAACTATGGATCCATTGAGGCCCCAGCCGTGGTAATAGCGCCTGTCAAAGGAAAGCTCGAAAGAATTATACACACTTTTGGACTCAGAGAAGTTGTGCTCTCTATTGAATAGGTTGTTCCAAGGAGAATCTTGGGATCGGAAATACACAGTTACCTGTTGTTCTGGATATCCGCCATGAGCTGGAATAATGGTGGTGAATGGGACCCACCAGTCTGGCGCTGTCTCATAGCTATACCAGTATCTTCCAGTATCCCGGTCATAAAGAGCAAAAGTGTCCCAAAGATTTCCGGGAAAGTTTGTTCCTTTCTTATAGATGTACCGGAGTTTGATGGCAAAATTGGAGAAGAGTTCGTGGCTGATTGAGGCCACGATCTCGTCATATCGCGGAACCTCCAAATTCGGATCAACACGAGCGAGGAGGTAATCCCAATTGGGTCGCACAAACTGCCCCATTCCATATCTTGGCTCGTAATTATCAACACCAGGCGAATCAAGTTGGCCGTTCTGGTTGAGGTCGAACCAATTGAAATAATAATTTGCCAAAACAGAGGGGGAACAACCGTCAAATTGATTGAGCGTCATCTGGTCGTAAAGACGGGAGTATGCAACTTTAAAAGCAGTCTTTCCATCACCGAAGACATCGTAGCTCAGACCTATTCTGGGAGAAAATCCGGTGAATTTCAGGATGCCTTTCTGTGCTTCCATTTCAAACGGACCAAACGGGTTGAAGCCGATGACTTGTTCTATACTTCTGCCAATCTCGAAGGAAAGCCCCTCTGTTCCGGTGGTCGTGGCTGCACCGTGGCTGCCGATGTGGTAATCCATACGAATACCGATGTTTATAACCAGACGATTCCGGATAGAGAAAGCATCCTGGATATAGGCCCCCCATCGGGTTAAGTCTATGGATCTCTCGCTGTCGTGAGGATTCGCACCGCAATTAGCAAACTGAATCCTGCCGTCTCCGAATGTAGGATGAGGGCCGTCCAAATTATAATAGCCTCTATAATAGTAGGGATTTCCGTTGTAGTACCACCAAGTCAATGGATTAGTTCTTTCGTACCCGTAATACTGTTCTCCCCACTCATATTCCATGCCCGCGACTAATTCATGATTACCACCCAAAAAGTTATCTTTGAAGTGGGTGATTCTGGCCGAAGCCTGAGTGGTTTGAAGTAGGATCTTGCTCTTCCAGGTTGGGATACCGTTCCATACATAGCGAGTGTATCCATCTCTGAAGGTGGTATTTTCGTCGTATCCTTCTTGCGCGGTAATCGGATACGACCTCCGTGCATATCCCAGTCGAAGATCCACGAAGGTGTCTGAACCCAAAGTCCAGGTCAAATTTCCGGTTGTCATTATGCGATGGTTGTTTTTCTTAGTAAAAGTAGACCCAAATGTTCTGGTGCTACCCCTTTCATAAATCTCATCGTTTTCAAGTTCTCCATGGAACATGACGAAGAATCGCAACGATTTAGATAATTGGGAAGTTAATTTGATCATACCTCGCCAATAGTGTTCAGGGAAATCATAAGTTTCATACTTTTTGCCAAGAATAGTGGTGGGAATAAAATTGCCATAATTACTTAATGAAATAAAATTAAGAGTTGTAAAGAACCAAATTCGGTCCTTGACTACAGGTCCGCCGAGCGTTCCGGAAGCATCCCAAGAATAAATCGGAGATTGAGGTTTGGCAATACCCAGGGCATTGAGCTGCTCATCCGTCATCAGGACTTCTGTCAGCTTGTCAGAGGTATAGAATGTTTGGAGGCTACCGCTGAAATCGTTTCCCCCAGATTTGCTAACTACATTAACAAATGCTCCTCCGGTATTGCCGATTTCTGCTGGCATTCCTCCCCCTATAACTTCCACTTCTTCTATAGAATCGAATTGGGGAACTCCCGTAGGATCGCCCCATGCCAATTGATTGTTGTGAACTCCATCTACCTGCCAGTTTATTACTCCTCCTGATAAACTGCGATCGCTCGCGCCATAAATTTGGGCAGTATATGGATCGGCATTACTAGGTACTCCGGGGACAACTTTGAATATGTCATAGAAATTCCTGCTTAGGGGAAGTCTTTTGACGAATTCACTCGTTATGTTGGTTGTAACCGTAGGAGACTTGACATCTATCACGGGACCTTGAGCAATGACTGTGACTTCTTCAGCCAAAGTTGCCACTTCGAGCTTAAAATTGATGGTGACAACCTGCCCTACCCTAACTGTTACATCTTCTCTTTTAACTGATTTAAAACCTTCCAGCTCTGCTGTGACTGTGTAAGATCCAGGAGGTAAGCTGGGAAATCTGAAAGAGCCATCACTACGGGAGATATCCGTCATCGTTCCCATCAGAGCAGGACCAGAAACAGTGATGCTCACTCCTGGAATGGGATTATTATCCTGCTCTGTAACTATTCCTCCTATGGCTCCTGTCTGACGGGCAATCTGAGCATTGAGGAAAGAAAAGAAGGTGACAATCAAAATAATTGTCAAAAAGATACGTCGGAAATTCATTGTTTCCTCCTTTCTTGTGCTTTAATTTTCCCTAATAAATAGGTAATTCTCCCTTTTCATTCTCACCTCTTCATTCTCACCTCCATTTTCAATTTCATTTTGGATACACTCTCCCCCCCTAAAATATGTCCGAAAGCCTGGAAAAAAAGTGGAGAATTTTCGGTTGAACCGACACATGTTAACGTACACGTGCTATTTAATATATAAAAAAAATCCTGTTGTCAAGCATTAATTTTGAGAATTAATTTTGAGAATGTTAGCTAAAAATTAAAAGTGCACTAAATTTAAATCATCATTTTTGAGTTTTCGGATGCAAATTCATCTGTTGCTGCGCCAGAATCTGATCTCTGCTAGACCTGATTCATTGTCTGGAATAATCCGCAGTTAACCCTTTTCTCTTAGAGGAATTCCAGAAGCCTTAAACTCCAGATTGTAAATATTAAGATCTCTCGCTCGTGAGTCTTCCTTAATTGAGAAACTTCTTATATCGGGAGAAGGCTTGAATCATCGAATAATAGTCAATATTTGATTTTTAGCTAACAATTTCATAAATTTTACTTGACAATATCAGTATTCTTCTTATAAATTTTTTTGTTAACGTTAACAAATCTTTTATCGAGGTACTGCCATGGCGACAGAAGAAATTGTTAAAAGAGCCGAAAGATCTATAGGTACAGGTGATCGAGTTGCTTATAACAGATGGCATGTTCCAAAGGAAAAAGGAGAGAAAGTAAAACGGATTATTAAGGATCTCGATTTTTCTAATATTTTGGATGATAAAATAAAATATTTAAACGGGTAATCCAAATTAGGCAATTACCTGTTCACGGAGGTATGCATGTACAGGTTGAGTACGGATGTGGGAGGGACGTTTACTGATGGTGTATTGCTCGATGAATCTACGGGTAAGATCGAGGTGAGCAAGGTAGCTTCAACTCCGGAGAATCCTGCCACTGGCACGGTTCAAAGTATGGAGAAGTTCAATATTCCTTTTAAAGATGTCTCTTTCTTGGTTCACGGTACTACTGTTGTGATCAATGCTCTGCTCGAAGGTAAAGGTGCTAAGACAGCACTAATTACTAGCAAGGGATTCAGGGATATACTGGAGATAGGCCGCAGCAATCGTACAGAGATGTATAATGCCCTTTACAGAAAGCCAAAACCTCTTATCCCAAGATATCTAAGGCTTGAGGTTAAGGAAAGGATTGGAGCCGGTAGAGAAGTGTTGATTCCTTTAGAAATCGATGAACTGGCTCAGATTATAGAGCATTTCCGTAAGGAGGAGGTCCAGTCAATAGCTGTCTGTCTTATCAATGCTTATGCTAACTCCAAACATGAGGAGGAGATAGGAAGAGCGCTTAAAGAAAAATATCCTGAGGCAACCGTATCCCTTTCCCATAATATAACAAGGCGTTACTACGAATATGAGAGGACTAGCACTACAGTGCAGAATGCATTTGTGATGCCAGTGGTACAGCGATACCTAAAAAAATTAGAAGAGGAATTGAAGAAGCGCCACTTTCAAAGTGTTTTGCAGATTATGCAATCAAATGGTGGAATCATGACCTCCCCTGTTGCAAGGGAGATGCCAGTAGCAATGGTGGAATCTGGCCCTGTAGCTGGTGCCATAGGAGCAGCCATGCTAGCCAGAATGATCGGATACGACAATGTTATTACTTACGACATGGGAGGAACCACCGCTAAGACTTCTATTGTTAAGGGAGGATTACCAGAAACCACTGATCAATATTTGGTTGAAGGACGTCCGATTCTTCTTCCTGTAGTTGATATTCGTGAAATTGGAGCTGGCGGAGGTAGCATTGCCTGGATTGATGAGGCCGGAGCCTTGCACGTAGGACCACAGAGCGCCGGAGCTGAACCAGGTCCGGCATGCTACAAGCGAGGCGGTTCAGAAACGACAGTAACGGACGCAGACCTCCTGCTAGGGATTCTTGACCCTAACTATTTCTTGGGGGGTGAGATGGATATCTCGCCTGAACTTAGCCGTAAAAGCATCGAAAAAATCGCTAATTACTTTAACGTCAGCATCGATGAGGCAGCATTGGGAATTATCAAGATTGTCAACAACAACATGTCGGGGCTGCTTCAATCAATGACGGTCAAACGTGGCTATGATCCGCGAGACTTCGCAATGGTTGCCTTTGGTGGTGCAGGGCCTACGCATGCTGCTGCCATCGCCAAAGAATTAAATATTCCTGCAGTGATTGTTCCTCCATCTCCTGGTGTATTTTCCGCCTGGGGAATGCTGATGGCCGATTTAAGACACGACTTTTCCCAGACTTATATACAGCTTATGAGCGATGCTGATATCAATGTTGTAAACGGAATATTCAGGGATCTGGAAGAGCGAGTAAAGGAACTCTTTAGACGCGAAAATATCTTAGATAAAAATATAGCAGTGACCTATGAAATGAACATGAGATATTATGGCCAAGAACATACACTGAATGTTTTGGCACATCCTAAATTGACAGATACTGATAAGGAAGTTCTGAGCAAAAGTTTTGATGAGCTTCATTTTCGTGTGTATGGGCATAATGCTCCAGAAGAACCTAAAGAAATAGTGTCACTTAATGTCATGGGTATTGGCAGGGTGAAGAAACCCCTCTTACAAACTATTAATCGCGGAATCGAGACTCCTGTGCCAGAATCCCAGCTGGGGAAAAGAAAAGTTTACCTGGGAGATGGAAAGTATCAGGAATTTAGCATCTATCAGCGGGATAAGCTTCAAGCTACAAACACCATACCAGGTCCAGCGGTTATTGAGGAGCCGACATCTACCACTATTGTTGGACCCGATAAGACTTGTTATGTAGATCAATACGGCAACCTCATCATCAAGCTCAACAAGGGGGAAAAATGAAAATAGATCCGATAACTTTAGAGGTAATTCGTAGTCGGCTGATCGCAGCCAGCAGGGATATCAGAAGGACTGTGGAAAGAGCCGCTTATAGCCCAGTGCTCTACGAGGTCGTTGACTTCAGCTGCGGAGTCTTCGACAGCGAGGCCAACGCAATCGCTGAAACCCCGGGATTACCTTCGTTCCTCGGGAGTTTGGGCTATGCTATTCAATCGACTTATAATACAATCGGCCGTGACCGACTAAAACCCGGCGATGTTATCCTATGCAATGACCCATACAATGGAGGCGGCACTCACTGTCCAGATATCGTCGTGCTCTGTCCTGCGTTCTATGAAGATGAGATCAGCGGGTGGGCGGCCTTTCGTGGGCACACAGTAGACATGGGAGGGATCTATCCAGGCGGGTGGTATAGCAACACTACAGAAGTATTCCAAGAAGGATTTCGTCTGCCTCCGGTTAAGATTGTTGTTGAAGGAAAGTCAAATGAAGACGTGTTCCGCTTAATCAGGGCTAACTCTCGTGTGCCTGATGCTGTTTTAGGAGACATTCGGGCTATGATTGCTGCGGTGCGGACAGGGAGTAAGCGTTTCAGCGAGGTCATAGATAAATATGGCCTCGATCTAACTCGTGGGGCCCTTCAAAAGCTCCTCGAGCAAGGGGAGAAGCTATCACGGATGTCCATCCGCCGCATTCCCAATGGGACTTATTTTGCAGAGGCCTTGCTCGATGGCGACGGCAATGATAATGCGCCCCTGGACGAAAAGCTGCAACTGCAAGTCTCTGTAATTGTTGATGATGAGGAGATTACTCTGGACTTTACAGGAACCGATCGTCAGTGCCGCGGGCCGATGAATGTGCCCGAGCCATCGACAATCTGTGCTTCTCGGTACGCGTTCAAGATTATAACTACCCCCCATCTTCCTAGCAATGAAGGCTTCTTCCACCCACTGAAGATCATCATCCCAGATGGAAGCCTGCTCAAGGCGCAATTCCCTGCAGCCTGTGCGATGTGGCCAACGCCAACTAATGTGATCCCAGATTTGGTACTGAAAGCTCTGGCTCCAGTGATCCCGGATAGAGTGAGGGCAGGACATTTCGGTGATTGTATGGCAAATTTCATCTATGGAACAGACCCCAGAACAGGCAGATACTACGTTTGTGCAGAAGGAGATGCAGGGGGCTATGGCGGAAAACCTGATGAAGACGGAGAGTGTGCACTTTTCTGCATGAACTTGGGTGACACATACAATGTTCCGGTCGAAGTGGTTGAAGTGCGCTATCCCTGGCGCGTTGAGAGATTTGAACTTACACAGGACTCTGGGGGCGCTGGCAAGTTTAGGGGTGGTCTAGGGGTTCGTAGAGATTATCGGATTATCGGCCATGAAGCCGGACTCACGGTGACCACGGACAGAGTGAAGTATTGTCCGCCATGGGGCTTATTTGGCGGACAGCCTGGAAAACCAAGCATCACTGTGATCTATCGTAACAACGGTAGCAAAGAACCCTGGCGGAAAATTTCCAATTTGCCCATCGCGCCAAATGAAATAATTAGTTTGCAGACAGGCGGAGGTGGGGGCTATGGCCCTGCCCTTAAAAGGGAGCCGGAAAAGGTGCTTCTTGATGTGCGAGACGAATATGTGTCAGTGGAGGAGGCAAAAGAAAAATATGGAGTAGTTATTGATGCAAATGAGATGAAGATCGATGTTGAAGGTACTCAAGAACTCCGAAAGCAGATGAGGGAGAGTTAGTTGAGAAGTGCGAGATGGCACCTAACAAACTTGTGTGTAGATTAGAGAGCAAGAATGAATTCTCCACGGAGTTTATACTCCATCCTTCGTCAAAAACCACAGGATCATTCCTTCATGGGACGCTTTTGACATTGCCACGGGCAAGATTCTTATCAAATGTAAAAGCCGCCATTGACATCAGCAATACCTCGATTTTCTCGAGCATATCGAAGACAATGTTCCTACGGACCTCGATGTTCATCTGGTGGTCGAAAATTACTCCATGCATAAACATCTAAAGCTTATGCACTTGTTGGTCGCTCATCCTCGTAATCGTGTTCATCTAACACCAACGTAAGTCTCATGGTTGAATCAGGTAGAAATCTAGTAAAATCAGTTCACACAGTGGGCGATCTGGAGGGGAATGTGCATGGTTAGACGGAGCAGAGAAAGTAATTATAGAAAGATTCAATCAGGCATGCGTTAAACAGTATCTAACCTAAAGAAAGGAAATTAATGAAATGGATATCATGAAAAAAGATACTGTCCTTTCTCCGGTCCCTGACACGGAAAGACAGCATTGGATGGTCCCCGCTACTATTTTTGCGGGTTTAGAATTTGCTGTTCCCGTCCTCATGGTCGGTTCATCATTAGCCGGTAGCTTTGGATTATTAAAAATATTACTTATTCTGTCTATAGGATTGGTAGTTTTTCAATGGATTGGAAATGCATTACAAGGATATTTAGGTGCTAAGACTGGTCGCCCATCTTCTGTAATTGCCAGAACAAGTTTTGGGGCTATTCAAGCAAGATTTGTGGTTGGATTAGCTTTGATAATTCTCAACGTAGGTTGGTTCGGAGTAAACACGGCTGTAGCTGGTAACGCAATATCAGCAATACTCGGCATAAATTATAACGAGCAGTGGCTTGCATGGTCTTTTTTAACGATAATTGCTGGATTTTTATTCGCTTTGCCATCAGTCATTGGATATAATTCCATGAAATGGACAGATTATTTGGCAGTGCCCTCCGGCTTAATTTTGATAATTTCAGGGGTATTTTTTGCTCTTAGAGATACTGGCTGGGAGAAATTAGCATCATGGAATCCAGAACCATCAATTACATTTTTTGGTGCAGTTAGCTTTATTCTCGGAGCCAACGTAGCTCAATGGCTTATTGCATCAGATTATACCCGTTATTCAAAACCTAAATTAAAAGATCAGGCATTAATCCCGCTTGGAATAATCGTTATTGGCCTTGTGTTTTTCTTTACGGGTGCTGTAATGTCAGTCGGGATTGGTGATGCTGATATTGTAAATGTGATGAGAGAACTTGGCTATCCGTTTTGGGGCTTTCTAATCTTATACATTGCTCTTTGGACCAGCCAGATAATAGCTAGTTATTCGATTGGCCTGGCTGCAGCAAATATGTTCAATGTCGACTCCGGGAGAGGAAGAGCCTTATTAACCTTTTTAGGATCATTAGTCGGAATATCTCTCGCATTATTGGGAATATTACGTTTCTTTATGGATTTTCTAATCTTGCTGGGTGTAATCTATCCAGCCATAGCAGGTGTGATGTTTGCTGATTTCTTCCTTATTAGAAAAAGAGAATGGGTAGACAAGAGAGGATGGAACTGGGTGGCAACGTTTGCCTTTATGGTTGGCGCCTTAATTGGTTATTTAACACAGTATAATTGGGAAATTGGCATTCCGGCCATTCAATCTTTATTAATTTCTGCAGCCATTTATTGGTTAGGGATAAAATTGAAAGCTCGACTAGCTCCTGATCATTTTACCAAAGTCTTTACAAACACCTGTTATATCGAGGATGAACACGGAATAAAAAGTTCAGTAAAAAAGCAAGAAAAGAATACGGCGTTGTGATTGATGAGCATGAGATGAAGATAAACACTGATGCTACCAAAGAGCTGCGGAAAAAAATGAAAAAAGTCGGCAGAGGAGTAAAAAGATGCAAAGTAAGATTCTGTTTAAATTTGAGAGAAAGGGCGATTTAATGGCCGATTTAATGCCGGATATCGCGCCCAAAACCGTAAAGTCAGTCCTTAAAATGTTGCCTTTACAGGGTACTGTCTATCACTCAAGGTGGTCCGGACGGGAGATCTATTTTCCTTTGAAGAGTAAGGTCAAGATTCCTAGGGAAAAACAGACGACTCAGATGAATACTGGTGACGTGATTTACTGGAAAGAGTGGGAATTAGAGGATTCAGAAGCCGGCGAAGCAATTTCCATTTATTATGGAGCAGAGGTCAGCAGAGATCACCGAGGATATCTGCCAGTCAATGTCTTCGCCCGAGTCCATCCATCTCAATGGAAGACAATAGAGAAAATTGGCCTGCGGATATGGCAACATGGGATAGAGAAGGTTACGGTAACTCTATTAAAGTGATAAGAACAAACTGGGGAGGCGTACAGTAATTAAAATCAAATTTGAATGAGGAAATACAATAGACGCCGAAGATGACAAATTAGGGGCCATGGATGGAGAAAAAGAAACAATGACGAGGGTAATATGAAATTTTGAAAAGTAAAACCTGATCTTTTAAAGGGAGTTAACGGTGAAAACGGTAAGATGTTTAAAACTGATTATGGCCATGATTGTCATTGGATTCTGGAGTCCGGCATGTGTGAAGAAAGTCGTCGAAAATACAGTGGTTATCAGCGCCTTGCCAGTAATATTGCCAGATCCGGCTCTGGCTATGGACTGGTACGATACTCAGGTAGTATATAACCTCTATAGCCCTTTAGTCTACCCCACACCAGAAGGCAAGTTGAGGCCGCACCTTGCTCTGATCTGGGAAACAGTGAATGGGAGCCCAGGCCATTGGCGATTTACGTTAAGACCTGGGATTAAATTTCACGATGGCAGCGAGCTTACAGCCGAGGATGTCGTTTTTTCGATGGAACGTTTTCTTGCTATGGGAAGAGGTTATTCCAGCATGCTAGGTAAGCTAACCGCAACTGCTATTTCTAGGTATGTGGTTGATTTTGTCTTAGATAAGCCTAACGCGATTTTTCCTTATACATTAACGCTGTTCTGGCCTGTTAATAAGGATCTTGTAATGAAACATATCCAGCCCGGTGAGCACGGGGAGTTTGGAGATTATAGCGAAGATTGGTTAATGACACACGATGCTGGCTGCGGGCCCTATTTGATGACAAGCCACAGTCCTGGTAAGCGTATGGAGGCTGTTAGATTTGAAGATTATTTTCTTGGCTGGGAGAGTTCGGATCCAAATGAAGCTTTTATAGAGAGGCTTATCTTCATCATGGAGTATGAAACCTCAACATTGATGTTGCTGTTGAAGAGCGGGCAGTTGGACTTAGAGGCCAATGGTGCTTTTAGCCGAAGGACACTTCGAGAAATTGTGAACGCAAAAGGGATCCGGCTGAACCAGATTTGCCCCCTGGACTGGACTGTGTGGATGAACACGAAGAAGCCACCTACTGACGATTTGCATTTCAGAAGAGCGATTCTCTATGCTTACGATTACGAGGCCATGCTTGAGCAGTATGCGCCCTTTGGAGCCAAAGAAGCAGGAATTTACTCAACTACATTGCCTGGATACATAAAAATCCCGCCACAACCGCGGCGCAAAGACATCGAGAAAGCAAGGAAGGAGCTGGCGCTATCAAAATATGACCCTTCAGAAGTAAAGGTGGTCCTACACTTTGATGCGGGTATGGAGGCCAAAGAGGAGATTGCCCTCCAATTGCAGGCAGATTTGGCTAAATTAGGAATAAAGGTCGAGATTGCTGGGCCACCTTGGCCTCAATACCAAGCAGAATGCGGCGCTTCGGGAACAACTCCCAACATGACCATTTTCATGTTCCCCTCAGCTTATCCATCACCAGATTTCTTTATGTATTATATGTATTACCCTGATAATATTGGCGGTATTTACTCCGCTCACTGGTTCGTGAATGAAGAGATCGGTCAACTAATTGATCATTCACGGAGAACATTAGACTTTGAGCCAAGGCTTGAAATATACCGCCAACTCCAGGAAAAGTTAGCATCTCAGGCTCTTGCCCTCTACGCGTATGAAATTCCTGCGTTATTCACCAGCCAAGACTGCCTCATCGGTCCTAAAGAGACTTTTCCGATGGTGGGCCCTACTGTCAATATGTATAACTGGCGGATCAATCTCGTACTGAAGCAAGAGAGAGGTAGGTAATTGAGTAAGAACTGGATAGAGTAAGATAGTAAGCTTCTCACTCTCCGTTCTGTAGAGGAGAGTATTTGAGGAGCAATATGAGTAGATTTATTGTTCTAAGGCTTTTACACACGATTTTCGTCTTGTTTGGCCTTTCTCTATTTATTTTCTTCATTGCTAGAGTCATGCCAGGTGATCCGGCTCGTGTAGCATTAGGATCTCTTGCTACTGAAGAGCAGGTACAGAAGCTCACAGAACAGATGCACTTGGATAAGTCATTCCCTGTTCAATACTATTCCTGGCTTAAGTCTGTGTTACATGGAAATCTAGGGAAATCCCTGTACACCCAACGGCCCGTAACTACGGATCTGAAGGAGTATCTGCCTGCTACAGTGGAGTTAATCCTCTTTTCTTTTCTTATATCGCTAGTTATAGGGCAAGTGACGGGAATTCTCGCAGGCTATTTTAGAAACTCTTGGTTTGATGGTTTGTCTCGGTTGACTTCTTATGTTGGAGTTGCCATACCTCCATTCGCGGTGGCCATCTTTCTTCTGTTGATTTTCAGTTATATTCTGAAATTCACCCCTGTCGTCGGAAGACTCAGTCTGACAATGAACCCTCCTCCCCAAATAACAGGCTTTTTCATTATTGATGGTTTGATCGCTGGACAACTCGGTATTGCTCTGGAAGCACTCAAGCATATCCTTCTCCCGGCTGCCAGCCTGGCAGTAGCTCATATTGCCCAAGAGGGCAGAATTACTCGCTCCTCCATAGCTGAGAATCTCCAGAAGGACTATGTGGCTGCTCATTCTGTCTACGGTATACCCAGGAGGTCTATCATCTTCAAATATCTGTTAAAACCATCGCTCATACCTACTGTATCAATAATGGGCTTGGATTTTGCTTTTCTGATCTCTAACGCTTTTCTTGTGGAAGTAGTATTTATGTGGCCCGGATTCTCCCGCTACGCAGTTACCGTAATGCTGAACAAAGACCTTAATGCAATTGTTGCAGTGGTTCTGGTTATAGGAGTTGCCTTCGCCATGGTGAATGTCATTGTCGATATTGTCATCGCATTTCTTGATCCTAGAATACGACTGCGAAGGAGAGAAGGGTAGGCCTTGTCGAAGACAGAGCTTCTTGTCGCCGCTTTGTCCAGGAGAAGAGTTAATCTCTCCAAAGGATGGTACAAATTCTCTCGGAATCCTCTTTCCATATTCGGCCTAATCACTCTTTTCCTGGTCATACTTGTTGCTGTTCTTGCTCCTTATATTACCCCTTATCCTGAACACGCTGGGGCATTTACAAACTTACGAGAATCGAGTCAGCCTCCAAGCCTAACCCATCTATTTGGAACCGATACTTTAGGCAGGGATATATTTACCCGTGTTATTTTCGGATATCGCTTTTCTCTACTCTTAGCAGTTGTTGTTCTGAGCTTGAGCATCCCTCCAGGGGTGATTCTGGGCCTTATCGCTGGATACTATCAGGGAAGATGGATCGAGATTGCGATTATGCGGATCACAGATATTTTCTTAGCCGTTCCTCCCTTAGTCTTGGCCCTGGCGATAACTGCAATGTTGAGCCCTAATTTGTTTAATCAAATGATGGCTATATCGCTCATGTGGTGGCCGTGGTACTGTCGATTAATCTACACAGTTACCGCCTCATTGCGTCATGAATACTTCGTGTACGAAGGAGAGCTTATAGGTGCAAGCAAAACTCATATCTTATTTAAGGAGATTCTCCCCAATTGCATAGCTCCAATTTTAACGAAAATGACGTTGGATATGGGCTTTGTCATAATGGTTGGTGCCTCCTTGAGTTTTATCGGTCTTGGCGTGCAACCACCGAAGCCTGGTCTAGGAACCATGGTTGCAGATGGAGCGAAAAGATTACCCGATGAATGGTGGTCGGCTGTATTCCCAGCGATTGCTATTGTGATTGTTATATTAGCATTCAATCTTATAGGCGATGGCTTACGAGATATGTTTTCTGTAGAGGAGCACTAATGTCGAAGATGACACCGCTGTTAGAGATAAAAAATTTGCACGTTCATTTCAAAACTTATGAGGGGGAGCTGAAGGTCTTAAATGGCGTTGATATGACAATTGGTGAAGGAGAAAAGCTCGGCTTAGTTGGAGAAACAGGTTGTGGAAAGACAACAACAATGAAATCAGTGTTGCGCATTCTTCCCATTCCCCCAGCAAAGATCTCAGCAGGAGAGATCTTTTACCAAGGAAGGGATATCCTCAAGATGAAATCCAATGAGGTGCGAAGCTTCATCAAAGAGGGGATAACGGCGATATTTCAGGACCCAATGGCTGCACTTAATCCAGTCTTTACAATTGGTTACCAGCTTCAAGATATCATCAAGCAATCACTCAAGGCTCAAGGCCAGAAGCGCCTGTCCAAGGAGGAGGTAAGATCTCGAGCTGTTGCTGTGCTTAGGGAAACCGACATGCCAGATCCGGAAAGAATTCTGAGAAGCTACTCCATACAATTAAGTGGTGGAATGAGACAGCGAGTTTGCATCAGTGAGGCCCTTAGCACTGTGGCTAAGCTTCTCATCGCTGATGAACCTACCACAAATCTCGATGTTACGATACAGGATCAGATTTTAAGGCGATTGGATAAACTGGTTCTAACGAGGAAAACTTCGATATTGTTCATAACCCATTCGCTGGGTGTGATAAAAAATCTAATGGAACGGGTTTGCATTATGTACGCAGGAAATATTGTGGAGGCAGCTACGACAGAAGACGTGTTCGCTGATCCATCCCACCCTTACACCAGAGCGTTATTGAGCACTGTTCCTAAATTGACAGGGCAGGGAGTAAGCGAGGGTATTCAGGGAAGGATTCCAGATTATCTCAATCCTCCCGAAGGATGCCGATTCCACCCTAGATGCAATAAGGCAATGCCGATTTGCAAAAAGGAAAGCCCTCCTTTTTTCAACGTCGGAAATAGCCATAAAGTAGCTTGCTTTCTGTATTCATAGGAGAGAATTTCTTTGCCAGAAGAAATGCTAGCTGTTAAAAACCTGAAGAAGTACTTTGTAACTCGACAAGGAAAAGTCAGGGCGGTTGATAACGTCAACTTTACTATAAAAGAGGGAGAAACCTTCGGTCTTGTTGGAGAATCAGGCTCAGGGAAGACTACCATAGCTCATACTATAGTTGGAATCCATCAGCCTACCGAAGGAGAAATCTTTTTTAAGGGACAGAGCATAAGCAAAGCTTTTAGTGGCCGCCCTAAGATCCTCAAGAAGGACATCCGGATCGTATACCAGGATCCGGGGTCGTCTCTCAATCCGAGACGGAGCATCAAGCAGATCCTGGAATTGCCCTTGAGGGTGCACCATATTTGTAATAGTAAAAATCGGATGGGGAAAATAAAGGAGTTGTTGAGATTTGTTGAGTTACCGCCAGAGTATATGCATAAATATCCACAAGCAATCAGCGGAGGGGAAAAGCAGATGATAGCGATTGCCAGAGCTCTCGCCTCCAATCCCTCCTTCATTGTCTTGGACGAGCCGACCTCAGCCTTAGACGTCTCGGTTCAAGCCAAGATCATTACCTTGCTGATGAGATTGCAACAGAACCTCAAGCTAACCTATCTCTTCATAACCCATGATCTAAGCCTGATGCGAAACATGGCAAATCAAGTAGCAATCATGTATTTTGGGAAGATTAGCGAAGTGGCTCCCACGGTGGAGTTCTTCAGGAACCCGTTCCATCCTTATACAAAAATGCTGCTCTCCTCCATACCTGTAGTCTCTGAGGAGGAGGAGGCCCTAAAGCCGAAGACAGTGATCTCCAGAGGAGAAATCCCTAGCTCGATTAATGTCCCCCCTGGATGCAGCTTCCACCTCCGATGTCCAGAAAAAATGGATATCTGCTCAAAGGTCGACCCGCTAATGACAAGGCTGGAAGAGAATCATTTCGTCCGATGCCATCTTTACCAGGAGGCCGAGCCTGCAGCTTCCAAAATTTAAAAAGGAAATAATCTCGAGTCCGAGATGCTATGAAGAAAAAGAATAACTTAATAAAAGGAGGTATCGATGATACGCAAGACATTTTCCATTATTTTTATTCTAATCTTTGTTTTACTGACAGGGTCTGTGGCCATGGCCCAGGGGACTGTCTCCAACGAACATTTCAAGCTTCGATTCGACTCGGCGGGGATCACCAGTCTCAAGCGTACCCATGATGCCTATGAGACCGACTACATCATGGAAGGCAGGACATTAGGGGATGTTTTAGTTTGCTACCGGATGAGTAGCAGGAGAAACTGGAAAGAGGCCCGGACTTCCGCCATGGCGGATGACGGGCGAAGGAAGACAGAAGGCCCGATGAATATTCCTCCTCAGTATCTGGTGACATATGACGTTTCAAGCCGTTATGGTTGGGGGGAAGACCTGGAGTTTACTGAGCGCTTCAGGCTGGAAGGAGATGCTCTGGTCTGGGTACTTCATTTTCGCAATCTGACTGACGAGCCGATGGAGATTGGGGA
>Ga0315551_10001533_pt1 | contig 17418 bp, 18 predicted proteins | sample SalMarSW160290MG_FD_203678 | JGI IMG/M metagenome (GOLD analysis project Ga0315551, IMG submission 203678) | Salt marsh sediment microbial communities from the Plum Island Ecosystem LTER, Massachusetts, United States - Salt Marsh Sediment SW1602-90 ...
GATAGAAATATGTATAAAAATTATAGAGTCTTTTATATTTTAATTTTGTTTTCCTTTCTTAATGCAGAGGCACTAACAAGAAGAGAAATAAACAGCATATATTCAAAAATAGATAGCCTGATTTATAAAGATAAGGATTATGATAAAGCATTAAGACTTTCCAAAGAGTTAATCTCTGTACCAGATATTGGCAGGTATTATGTTGATAATGCAGAAAACATAATAAACCTTATCGAAAATTACTCTGATTACGATAGGAAACCTTTGGAGCTGTTCTTTAAATACCGGATAAATTCGAAGGAGCGTTCTAAGGAAAATGAGAACATATTCCGGGAAATATTAGAGAAGTACCCAGACTGTAAGCTTGCGGGATTTACTCAATACTTGTTAGCTAAACATTATGAGAGTCTAATCGGTTCCGGCGGTAGTTATCTTGAAAATCCTGAAGTTGCAGGAGAAAAAGCAATAGAAAGTTACGGGGAAGTTGTTCGGAAATATCCCGCAGCTGAAATGCCAATTACTGATCTATGGCATCGGTCTAAAATAGGAACAAAAATTGCCCCTTTAGCACAGTTAAGGATAGGAGATCTCTACAATTCTGATTATCATTATTGTGTATATCCAATGCAAGAAGAAGCAATTAAAGCTTATAAATTAGTTATTAATAATTATCCTGAAGATGTAGACCGCTATGGTAATAAAGTGGCTGTTGATGCTTATGTGAGCATCTTGAATATGTATAGAGAAGATATATTCGGCAAGACTATTCTAGATACATTAAAAGCTAGAGAGATTTGCAATATTTTAATAAATAAGTTCCCGAATCAAGGATATTTAGTTCAAGGCTTATATTTCGGCGAAATACACCCGGAAGCCTATATGGTTTTAGCGGATTGTGAAGTCGATGAAGAAAAAGCGCTTGAAATTTACGAGAAAATAGTTGCTGAATTTCCGAATAGTTGGAGAGGTCAAGTCAACTCAGGAGCTGTTAGCTTATATTCAATTAGAGCTTTAGGTAGGATAGAGCATTTTTTTAAGGATCCTCAAGAAAAGATTAATCATTACAGGAAATTTTTGGATTCTAGTTTTGACAGAAAAGTCCGTGGATACGCCCAATTTCTAATTGCCTTTACATACGAAATGAAGGTTAAAGATTACAATCAAGCTTTAATTGAATATAAAAAAGTACTTGAAAATTTTTCCGATGTCAGTACAGGTGGCGAAGCATATACTTTAGGCGAAGACGCAGAACACGCCATTAGAAGAATACAAGAAAAATTGAATAAGGAGCAAAAGACAGACGTTAAATCACCTTAAGTTCTTTGTTTGTTTTTCACCATTTAACCATTTTTCAATTCAACCATTATACTAATTTAATGTACATGGCACCGCCCCTTGACTAAATTCTTAATCTTTTTAAATTAATACCATGAATATCGTAATAAAATCAGGTTGTTTGGGAAACATTGTCCAATGTCTAGATTTGACCCCAAAAAATCACCAAAAAATCCACAAGAATTTGTGATCCCGGGATTCGATAAAAAAAATTGAATAATACAGGAGGAAAAACAAATGAAAAATTTGTTCACAATTTTATTACTGTTACCTGCTTTACTTTTATCAAAGACCTTACCTGAAACAACAATTGTCATCCTCGGGACCAGTCATACAGTGAGAGAAAATTTCGATATAGAAGATGGGCTCAATATATTAGAAAAGGTTAAACCCGATGCGATTTTGCTCGAATTACCAATTTCCGACTCTGTCGAAAAATTCTCTGAAATGGTTCAAGGATTTAAAGACCCTACTCAATTTCTTGAGGGAAGAGTAATAAAAAAGCATTTAGATAAAAACCCCTCTGTGCTTCTCCGATATTTTGACATCAAGGATCGAAATAGATACTACTTTGAAAATCGGAGCGATGAACAAGAACAAGCATTCATGAAAAAGCTAGGGGAGCTAGTTAATAATATTGACTCAAGCGACTTCGAACATCTCGTGAAGGAAGAAATGATGAAGATAGCTTATTTAATTAGTCTCGATAATACTCTTTCAGAAGAATATCCCAGGGTAATTAATTCAACAATAGCTGATTCTATATACTATATGAAGCACAGATCTCTTCAAAACACTTTTCTCAAGCTTACAGAAACGATTCCGGATTTAAAAGAATTTAAAGAATTTATGATATGGAGAAATGAATTCTGGAATAAGCGAAATCAAGCTATGGCAAAAAATATAATAGATTATTCAGAAGAATTTCCGGGTAAGAGGATTGTTGTAGTAACCGGGTGTGAACACCGTTATTATTTACGAAGAGAACTAAGGAAAGCAAATAAACAAAACTTAGAATTGAGAGAATATTGGGAATGCGAATAGCACCTGTAATATCTGAGAAAAAAAATACGATTAATTAACGATTTACGAATTCAACCATTTATCTTGTTTTTCGGATTTCGAAAAACCACCCCTTGACATCCCACCCCCATTCTGAGTATACTATAAATATAGGAGGTTGATATGAAGTTTAAACTAATAGGAATAATGCTTGTTGTCTTTGGTTTAATTATTTGTGTGCCTGCATATTCTAAAAGTTCTATAGCTGGAATTAATTTGGGATTATTAACATTAATTTTCGGAGCCATTCTTTATATAATTGGACATATAAGAACCCAGTTAAAGAAAGGGGTGACTTCAAGAGAAGAAGACTATTTTGGATCAATGGATATCATTGATATCTCTGCACTTTCAAACAAACCTTTTCTACCAAAAACGCATACTGATTCACCCTTACTTGAAAAATTAAGGGAAGCTAACAAAGGAAAGCCTTTAGGAAAATTAGTTCATACTTACTTTTCTTTTTTAGATAAGATTCGAGAACACAAAAAAGATAAAGACTATAAAGAAATGTTAAAGTATTGTCAATTAAGTCTTTCTCTAATAGAACCATTTATCGAATACGAGAAGAAAGAAAGCGGTTCTTTTGTTATCAGCAGTATCCCAGCAATAGAAGAAGCTTCGGTTTTCTTTGGGGTTTACGGAGCAATTGGACAATTAAAGAACATTAAAGAGCTTGTGGAAAATATTTCAGATTTAAAGCCATGGGAAAAAACAGTAGAAAGGGGTTTTTTGATAGCAGAAATTGCTTCTAAGCTCTATAAATATGTTAAAGATAATCCTGGAAGCTTGCAGAGAGAAATGAAGAACAATTTAGGATATGATGACGGGAAATTGATTTCAACTGTAGCTTATTATTTAGAACGTATTGAAAAAATCAAAAGAGAGAAAACGGGGAATACCTACAAACTTTATGTTATCCAAATATAATATAGAAACAATTAGAATATCAATATTTATAAAGCAAGTAAGCTATGTTTAACTTGAAAAAAGTGTTAGAGGAGCGTAAAATTTTAGCTAAGGAGGCAATATGTTTATACGTGGACAAAGAGACAGTATAATGAATATGAATCATTTCTCCATGATAAAAATAGATCCAAGAAAACCCGAAACAATTGTAGGCGAAATAGGGGCCGTAGAAAAAGGTGAATATAAACCTATTATCTTCAAATTGAAAGGATTTAGAGATAAAACCGAATCCGCAAAAGCATACAAGAAACTTTGTTCCAAGTTAGTAGAAAAAGTTGGACTTATCGAAATATAATAATAAAGAAAAAACAATATGTTATTCAAACTTATTATAAAAGTTTTTCACCTAAAATATTCGATATAAACAGGCTTGCTTTTTAACTATGTGATATTTTAGAGCTGCGAAAACAAAAGGATTTGTTTTAACCTTATAAAGGAGTTGCCTATGAAAAACTTCGATTTCGTAAATATCCTTGGCGAAAAGTGGAAAGTGGAATATCATGATGAACTTATAGATAAGGATAAAGGTGGAAAAGCATCTGGCCAGGTTGAATATGATAAGAAGATTATTAGGATTTACAAAAAGCAATATTCGATAGGCTTACTTGAGTGTTTTATACATGAGTTTTTGCACATTATTGTTGAGAAAGAGGAGTTAGACAAAATCAAACCTTTAGGAAAAGAATTTGGACAAGATTTTGATGGAGCTCATGAATACGGGAAATTCAAAAAAAACCACCCCTTGAAGGGCTTGATTTCAGAGTTTCGCTACAAAAAACTCAGGAAGTTATGGACCTCGTCCATCGGAAATCAGTTCTTAAACAATATATTAATTGAACGCCGCGTGGACTCGATAGCAAAGAGCTTATCTAAGATTTTATATGATAACGGATTTATAAATCCAGAATACAAATAATAATTCAAAAATTAAACCTTAACTCCTTTATTCCTCATTAACTTTTATAATTTTGCCAAATTGCCGTATCAATTTCCTTGCAGGTAAAACCAAATTCTCTTGATGTTTTTTAAATTTTAAATCTGTTCTCTATTTTTGAATTTTATCATTTTTGTTTTTCAAAGAAAGCCTTACACCTCTACGTAATTAATCCTTAGTTTTCTCGCACAATTCCATCGCCGGAAAAATATGGTCCAACTTTAGAAAAGATTTTTTGTATGAATCAATTCCTTTATTTAAAAATAATCGTATTTCTTCTAGGTAAGTCCATAAAATTCTACGCCACTCGAAAGAACTTAGGTTTAATGCTTCCTGTAAAAATAAAGAGCTAACTAAAATCGAATTTGAAAGTACGCTAATTTGATCGGGAAAAATTGGAGCTGGCTTCAATTTTGTTATAGTATAAAAATCTTGTTGTCCGTCATTTGCCATTGGGTGAACATGAGTGGAAGCAAAATCATAACCATATTTATACAAAAAATCTAAACCCATAGATTTTGCTACATTTTTTGCTTTAGGTCGTTTCCATTTTGGTGGATTTTTTGATAATGATTTTATGCGAGATTTTTGATCTTCAGTTAATTCGTAAACCCATCCAACAGCTTCGTGTTTAAACTTATCATCGCTTCTAAGCCTGTTTTGATCTTTGTATTGTTGAAAAAAGGACCAATCATCAAACTCACAAAATTCATCTTTTGTACCTAATTCGTGTAGATGAAAGAGCCGATCAAGTAGTCCCCTATGTATAACCCATGCATCTTGATAGTCCGACATTTTCCAAAGTTTGAATATTGCTTCTAACATCATTGAACCCCTGGCTATAAAATTCCTTATTATCAAATTTTTTATATCACACTTATGATTAGCGAAAGAAAATAATACCATTCCACTTACTGCATATAGTGTATCTGCAACATCTTGATATTCATTAACTTCTAAATATTTTTTCTGTTCTTTTTTCATTTTTAAGTTTATCTCAACACCTTTCGTGCAAATGAAATTGTAAAGTATGCCATAAGAAATAATCCAAGGAACCCCTCGATACTTGACCATAATCTGAGGCTTCCCTGAGGGAATATATCTCCATAACCAATCGTAAGAAATGTAATTGCGCTGTGATACATTGAAAGTCCAAGTCTATTTAATAGATTCAAAGAATCCGCTTTGGAGTTCTCCATGCCGATCAAATAAAATTTCCAGAAGTATATTAAAGTCCAAGAGCATCAACGGGGTCAGACCTTGAAATGTGAAATGGTAAAATATATCAACGGGGTCAGACCTTGAAATGTGAATTGATATTTTATTGTTCTTCTTAAGCCAAATCGTCGAACAGTTAAATAGGAACATATAATCATAGTATAAATTTAGAAAATCAATCTCATAAGTCAAGGGTTTGGAGTGGATCGATTGATTTGTCACTGGTCGTTGGTCACTAGTCACATGTCTAAATTTAGGATCTAGGATTTGGGATATAGGATTTAGGAAAAAAGGGAAAAATAAGTCAAGCCTTTTTACCAGGTACCGAGAATACGACGCTTCGCGTTTGTTATCCAAAATATTTAATAATCCTCTCTCTGTTTTCGTTTTCTTTATCTCCTTTATAATAAACTTCTATTAATATTATTTTATCTCTATCGTTTTCTTTTTCACTATAAGCGTATATGACTCTAATCCCCGAATAGCTGCCGCCTCCTAGTGATTGACAACTAAATCTTTTGGCTTTATAGATTTCTGGTTCTTTTATTCCCAATCCCGGAATTCTATATAATCCTTTAACGTCATGTTTCTGAATATGGTGCATGTAAACCTGCGCCAGTAAAAACCTTTCCAAATCTTTCTCTAATGTCCTGTATTTTTTCTTAAGTTTTTTTATGTCTTTATCAAATTCCAGCAAACTAACAATTTCTAAATGCTCTTTAATCTTCAATATCGTATTCTCTCACATTGTACGGCGGGTTTCTGTAAAATACTAATTCGTAATCTATCGGTTCTTCATCATCTGTGGTCAACCATGGAATATCTCCATGTGAATATTCGCTTATTTGGGCAGCATTCATTTCGGAAAGCTTGTTAAGAACTTCGTCTATAACTCCGATTTCGGAAGCGCTTAGTTTTTTAAGATCGGGTTTCCTTAAAGGAAGATATTTCGTTTGAGGATAGCTATAATAATCGCTGTCGACTTTTTCGATTTCGCCTTCTTTAACCATCTTTTTAACAAGCTTTGCAAACTCTACAGGAGTAGGGCCATATTTGTTCTTAATATAAGAAGCTCCGATAAGCTGTTCTTCATATTTCTCGTAATAATCGAAATCGATAAAATAAAGAAGCTTGTAAATAACGGTTTCTCCCACATTAGCCTTGGAACCGACTTTGTTAAGAATATAAAGCAAAACCTCTTTAAATTTTTCGAAATTTTTCTGAGGCACACTTATACGCATTACAGGAGTTTTGTCGGTTTTCTCTTTAGTTTCTTTCTTCTTTTCCAGAATTACTTCAACCCCTTTTTTCAAATCCATCAAGTCATTAACGTCGATCTCGAAAATTTCAGCCAATTTAAATAATTCCTCAGCGCAAACCTTCCTCTCTCCTGTTTCTATTTGAGAATAAGCGGATCTGGACACTCCTAACGCACCAGCAACTTCTCTTTGACTTAAACCCCCATTCATCCTCAAATCTTTTAACCTCCTTCTTAAAACTTTATCTATCTTACCCATAGCACCTCCTAAGGGAAAACCCTCAAACCTTAACATAAATTTAACTTCATCTATAATATAATTAAGTTGGATAATCTGTCAAGGGGTTGTTAGATTTTTTAACAATATAGATTGCTTATTTGTATAAAGGGACAGGGCTTATTTTTTGAATTTAAGCAAATTTTCTTTGTTTGCAGTCAAACAGTCAAATCGTCGAACAGTTAAACAGGAACATATAATCGTAGTATAAATTTAATGTACGTATCATATATGTCAATGGTTGTAGAAACCACGTACATTAAATTAGAGAAATGGGAAAATTGAAAAATGGTCAAATAGTTTTTTAGGGTTTGTGATTTTGGGGTTGGGATTTAGTTCTGACTAATGACTAAAGACTCGTGACTCATGACTCTTTGTGTGTTCTCTGTGGCTCTGTGTTAATAATTGTTACGGGTTAGGAGTTTAGAGAGTTTTTAATATTGCCTATAATTGAAATAAGAAGATTTTTAGAGGGTTCGTTAGCGTTTGATAAACCGATAACGTAAGTTCTTTTATTTTTTAAAGTAATCTTATAGAAATTATCATTTATTTTTTCTGTTTCGGAGATTTGATCTATGTTAAAATTTATTATTCCAAAAAGCAAACCTCTGTATATTGTTATTGAGTTATCTTCCAGTACAATGTAAGGATTTTTTAATTCCCATTTTATTTCTGCTATTGAATATACAAACAAAGCAATTATAGGTATTGTTATAATTATTGAAAGCGGACCAGAAGCGTTTCTTATAAGTTTTACCATATTTATGAGAATAATAAAACCGAACATTGTTGCTAAAAATGTATATAGTATTATGCTGCTTTTTGACCTTTCAATAATTATTTTATTCATTTTTTATCCCCTGTCTTTTGTCTTAACTCCTTATTTATATTAAGGGGTCAGATCTTCTTTTTTGAATTCCAGTAACCCTTCTCCATAACCAGTCAAATCGTCGAACAGTTAAACAGGAACATATAATCATAGTATTAATTTAGTGTACTAAATTAATAAGTCAAGCATTGGAGATTTCGTACATTAAATTAGTTGAATAGCGAAATAGTAAAATAGTTAAATAGTTTTTGCCCATTTTCCCATTTCCCCATTTATCAATTTCTCTGGGTTCGGGCGGATGACGGTTGTCAGGTATTAGGTCTTGGGTGTTAGGTTTTAGGAAAAACAACAGAAAACAGTGGGTATCCGTATCAATCAGTGGCTATTAAATAGATTTTTCGAATCCCTGGTAAACAGTCAAAACCCCAAAGCCTTAAAATAGGCGTCTGCGAAGTCTTTACCTGTTGGTCTTTTTAAATTGTAGGAGGGTTCTCCAGATCGAATTTGAGCCGGCTCTCCGACCCAAAAATGTACATTCTCACCAAAGTATCTCCTTGCTGTTAAAAATCCATTCACCGAACCGCTCATATTCCCTATCTCTCCAGACTCTGGTATTGCACCTGAACAAGGCACTACTTCGATTTCAACCCTATAACAAGCAGCATCTGAGGTATCGAAAAGATCGGCAGATAAGGTAAGAGAATTAAAGGTTTGGAATATGACAGTATCTAGTAGTGGGTTTCCCCCTAAACCAGTAGAGTCAAATGGCGACAGTCGATGCCATACATAATAATAATCTGCTCCCTCTGCTGCATCCCAGGTTGAGGTAACGTTTACTCCTAGTGGTAAAGTATCATTTTCTTCAGGATAAGTAATAGAAGTCGCTTCTGGGAAAGTTACTGTCCCCTCACAATAACCGATATCCGACGTAAGCCCCACAGAATAAGACTCTTTCTCTTCTAAGTCTAAGGTGTCTAAGAAATACAAATAAGTGTGATAATATACAAAATAAGGAAAAATATGTGAAACAGTATCCCATTCTATAGTTACAACCGATTGGTTTATATCCGCAAGAGGATCAGAAAACAATCGCGCTTCCTGAGAATATTGGTTCAGTATACATACAAAAACAGCCGGAATTTCTGTTTCTTCTTTATCGCAGCCGGAAGTAAATACAAAGAGGACTATTATTAATATAAGAAGTAATAATTTGCTAATTTCTATTCTTAAAACTTTTTCACTCATAAGAACTCCTTTTAAAAAGCACTCAAAAAATGATAACATGAAGAATCTCAACACTATTTTATTTCTATATCCAGAGCACCAAAATAGTCATTTATTATGTCATTTTCCTTTGGATTTTTCTCTGTGTATATATTCTGCAACTGCCCCAATATTGGCTCTCCTACATAAAACTCTACCTGAGCGTCTAAGTTTAAGTTTCGCGCTACCAGAAATCCGTTCACTGAACCACTCATATTACTTGTCTCTTCAGCGATCGGCATTGCACCGGAACAAGGACATATCGTAACTTCAGCCCTATAATAAACAGCATCCGGGATATCGAAAAGTTCCGCAGGCAGTGTAAGAGAAGTGTCTGTTAAGTGTTCAGATGTGCGGTCCCAATATAACACCGAAATAGCACTATCATAGGCATATAAAAAACAAACTGCTTGATACCAATCTGCCCCCCCGGCTGTACTCCAGGTAACAGTCACAGTTTCTTCGGGAGACAGAGTATCATTATTAGTAGGCTCTATAATAGAAATCCCTTCGGGCAGAGTTACAGTCCCCTCGCAATAGCCAACATCGGATATAAGTTCTACTGTATAATCTTTTAAAGTATCTAAACCAAGATAGGCTTCAAAACGAAGATTAAGCTCCAGCTCTAATTCTTTAAAAGGAAAGACATGTGAAATTGTATCCCATTTTATAACTACATCGGATTGATAAACATCTGCAATAGGGCTGGAAACCAGTTTCGCTGATTGCCCCCAATTAGTCAGATCTACAACAAAGATCGCATGTGCTTCTTCCTTCTCGCACCCAGTTGTCAATATTGTAAAAAGGATAAGGGATATACAAAGGATAAGACTATTTGTTAAAAATATTGATTTTTTAATTGTCATCAGATTTCCCTCCATAAATTTACATTATTAATTTGAGTCTTTAGATATATTTGGCATAAAGGGGTCAGGTCTTGTTTTTCAGATTTTAACAAACCTTCTTCATGCATACCCAAACACCCAAATCGTCGAACAGTTAAATAGGAACGTATAATCATAGTGTAAATTTAATGTACGAAATTGATATGTCAATAGCTTGGGAGCTTCGTACCGTGAATTGGTAAAAAAACACTGGTCGTTGGTCACTGGTCACTTGTCTAAATTTAGGATCTAGGATTTGGGATATAGGATTTAGAAAAAACAAAAAATGAATTAATAAGTCAAGCGCGGTGCGGAGCACCGAGTCACTAGTCTCTGGTCATTAGTCAAAAAAAGCAAAAAAAACGACCGAAGACCGGGGACGGATGACTAAATATCAACGGGGTCAGACCTTGAAATGTGAAATGAGATTGTGTTTGTTAATATCATTCGAGGGGATTGGTTTCAAGATCGAAATATTTCCTAAATAATTCTTTTGCTTTTTTATGCCCTTCATCTGTAAGGTAAACAGATTTAGTCTTTTTTGATTGCGATATTAAGCTTTCTTCTTCCATGGTATTCAAAACTTCAAACCTGTAACCCTTCCATGAGCGAAGAATCTTAGAGTCTTCAGAACCCTCTTCTTCCCAGCTTGTCAGATAAAGCAAGAGAAGCGTAAGTTCTTCAACGCTTTTTTCTAATAAATCTTTTTCTTCCATATTTAAACTTTATATAAAATTAAATTAATGCCAATATCCAAGGATTTTAAGATGAAGCAGGTGCTTTATTCTTCCATCTTACTTATAATTTTTTCTATTTCTTCTATAAATTCTTCAGCTTGTTTTAGCCATCTAGCTACATCTTTTCTTTCAAATTCGGAGGATTCTTCATAATCGCTCTTTTGTCTAAATTCAAACATTCTGTTGTAAAACTTGCCAAATTGTTTACTTATCAAACCCTGTTTAACAAATTCTTTATTGAATAGTGAAAGGAGACCGCTATGTTTTGAAGAACTTAATTCTTTTGTTAGAAGAAGCGCGTTTACTTAGTAAAAAACAGCATAATAAATACGATTTACCGTAGAAAACAGACTTCCTTTATCGAAGAGTATCTTGGCGTCTTCTAGAGTTTCTTTAGCTCTATCTCTTCTATAGTTAATTAATTCTTTTTTTATATCTTTACTCCTTCTTTTTTTATTTCTATGACTAAAGGAGATTGTAAGTTTGAAAGTTTATTCCATAGCTTTTTAGTATAAACAATAATACCAAAAACAATATTGTATTCCAAGCCAATTTCATAAGCGATATCGAATATTTCTTCTTCAATAGATGTACTAACGCTGTTCTTTAATAAAACAAGTATATCTATATCTGAGGATTCAGAGCTTTCCTCTCTAGCAACCGAACCAAAAAGAAATAATTCTATTTTATTACCGAATCTTTCCTTTAAAGATTTTTTTAGTTCTTCAATTGCAGTATTTATATTGCTATTCGATTTCATAAATCATATCTCCTCTATTGTTACAATTATGGTAATAATTTTTATTGTTTATGTCAACACCAAAAATTTCTTCCAATACAGAAAATCAGTATCATCGGCGTTAGAATTCAAATCGCAACAAACCGTTCCTAAATGGAAATCCCAGAAAGACAATAGAATAGTTAAATCCTCGAATGGTTAAATAGGAACATATAATCATAGTGTAAAGTTAAAGGGTCGCTCCAAGAAGTCAAGAGTTTGAGATGGTTTCAGGATGTGGATAATAGGTCTTAGGTCTTCGGTTTTAGGTTTTAGAAAAAAACAAAAAACGTACAAAGAAGTCAAGTCTTTGTACCAGGTGCCAGGTCCCGGGTACTAGGTTTTAGTGATAATTAAGAATTTTGAGTGTTGAATTTTGAATTGGAAAAGACAAAAAGCTCACGGCTTACAGCTCACTGCTAAAAAAAATCAGTGTATATCTGCCTGCCCTGTAGGAAGGAACGACCGTACCAGGGTGTTAATCCGTGGCAATTTGAGTTAGCGTGTTTGTTTACGTCTTAATATTGATTACTATAGTAATTCTGCTAAATTTAATTTTTTAATATTTTGATATAATTTTTGGTCTGCTGTAATAAACTTATAACCGGTTTCTTTTGCTAAAGCCACATAAATAGCATCGTACATAGAAATATCTTTTTTAAAAGAAATTACGGCGCTTTCTTTGAGCAAGTTTTCTGTTGGTACGATTATTTCCATATCCAGATCAATAATAGCGTTTATAGCTTCACTAACTGACTCAGGGTCGTATCCTTTTTTATAACGGAGAGCATTCGCAAGTTCATAAAGAATTAAATCGGGAGCAATTGCAATTAATTCTCCGTTGATTATATCACTCTTAAGTTTTATTGCTTTATTGGAATCTTGCTCCTTAAGAAACCATTTTAGTACGATACTTGCATCAAGAACTTTTAACGACTCTCGCGCCACTTCCGTACAACCTTTACGCTGTCATAGCCATCTTCCACATCACCGTACTTTTCCCTGAGCGAATCTATCTTCTTGGAGGCGGTGCTAATGGAATCTTTATCCTTAAGTCGCGCTCCGAGAAGTAAACCGAGTCGTTTCTTAATCAAGGCAACTGTTTCGAATGCTAAAGTACTTTTTTCTGACATAAAATCACCTAATCAATTGTATAATAAAAACATATGTTTGTCAAGTGTTTTGCCCTTTTCTCATAAAAACCCCAATAAACCTTCTTCACATCGATAACCTATAAATACAATAGCTATAGTTGAATCGTTGAATTGGAAAATGGTCAAATAGTTTTTTAGGGTTTTGGATTTGGTATATGGGATTTAGAAAACAACAAAAATAAATCCTTTTAAATCTGTGTTTATCTGCGTTCAATTCTTGGGTGTGGAGAGGGGATTCTGGCTTCTGTCTCCTGGCTCCTGAATTCTTCTTTTTACTATTTCAAAAAAAGCGTTTTTTGGGAATCAGGGGTGCCGTGTTCTCCGCTGATATGGCAAAAATATATTCCGCTGTTAAGGATGTTTCCCTCATCGTCCGTTCCGTCCCAGTCTGTTTCATAAGTACCGCTTGAAACAAGTCCGCAGGTGAGCGTTCGTACCTTTCTTCCAAGTAAATCATATATGACAAGTTTCATACTCCCCCTTTGCGGCACTTGATATTGGATGGTGGTAAAGGTGTTGAATGGGTTAGGATGAATTTGAAGTATGAAGAATCTTGCGAATAAATCGAAATCGATTGCGGTTGTATCTAATGCCTCCATATTGAATCCTTCGCGTATGTAATCGTTAACAGCGGAAGCCGTGTATGCGGGATTCCAGTCACTTTTCGATTGCTGTCGTGCTTCTTCGATAAAACCTTCAAAAGTTCCATCTCCGCCAAGAGAACTGTAATAAGACTCCACTGTACGATTTGGGTCTGTAAAATCGATTTCTTCATTTGTTGCCCCGGTTTCGCCGGACGCGGAAAGCCATTCGTCGAAGGTAAGATATTCTCCGTCAAGACGAGCAAAAGAGGACGAGTCAATTGTATAATAAGTGTTGTCATAGTAAGAGACTTCCTCAAAATCTCCCGATTGATATACCATTAAAGGCCCAAGAGTATCATCCTGTATAATATTTTCAAAAATTTGTATATTGTTCCATGCCGTATTTACATTAACACGAATCGCTTGATAACGAATGCCATATATGGTATTGTTGCTTATTAGAATATTTTCCGCACTCACGCCGCCTATATTGACGGCATAAGTGTTGTCGTACCATGGCTGGTGTACGAAACAGTTATTCGATACGATACAGTTATTATTATCTGAAATATCCATATACCATCCGAAATTTCTGCTTGTAGGGTTGCTTCGTCCTATATGAAGCATGACATTGTTTCTTATTATGGCATCCTTGAATCTTGAAGGCTCTTCTGAATTGCCTCCGATGCTGACACCTATTTCTCCTTCAACGTATAGATTATTGTCAAACAGTATTCCTGTAGAACCATCCGTAATATCGCAGCACATTTTATTGCCTATACTGGATGCCCGAAGAAACATATTTTCGCGTACTACTATATTATCGCATTCGTTAAAATAAGTATTGTGGTTGAACATAGTGGCTGCTCCTCCTTCCTGAGAGTTATCCCCCGTTCCCTGGATGAGCCAGCCGTTATGGTCGAAGATGCATTCTTCTACGAGTAATCCGTCTATTTGACTCGCGTAAAATCCCTGTGAGTGGGAATTTGTGCTATAAGAATCTGTAATGATGGATCTTCTGAGTTTGAAGTCGGTTAATTGCGGACCGGTGTATTTTTGTACTACCAATCCGCCTGAAAAAAATCGGAAACAGCAGTCTTCAACAAGGATATCGTTGCCTCCTCCCACCCATCTTATTCCACGATTAGAGGTGATGGATTCGTCATAATCCAACGAAGACGGGTCGCGTTTATAGCTGTATAGATCGAGTCCAATGAAAAAAATATGCTCCGGAAAAGCATGTCCGTCATTGCTTATTACTGAATTCTCTTCGCTTTTGATAAGAGGTCTCTGCCCTTCCCCGTAAGAAGAGATTAGTATGGGTTCATCTTCTGATCTGCCCGATTTACCTATAGAAGGAATATTTTCGTACCACTGGTCTCCGCTCCTGAGCAGCATCCAGTCCGGAGCGCTGTCTCTCAAAAGAGAATAACCTCTTTCTAAAGTTTGGACGGGATAGTCCTGGCTCAAACCATCATTGGTATCGTTTCCCGCATTGCTTACATATATAATTCTTGAGTCGGCGGAAGGGGTTACAACCGTCCATCCGGCGGCATCTTGCGATACTTCTGCATGAATCGAAATAGTAAAAAGAAAAATAATTACTGTTAGAGAACTATTTGAAAATTTCATAAGAATCCTCCCAAACTATTCTTATACTTAATAATATAATAAAAGGGGGGAACAGTATTGTCAAGAAGTAATTCAGTTCTGAGCCGAGCATCAATGTTAGAATATAGGATTTAGTGAAAGCAAAAATCTTTGTGGCTCTGTGTCTTTGTGCCCTTTGTGGCAAATTCTAAGTGCCAGATACCGGGTTTTGGGTCCCAGGTTCTAGTTAATTGAGTCACGAGTCACTGGTCAAAAGTCAAAAAAAACAAAAACAGTTTACCGAAGACGGCAGACGGACGACGGAATATAGGATTTAATCTCTTCTTCTATCCGCTAAGAGGATAATATTTTTCAACGCGTCTTTACTGCTTGCCTCAAGCCACTTTTTATCAAATTCAGGATTTTGAGTAATTTGAGCGATTGCAGCTAAAACCTTTAAGTGTAAAACTCTCTTATCAGGTGAACTTACAAAAACAAATATAGTATGTACTACTTCATCCTGAGGAAAAACAACCCCTGCGCGTGCTCTTACTAAAAAAGCCTTACTGATATTTTTACCCTCGACCATGATATGGGGAATAGCCATACCTTTTTTTATTACAGTACTTGATTCTTCTTCTCTTTCTACAAATTTTTTAAATAATTCTTGTGGGTTTAAATTCAACTCCTTACCTAAACTATCCGAGATAACTCTAAAGAAATTTTCCATTTTTAGAATCTCTTCTATATCTAAAACTTCTGCATCTTCAATAAGCTTATGAAACCTATCTATTGTAATTTGGTCTCTATCAATAACAATATCCTTTAGCTCAACAAGAAGATTATCAGAGCTTAACTCCTTATCCCTGGCTACCAGTCTTTCTAAAACATAAATTAGAGCAGAATCCTGACTGGCTCTTTTTTGCGCATAGATTTTGTACCAGATAAATCCTAATAAGAGAAATATCATGGTAAAAAAAACAATAACTGTTCCCATCTCAATTAAAAGGAACCCTCCACCTAATATTCCTACTACCTGCAAATATGGATAAAAAGGAGAATGAAATTTTGGCCTATAACTTGAAATTTTGCTTTCTCTAAACAAAATAACAGTTAAATTTGCAAAGATATAAAGTAAGATTAAGATACTAGAGGCAACTTTAACTAATAATTCCAGCTTTAAAAACAAAATAGCACAAATCATAAAAGCGCCGGTAAAAAGAATAGCAATATATGGGGTCTTAAACTTAGAACTTATTTTTTGGAAACCTGTGGGTAAAAGTTTATCTCTACTCATTCCTAATGGGTATCTGGAGGCAGTCATAATCCCTGAATTTGCTGTGGAGATAAAGGCAAGAAATGCGCTAACACTTATTATTATTTTTAAGATGTTACCCCCAAAAATTCCTGCTCCGTCTGAGATTGGAGTAAGAGTCCCCGCCAGGCTTTCGGGATTTGAAACCCCTATAGTTATAAAAATAACCAACGCATAAAGAATTGAAGTTACAATAAGAGAAAGAAACATACCTAAAGGTAAGTTTCTTCCCGGATTTTTTGTTTCCTCAGCCAAAGCAGCCACTTTAGTCAAACCCCCGTAAGAGATAAAAACAAAACTAGCTGCTGCAAATACGGAGCCTACTCCTTTAGAGAAAAACGGTGAAAAGCTTAAAAAATTAACTGTTTTAATTCCCCAGAGGACATAACCGACAAGTATAATTAAAAGCCCTACGACTAAAAATACCTGGAAGCTTCCTGCTTCTTTTACGCCTATTAAATTCAAGAAGACAAAAAATAAACAGCAAAATAAGGCAATGATAATTAAAGGAATCTCAGTTATTATGCTTAGATATGCACCCATACCTATAAGAGCGAAAGCCCCTTTCAAACTTAAAGAGAACCAGGTAGAAAAACCTGCAATTGTTCCTAAAATAGGGCCAAATCCTCTCATTATATAAAAATAATCTCCTCCTGCCTTAGGCATAGCTGTAGTTAATTCAGCCATACTTAAAATTGTAGGAAAGCAAAAGATTCCTGCAATCATATAGGATATAATGACTGCTGGTCCTGCTTTTGCAAAAGCTAATCCGGGCAGAATAAATAATCCGGAACTAATCATTGCTCCCGTAGCTATACAGAAAACATTTAAAAGGGTAAGTTCTCTCTTTAATTTTCCTTCCATCTTAATTAATCAAGGAAATGAATCGTATCCATTCCATAATATATTCACCCTAATTTTCTTTGGCTTTTCATATAGTTTTTTTACTTCTAAAAGCAAATAACATAAGTTTATCTGTACCAATAAAATTGTAATCATAGTGTAAAAAGGTTAAGCAGATTCTTATAATAGTCAAGGGGGACTGCTTAACCGACGGACGACGGAAGAACAAAAGAAAAAAAGACGTACATTTGATTGGTTAATTAGGAAAACAGGACATTTGTCCTAATAGGTCAACTCTCAACCAAAATCTAAAAACAATTTCTATAATTGCAAGGTTTCTTTTGGTATTTTTCATTTTTTAAGTTTTTTTCAGTGCAGGGTGGAATTT
>Ga0315551_10001534_pt1 | contig 17414 bp, 13 predicted proteins | sample SalMarSW160290MG_FD_203678 | JGI IMG/M metagenome (GOLD analysis project Ga0315551, IMG submission 203678) | Salt marsh sediment microbial communities from the Plum Island Ecosystem LTER, Massachusetts, United States - Salt Marsh Sediment SW1602-90 ...
TCTCCTCCACCGTGTTCTTGGCGATCAATCGGTAGGCGAACACCTTCTTGTCCTGGCCGATGCGGTGGGTCCGATCGATGGCCTGAGCCTCGGAGGCCGGATTCCACCACGGATCCAGCAGGAATACGTATTCCGCCGCAGTCAGGTTCAATCCCAGACCGCCTGCCTTCAGGCTGATGAGGAACAGCCGACACTCCGGGTCCCTCTGAAAGCGCTCGACCCGTTGCGCCCGATCCCGGGTAGCGCCGTCCAAATATTCATAGCTCAAGCCCAGCTCATCCAGTCTGGAACGGAGAATCTTCAGCAGACTGGTGAATTGCGAGAACACCAGGGCTTTTCTCTCCTCGGAGACGACGTCCTCCAGCTGCTGGAGCAGCAGATCGAGTTTGGTGCTGGAGCGGTTCACCCTTGCCTTGTCCAGGAGCCCTGGATGGCAGGCCGCCTGGCGCAGCCGCAGCAGCGCCTCCAGAACCTGGATCTTGGACCGCCCTAAACCATCGGATTCGATGCGCTGCTGCAAATTCCGCTGATAGTAGAGTTTGAGCTGATCGTAGCGGCGTCGCTCCGCCGATTCCAGCTCGCAGAACAGGGTCTGTTCGACTTTATCCGGCAGCTCCGGGGTCACCTGCTCCTTGGTCCGGCGAAGAATGAAGGGTTTCAGGTAACGGGCCAGCAGCCCGCGAGTATCCTCACTCAGGCTTCCCCGGGTCCTCAGCTGTTTTTTGAAGAAGGAGACACCTCCCAGCATCCCCGGATTGAGAAACTCGAACAGGCTCCACAACTCTCCCAGATGATTCTCGATCGGCGTGCCGCTCAGGGCCAGCCGTCGCCGGCCCTGCAGCAGCCGCGCCGCTTTGGCGGTCAGACTGCCAGCGTTTTTGATGATCTGGGCTTCGTCCAGGACGATGTAGTCGAACGGGTAGTCTTTGAGCAGCGTAATATCGTTTCTCATGGTGCCGTAGGTGGTCAGCACCACGTTGAAGCGCTGGAAACGCTTCGTGTCCTTCCCGCGGTTGGCGCCCGTGTAGTCCAGGATCTTCAACTCAGGGGTGAAGCGCATTGCCTCCAACTTCCAATTGAAGACGAGGGATTTGGGCACCACCACGAGGGAGGTTCCTCCCGGCGCGGGGGGGAGCGGGCTATTGTCCGGGGAGCGCCGCTTTGCGGCTGTCTTCTTTCCGGCAATCCGGTTCTCCCTCCCGTTTCGCCTGCCTTCCAGCAGGGCCAATACCTGGACGGTTTTGCCCAGCCCCATGTCGTCGGCCAGGCAGCCGCCGAAGCCGAATTGATCTAGAAAATCGAACCACCCCAGACCATCCCGCTGGTAGCCGCGCAGCGAGCCGATAAAACCCCTTGGAGCCTCCAGAGGTCGGATCCCCGAGTAGTCTTTCAACTTTTTTCGTAGACTCTCGAAGACCTCGTCACAGCTCGACTCGGGCTGGTCCTGCAGGAGCAGATCGACCAGCAGGGCTTGAGAGCTGCGAAAGCGCAGGTGATCCGCCTGGGATTCCCCGAGCTCGAGCAAAAATCCCTGCTGCTTCAGCCAATCTCCGGGAAGCACTCCAAAGCTGCCGTCACCCAGGCGAACCGTGCTGCCCCCCTTGCGAAGAGCCTTGAGCAGCTCCGGCAAACTGATCTCCGTATCCCCGAAGCGAACCCCTCCGTGGATCTCGAACCAGTCCACTCCTGAGACCACGTGAACGGTAACACCGGTGGCGCTGCGCAGCAGCCTTCCCTCCGCCTCCACCTGCCACCCTTCCTGCAGCAGCTGCTCCACCACCTCGGGAAGCCTGCGGACGCCCAGCTTCAATAGCTTGGAACCGCTGCGGTACTCATACACGTGCCGGAATCCCAGCTCCAGCAGCCGCTGCAGAGCCCGATGCTCCGTCGGTCCGTCCCTCATGACCAACAGCTGTTCATCTTCCACGAACGCACCCGAGTTCTCCGCCGGGGCACTCAGCACCTGGTCCCCGTAAGCGAAGGAGAGCTCTCCGATCAGTCCGCCACCTGTGGGGGAATGACGGACCCGATCCGCCTTGCTCACCGTTAGCCTGGGAAGGGGTTTGTCTCTGATCGTGCGTATTCCCAGGGAATCGTCGATCTCCAGGGTACCGAGATCGGGAAAGGACAGAAGCTCATCGAGAAATCCGGGAAGCTCCTCTCTGGGCACGGTCAGGTGTTTTCTCTTTCGAAGCACGCTGATCCAGGCGAAGGACAGCTCCATCGTGTACCGCACCAACGCTCCGCCTATAAACATCAATCCGCCCATCAGCAGAAGCTCCGGTTCCGAGAGGGGCATTCCCCCCCCCTCTCTTCTCAAAACCCCCTCCAGACGGACTTTCCCGCCTGCCGTATTTTCCGTGAGAATGAGCCCGAACACCCAGGGAGTACCGTCGTCCCAGACAATCGGGTTATCCCAGGCGACCCTGGAAGAATCGAAACGCCTGTGGGTCTTGAGAAACAGCCGGCCGGTTTTTGCCATCTTGGGAAGCAGCAGCCGGACCAGATCCACATCCAGCAGATAACTGGGACAGAGCAGCTGGATTTCCTGACCGAGCAACCTGTAGCCGAAGGCCTCCTCATCGTACACGTTCTGGTAGGATCCGCCCCGCAACACCCCCAGGATCTCCCGGTCCCCGGAATCGGGGATCTGCCAAAGGTCCTCCAGTCGAAACCCGCTGCCGGACAGGGGCCTCGCCTCTGCGCCGTTGTCCCGATAGTGCAGATGCACCATCGCCCGGCCTCCGGACAGGGTTCGGGGAACGTCGAAGACGTAGAGGATCTCCCGGTCGGCAGGCCAGGGCTTCCGGCCGGAGCGCGTTTCCGGCGCCCGGTATTCCCGGATCCGCTCCAAACCCAGCTTCCACTCGGGACGGGGAGCACGGTTGTGTTCTCCGTCTTTCCGGCCCGTTGCCCCGGCCAGCCGGTCCGCCTCGTGCTCCCGCAGATCCTCGTCCGGATCTCGGAGCTGCGCCGCAGCTTCCGGGAATCGCGCCGCTTCCCATTGATCGAAAAAACCGCTCCGATCCAGTTTGAGAAGCACGGCCCAAAGATGCTTACAGGACTGTTCTTCGTTGAAGAAATAGGGGCAGGTACAGGAGTAGCTGATCTCGGGGCCCTCGAAGCCGAGTTGCACGGTGTAGCGGCGGGAGCCCTGGACGAACGCCAGTACCCTTCCCGGGTCCCCCGGATCGACCTCGGTCAGCCTCACCCTGTTCTGGTGGAAGTAATCCTCCCCCCGCTGTCGGATTACCGGGTAAAAATCTGAGGAGAGGCTTTGGAGGATCGGATGGCCCATGCTCTAGAGGTGACTATATCCGGGCAGGCGGGATTGGGCAAGCGTCACCCCGCTGCAGGATCGGCCTCCGCTCCGTATCTCCACGCTCCGCCCGTCAGCAGTGGACGACCGAAGAGCCGCTGTCCTCAAAACAGAAGCAGGTACACCGAACCCATACCCAGGACGACACCGATCAGGTGGCGCAGGTTGATTGTCTCTCCGATGAGAAATCCGTAGCCGGTGATGATGAGGATGACCACGACAGTCATGATAGGGTAGATCTTGCTGATCGGAAACTGCCTGAGCAGGTACAGGTAGTTGAAGAAAGCGATCCCGTAGAGGACGAGGCTCAACAGCAGGTACAGAAACCATTCTCGGCTCCAGTTGCCGAAGGTGGAGGTTTTTTTCAAGCCGATCTGCGCCAGCGCGGTCAATACGGCGCCAACGGGAACCAGAATGTATTTGATCATGTGCGCACCTCCTAGAGATGAACCAGCAGATGAACTCGCCGGCGGTTGTAGGTCAGCGGATCGGTAAGGATCTCCGCATCCAGGCTCAGTTCAGCGATCAGTTGCTCCAGCGCGGGCACGGGCAGACAGAGCAGGCCCTGCTCTGCTCGTATGCGGGAGTAGTGAGAGAAACGGGTCTGAGCGAGAAAACGGATGCATTCGATCAGGTACCCCTCCTGCCAGCCGGACTTTACCAGCTCGATAGTATCGAGCAGGGGAACGCTGTCCGTCGGAATATCCGCGATCAGCAGACAGGCTCCCGGAGCAGAAACGGCGGCCACGCTTCGAATCAGATCCCCGACATCCGCCACTGTACGAAAATACTGGACCACGCTCAAGACCACGGTCTTGGTATATCCCGGGTTCAGAAAGGAGAGGTCGGTGTAGCGCTCGTGAGGCAGGAGGTGGAATTTGACATTCGGGCAGTCCCTGAACTTGCCGGCACACTCCGCAATCATTTGGTCAGAGGTATCAACACCGTGTATCTCTAGAACCAGGCTATGGAGCTGCTCTACCAGGAAGCCGGGACCGCAGCCGAAATCCAGCACCACATCCGACGGCTTGTAGTTCAGCAGCCTGTGCGAGGCTTTGAAAAAGTACCCGGTCATACGCCGCATCACCGAGCGAAAGATCCGATCCGTGTCCCAGTAGTCGATCCAGTTCATAGCTTCTCCGATTCGATTCGGCCCGACTCGGTACAGCCTGACTGGACGGAGTACAGCTCGACGCACCTGCGAAGCTCGGGGGACAGCAGGGCGGTGGTCTCTGCGGCTCGGTGCGGTGCGATGTAGAATCTACTCTGCCGAGGATTTCCCTTCCACACGAACCGGTCTTGCGGATCAGCCGGTCCGGGGTGAAAGAGGACCTCCACCTCGGCATCCTCGGCCGGGGGATTGCGGGCGATCCGCTTCAGACCTCGATCCACGATGCGGTCCGTCATGCGTCCCGAAAACAGCACGCCGAGAGATCGTTCCGGGCAGACGATGCCTTGACGACGAAGCTGCCTCCGGCAGGATCTCGAAAGGGCCCTCAAGATCAGACATTTCAGGAGGTTGGGGGACATCAGCTCGGTCAGACCCCGAAGCCCGCCTCGGCCCGTGAACAGCGGCTCATTCACCACTCGGATCTCCCGTACCCTCCAAGCGCCGGCCTGCTGTATCACGATCGGGAACACAAAGGGCAGCAGATGCACGTAACGATGGCTGTCGATGCGGATTTTGTCGGGCTCCAGCGTCCGCCTTACCCGCCCGATCTGGGCGTTCAGCTCGGATCGGATCTGTCGCCTGAGTCCGCCTCTGCACCACGGCGCCAGGATCGGCAGGAGGAGGAGCCCGAGGAAGTCCCGCTTGAACCACCCCCGGCGATCGGTAAGCAGCGGCAGTCCCTGCTCGGCGGCCAAACAGCGGCCCTCCACCAGATTCAAATGAACCGACCAGGCCAGCCCCGGATTCTCCCGCAACCGCCCCACGGCGTAGTCAAAGGCCTCTCCGTTGGCGACGATGCTGGTGCGTTGCACCGCACCGCTTCGGTGTGTCTCGATGATCCGGTCGGTGATGCCGTGGCTGATTCCCAGGTCGTCGGCGTGAACGATCACCTTCATCCATCGTCTTCTTTCTCACCGCGCTCCCGGACAATGTAGTGAGGCCGCTTCTTGGACTCATTCACCAGCTTACCGAGGTACTCCCCGATGATCCCGAGAATGATCAGCTGCACCCCCCCCACCAGCACTACCGTCACGATTGTAGAGGCCCACCCAGGCACGGTATTTTTGGTGATCAGGTACTCGATCACCGCCTTCAGACCGATTATGAAACCGGTTAGAGCCATCCCGAAGCCCAGCAATGTAGCCAGGCGCAGCGGCATGATGCTGAAGGAGACAAGGCCGCAGAGGGCAAAGGCTATCATCCGACCGAAAGTATACTTGGTGCGTCCTGCGTGCCGGGGAAGGGGTTTGAAGTGCAGACCGGTCTGACGAAAGCCCGTCCAGGGAACGATACCCCGGTAGAAGGGTGCACATTCATTCATGTTTTTCAACACATCAACCACGGATCTGTCGAGTAGTCGGAAATCCGCCGTCCCTTCCTGAACCTTTACATCGGCGATCAGATTGATCAATCCGTAAAATACGCGGGCGGTGGCTCGTTTGAACAGCGGTACGTCCCGGTTGTCATCGCGGATCGTGTATACCACCTCGAACCCCTCCCGCCATTTTTCCAGCATCCCGGGGATCAACTCGGGGGGGTGCTGCAGATCCCCGTCCATGGTGATCACGCAGTCTCCCGAAGCGTGATCCAAACCGGCTTTGATGGCGTTCTGGTGGCCGAAGTTGCGGGAGAGGCAGAGATAACCAAGGTGAGGGTTGGAGCTGCGTAGTGCTTTGATCTTCTCGAGGGTTCCGTCGCGGCTTCCGTCGTCGACAAACAATATTTCATGCCGGCAGCCGGCCAATACCTTCTCGAGTCTTTCGGTCAACAGGGGGATGTTTGCCTCCTCGTTGTAAACGGGAACGACTATCGAAACGCTCACGTCCTTGGTTCGGTTTCGGTTCATCCTGATCTACCTTCCCGTGGAAAAGACGGCCTGTGCCTTAACCCGTCCGAAATCGTCGACAGCCACGGTATTCATCCCCGGCTGGTTCAAGGCGTATTCCCGGCCGGAAATTTGGATCGAAGCCCGGCCGTCTCTGTTGCTTCCCGATGAATAGAGGTCCAGCTGCAGATCCGGAAACAAAGTCTGCAGAACCCCGGAATCGGAGCTTCCGACTGCCACCGGGCGGTCATTATCGATGAGCTCCAGGACGATCTCCTCATCCCGGCACACGGCCAGGTACGAACCGCAATGGTGCAGGGTATGGATGTTCGAGCCACTCATCATCATCTGCTTCTTGCAGACATAGGAAAGCCTGCCCTCCACATCCCCGCTTGCCGCCAGGAAGATTGTATCACCGCTGTGCTTTATTAGGAAGGTTTGGAGTAGATCGGCCTCCGAATATCTGGGAGGATTCACATTTTCAGCCGGGTCACTGTAATAGGGGACGATCGCAGGCTTTTCCGCATAGGTTAAGGACCGGATGCTTCGGGCGACATCTGCATTGTTACGCGTATCGGCACCTTTCTCCAGAAGAATGAACCGATCCTGGTACCGCAACACTCCGTAGTCGCCGCCTTCCAGCCGGGACAGGACGTAGTTCCTGGCCGACAGGTGCCGCTGGGGGTATCCCTGCTCGTAAGGATCGAGAGCCGGCTTGGGCACATCTAAATCGATCAGGATGTAATCCGTATCCGGGGGATCCGTCGAAAACAGGTGGATCCGGCTCCGAGCGGCCAGGTGTGGTGCAAGGCTGCCGGTAGTCGTCAGGGAAGCGGCTGCGGGAATCTGGTCGAAGAACGAGTAGACGGTTCGTTCCCGCTCGGTGGGCTGCAGAAAGCCGGGAAAGCGCTTGGAGAAGATCAAACCGAACTCGTAGTTCATCAGGATACCGGCAAGAAGCAGGGCAACGACCAGCGCAGAGAGCCTGATTTCGCGGACACGGGCGCCTATCCTCTGGAGTCCCAGAATCGTCAGGAAGAAAACATACGGAAGGATGTGGGCCGTGTAGGGACAGAAGATCCAGCAGGTGTAGTACGTATTGGACAGGAGCATGATCGAGAGTCCGGGCAGCAGCAGGAAGGTTCTCTTCCCGGTAAACAAAGGGAGGAACAGGACAGGAACGAAAACCTTCAGCAGATACGCGATTTTGCCGGGATTGAAGAACACCTGGTGGAACACGAATCTGGGATTCGTGAACAGAGTCAGGAGCACACCGCTGAAGTTTTGCTGCTCCGGTACTCCCAGGGCCGAGTATTTCTGCAGATCGGCGTAACCGTCAAAGACGCTCATCATCTTCAGTACGAAGAGAAAGTAGGCTGCACATACGCCCAGCACGACAAAACCCATCTTTCGGCGGTGCCGATCCAGGATCAGATACAGGCCCACGCCGGAGAGAGAAATAGCCGTGTCTTCCCGGGTAATCAAAGCCAGAACGAAAAACAGCCAAAACAGACGTAATCGATCTGTTTCCAGGGCGTAGAGCATAAAGCAGACAAAGGGAATGAGAAGGGCAAGGCCGTGGAAGTCGAAGTTGTTGATACCGTGTAGGGCCGGGTACAGCAGGTAGACGAGAGCGACAATCAGGGCGGCCCAGGGGCTGCCGAGCCGATCTCTGGCGATAAGATAGATGGGAAGAGCTGCCACAGCCAACATCAACGTCTGCAGGACAAGAAGAGTGGTGGCATCCTTGTGCAGCGCGTAGATCGGGGCCAGCAGGTAGTAGAGGGGCTGGAAATGGTTGCCGAGATGATTGAGGGTAACGACAAGGGTGATGCGGGGATTTCCCGTGTGCAGTAACGTGTAGAAGGCCTGATGCTGCCATCCCAGATCGAAGGCGTAAGAATAAAAGGAGCGATGCCTGCCCAGAGTCCACACTAGGAAAAAGACAGCATAGGCCGCTGTGGTAAGTATGAGCAGGTAGTAGCTCAAGCGCCTGGCAGTCCCTCCAGTAGTCAGCTGTACCGCTCGCAGCGGCATCCGAAGGCGCAGCGGGCCCACACTGCGCTCTTGCCGGCCGTAACTGTAGAGGATCAGAAAGGTCACAACCAGAAAACCTATGAGGACTGCGAAGAATTGGAAGGGGTAGAAGACTTCGAAGGCGCGGACCGACAGAACGGGCCAGAAACCCAAAAGGATGCAGGGAGCGAAATAAACTGCGCTCGGCTCCGGAATCGCATTGGCACTGTTTCGCCCTCGGGACCGCAGCAGGGCGAACAGGATCCAGAGGCAGAAAAACAACGACGCTCCGGCAGCCAGAAGCAGCATCAGCCGGGTGCGCTCCATTGCGCCCAGATTGTTGAAAAATAGGTAGGAGTGAAAGGTCTTCGTGCTCACGGTGTTGGACCAGGTAAAGAAACCTGCCGAAGCTCCGGCGATCAGCACCGTAACCGCCGGTAAGACCTTGGGCCGGGGGATCTTTCGCAACAGGGAGTGAACAACCGTGTTGTTCCTGCTCTCCGAAACCATCGAATCCGATACCTCCATACAACGAGTAGGTGCAACTCCCGTGCCAGGTTCGCGAAAATGTGTCTTTTAAGTCTCTACAGAGAAAAGAATTAGTACACACCTGTGTCGAAACGAAAGGACGGCCGTCAACCCGTTCGTGAGGACATGGGAAGATCGATTCTATAAATCGTTTCTTTACATGAAATTAGAGTTATCGTGGCAAAGATGCTGCAGGCAACAATGATTGACACCCCTCGAAGAAGCTGATCTGCGCGGAAACTCAACGCTGCGCTGACTGAGCCTGCGAACTTCTGGTACTACCGGGATCAGCAATCCAGGGAGATCGACTTCATATTGGAAACCGGCGGCAAGCTTTCTTTCGTAGAGGCTAAATGGAACAGCCACTCCAGGCCGAGACCGAGGGGAAATACGCCGATGACGGCTAGCCACCAAGCGTCCGCAACAGACCGGCCAGGCGGTCCGGATCTACCGCTGCCAACCGCTTCTTCTTCAGATTTTCCACCAGCACCCGGCGGACGTCCGGGTCGGAGCTTTCGGCCCATCGCTCCAGCAGCGAAAAGCCTTCCTCGGGAAGATGCGCAACGAACACGCTGAGGGCATAGCTCAGTCCTTTTTTCAGAATCCGGAACGCTTCCCCCTTCCGCCTCTCTGCCGGAACCCCGGCGGCGTCCTCTAGAATCCCGCCGGCGGTCTTCAAAGCGTAGCGGGCGAAATCCGTTTCACCCAGAAGCGGCGGATGGGCCAAAGCGGCCAGAACTGCCCGCCGCTCCATCAAGGAGCTGTCGGTCAGGCAACCGGCTTTCTCAACACCATCGGAAAGCCAGTCATCGAGGATGCGGCGCAAGGCTGACGGGTTGCCCTCTCCCAGATGCTGCAGGGACATCGCTACAGCTTCGCGGATGCGCCAGCGGGGATCGGCGGCGGCCCGCCGGATCATCTCCACCAGATGCTCGCTCTGAACCGGCCACAACGGGCAGTCACAGGGGCCGGTGCAGGGATACGAGCAGGCATGAGTGTTGTACAGCACACCGAAGGAAAGCAACGCGCAGAAGGGGAGGAACTCCCGCGGGTCTCCGGTAGGCGCCTCCGCCGCGGAGATCCCGGCCCAGTCGTACAAGGTCTCCAGCCAGGCGGCCGGTTCAGCGGCAGCGGTGGATACCGCCTTGGCAAAGGCTTCGGCCAGCTCCAGATTGCCTCGAGGACCAGGCAGGTTGGATTCCGCCATGAGCTTTTCGGCCAGCTCGTCCGCCTGCTTCGGATCCCATACCAGCTCTTCGAGCTCCGCCGCATAAACTTCGGTTTTTCCCATGAATTCCTCCTCTACCTTGCCCGTCCGTTGCAACCTGCGGGTATCCGTGCGGTGCTTCGCTTGGGTGAGATCAACTGTACACTTCCTCCCTCGTGGCTAAGGAATCCCCTGCATAAACGAGGTCAACACCTGCAGGGCTTTTTCGTTGTTCCCGCCTTCGGGAATGATAAGATCGGCGTAGGCCTTGGTCGGCTCCACAAACTCGAGGTGTCCGGGACGTACGACATCCAGGTACTGGGTGATTACCGACTCCACGGTACGGCCCCGTTCGGTGATATCCCGTTTCAATCGACGAATGAAACGAATATCATCCGGGGTGTCTACGTACAGCTTCAGATCCAACAGCTCCCGCACCCGTGCATCCACGAAGACCATGATGCCCTCGAAGATCACCAGATTGCGGGGGGCTACGGTCAGGGTTTCCGCTTTACGCCGGTGATGCACAAAATCATACACGGGGACCTGGATCGTCTCTCCCCCCTTCAAAGCTCGCAGCTGTTCGACCATCAGATCGGTATCGAAGGCCGCCGGGTGATCGAAGTTGAAGGCCGTGATATTCTCATTGTCTACAAACTCGGCGGATTTGTAGTAGCTGTCCTGGGCCAGAAAGGTGAAGTCGGGGATAGTCCGGGAAATCCGCTGTACGATGGTGGTCTTTCCGGATCCGGACCCGCCGGAGATGCCGATGATCCTCACTCCCATGGGATCACTATAGCAACGGAGCTCCGGGTTGTCGATCCGCCCACCGGTACCGGCGCGTTCGCGTCTTCCCTCTTCGTCGTGTACCGACTACAATTCCTTCGAACCCTATGAAACGTGCCGCACTGCTCATTCTCGGTATCTTCCCTTTGATCGGCGGCTGCTACCTGCTCAAGCAGGGAACCTACCTCCTGAGTTACAACAGCCGCGCCCGGTCCATCGAAAAAGTACTGGCTGAAGGAGCGCTCGGCGGGGATGTGGAGGAAATGCTGCGCACCGTCCAGGAGATCCGCCGCTATGCCGTGGAGCAGATCGGTCTGGAGCAGAACAGGAACTACACCCGTTACCTGGAGCTGGACAAGGACTACGTGGTGGATGTTGTCACCGCCTGTGCTGCGGACTCGTTTTCACCGCACCAGTGGCGCTTTCCCATATTCGGTTCCTTTCCCTACAAGGGTTTCTACGAATTGTCGGATGCCGAGCGCGAGGCGGCGCGGCTCGAAAAGAGGGGGCTGGATGTCTGGATCAGGCGAGTGGACGGCTTCAGCACGCTGGGATTTTTCTCGGATCCGATCTACAGCTTCATGACCGATTACTCCCCCTACGCCCTGGCCGATCTGATCATCCACGAGCAGACCCATGCGACGATCTTCATCAAGAACGAGATCCAGTTCAACGAGGAGCTGGCCACCTTCGTGGGCCGGGAGGGGGCGCTGGCCTTCCTCCGGGACCGCTACGGGGTCGGCTCTGCAGCCTACGGTCAGGCGCTGGCTGCATTGGAGGACTGGGAGGCATTCAGGGACCGGATCATCGATCTGCACGATCGGCTGGACCGGCTCTACCGTCTCGAGGCCGACCGGGAGACGATCCTGGCCGAGAAGACCCGGGTCGTCGAGGAGTTCAATCGCCGCCTGATCTCAGATGCTCCGAAGCTGTTCCAGACCGCCCGCTTCCGTGGTTTCGAGGGCATCCCGGCCAACAACGCCTACATCATGTCCTTCGTACGCTACACCCAGGATCTGGAACTGTTCTACAAGCTCTACGAGACCAAAGGGAGGGATCTCCGGCTGACCGTAGAGGTTTTAAAGCAGCTCAAAACCACCAAGGTCTCGCCCAAAGAAACCCTCAGACGGCTGATTGTCGAATAATTTCGAGCTCTTGCGATTACAAAGCTGTAATCGCAACTCCGCCTCTAACGCTTTTCAGCCGAATCTGTTTATAAGATATTTACATATAGCATAAAACTTTACGTTCTATTATCGGGATTCCGGGAATCTGGTACGAGTCTTGCATGCTAGTCTGAGCAGACAACGCAGGAAACGACAGGATATTGAAATGAACAATGCAACTGAGGAACAGGAAAAGAGATCAGTGGAGCGTTTCGAACTCCGACTCCACACGGTGCTGCAAGAACTGGAAAACAGAGCCGACCAACTGGAGCTGTTCACCCGCGACATTTCATCGGACGGTGCATATTTATGTACGGAACAAACGTTGCCGCTTGATACCCCTGTAGAGCTGACGTTTTTCCTACCGGTGCGCAAAAAGATTCGGAGCAAGATCCAAACCAACGGACGGATCATTCGTTCCGAGGGTGAGGGAATTGCTGTCCGCTTTGAATCCAAATACCAGATTCTATCCGTCTAAAACGCGAAGTTCGAATTGACGTAGGAAAAAACCATCCCTCCGAACACGGCTGTTTGCATTTTGACGTGTACTCATCTGCCTCAGGCAGTCCGATAGACACAGCCATTCTCTACAAAACCATTTTGCCCCAACAAAACAGAAGGATGTGGTACCATCGGGATGAGCCGTTAGAGGATCCTGGACTTCGTCGACAATCACTACGATGACATCCTGACGGCCGGTGAAAAGAGCTTCTCCCGGGGCTTTCGCTCCTTGTCTTTGGATGCACGCCGTTTGTACGTACGGCTGATTTCACGAAAAGGTCCCCTGTTCCGAAGCGACATGCTCATTTACAGCGAGATCGCAGATGTCGGGGCGGCCGTCGCGGAACTCACCGCGGAACAATTCCTCGAACAAGACGGACCTTGGGAGCTGTCCGAAGAGCTGTTCCTGCTCAAAATGGCTGAGCTGCCCCCCTCCCGAGAACGGCAAGCCCGTATCCTGGAGCGACGCGGGCACTTGCAGGAGTCCCTCGAACTGTGCCGGGAAATCGTCAGCGATCCCTCGACGGGGATTCACGGGCTATTACGCCGAAAATGTACTTTGGATCGGCCTTTTCGGCCTGGCCTTCTGGGACATCGTATTCCTTTCTCTACCCGGCACCTTCTTCAACCGCTACCAGCGGGGTCCGAAGGATTTGTTCCGGCCGGAGTTCCGGCGCCGCCGGGTCCGGCCGATCGAGGAGCGTTTGCGCCATATCCAGAGCACCCCATCCTGGCCGGAGGAAATGCTCCGGCTCTACGACCGCAAGGAGGGGATCGCCAGCGATCTGGTGCACTGGAGATTCCTGCCCCGGGAGCTGGTCGAGCGAAGCGTCCGCACGATCCCCCGGGAGCATCTGGTCGCGATCTTCGATAAACTCGGCGAGTATCCGGGGGGCAACAAATCGGGATTCCCCGATCTCATCCTGTTTGCTCCTTCCCGTCGACGAAAAGCACCTCGGGATCCCCTATCGCCTGATCCGTGTGCAGTGGCGGAAATAGACAATCGAATCCAACCCGATTTTTTTGGCTGATCCCCCTTGACTTTCCATCTCTTCAGGATTATGTTACCTTTGATTTAAACAAATGATTAAACCAAAAGAATTAATCAATAGAACTAAGCAAGTGTTTATGTGCACGAAAAAGAAGGAGAGATCAAAATGAAGAGTCTGCTGTGGCTCGGTCTCGGCTCTGCAGCCTACGCCTTGATCGGCTGGCGTTGGAGCGCCCCGGCCGCAGCCTGGATCGCTCCGGTGTTTCTGCTTCGCTTCTTCAGGAATCAGCAGAAATGGTACGCCCCCCTGCTCGCACTTCCCTGTCTGTATGCGGCATTTCTGACGAACATGATCGGTGCCTGGGATCTGCCCCTCATCGCCCAGATCATCCTGCCGGCGATCGTTCCCCTGCCGTTGATCCTGGTGCTGTACATCGACCGTGCCCTTTCCCCTCGCCTCGGGAGCTTCGGATCGACCCTGGTCTTTCCCGCAGCCTATGTGACCATGGACTACCTGGTGGGGTTCACCCCCCTCGGGACCCTGTTCTCCTTCGGTTCGACCCAGTTTGGCTTCACCACCATCATTCAGACGGCATCGATCACCGGAATCTGGGGGATCTCCTTCCTCATCACCTGGTTTGCCTCGATCGTGAACACCGCCTGGGAGAACGGTTTTGATCTGCGGATGGGCGGCACCCTTTCCCGTACGGCGAGCAACCCGGCTTTGGTTTTCACAGCCGCCGCGCTTCTGGTTCTGTCCTACGGATCGGTGCGCATCGCCACCTCTCCTTCCCGCGTACAAACCGTGCGGGTCGCGGGCATCACCGTCGAGCATCCTCGGGACTATTGGGCGCTCCTAGATCGGGGAACTCCCAAGGAAGAGATCACCCGGTACGGACAGGAGATGCGCGGAATAGAGGATGAGCTGTTTCAACAGAGCACCCGGGCGGTCCAGGCTGGAGCCCGGATCGTATTCTGGGCCGAAGGTAACGGTGTGGTTCCTTCAGATGATCTGGAACGCTTCATCTCCCGGTCCGAGGATTTTGCCGCAGCGAACGGAATCTATTTCGCCCCGGCCATCCTCGAATTACGCTACGGCACCAGCCTGAACTACAATAAGGTGCTGATGTTCACCCCCCGGGGCGAGCTGGCCTTCACCTACCAGAAGACGAAATCCTGGCTTCCCGTGGACTCCGACGGTGTGATCAAGACCATCGAGACACCCTACGGCACTCTAGCCGCCGCGATCTGCTTCGACCTGGACTTCCCCGGCTTCTCGAGGCAGGCGGCCCAAGCCGGTGCGGACATCATGCTGGTGCCCGGCTATGACTCCGAACGCATCCGTCCTTTTCACACCGAACCGGCGCTGATCCGCGGCATCGAGGGCGGGTACTCCGTGATCCGCCAGGTCAACGAGGGCGCCTCCATGGCCGCCGATTCCAGAGGAATTGTGTTGGCCCGGCAGGATTACTTCATGACCCGGGACCGTCTGATGCTTGCCGACGTGCCTATCCGAGGGGCCCGCACGGTCTATGGTTGCATCGGGGATTGGTTTGCCTATGTCTGCATAATTCTTGTGATCGTCTCTGCGGTTATAGGGATCCGGAATGCGGTTTCGGGCAAGCCGGGAAAGCTGCAGCGGCATTGATACTTTCGCAGTTCTAGCTATAATGTAGACGAGCTCGAGAACCGGAGCGTATCCTATGGCAGAAAAAATCGGCGAGTTTTTGCGGCGAATCGGCGTATTAAATCAGCAGCAGGTACAGGAAATACTGGATGCCCAAAAGGCCGGAGACAGCCGGCTGTTCGGGGAAATCGCCATCGAGTTCGGATACGTCAACGACGAAGTGCTGAAGAAGTACATCGAAGCCAAGGCGGCTTGGGAAAAGTAGGAAACAATCAGCTCGATCTCGATCCGGTGGAGGAACAGCAGATCGACGCCAAAGACAACCGCACCGGCCAGCAGTCCGACAACAGCTGAAAAAGCAAGCACGCCGACCGGGTTGGATTTCGACCCGGGAGAGGGGGGACTCACCGCACTGTTCGCGTCATCTGCATCTCGATAGACGAGCGACTCGAGCACAGGAGCCCCCAGCCCCGTTTTCCCGCTCAACAGCACACCTAGAAATCCCAGCACGGCGGTGAGAAGAAAACTCTGTAGAAAAGTTGCCACCATGAACAGCGGCAGGGGCATGCCCGTGCTCTGCTGCACCCCGGCAAACGCTACCCTATTCATCCTGGAGCTGCTATGATACAGCGAATGCGTCGATACCATCGAAACCGGGGTGAGATCTATCGGTGCAGTACATCGCGGATCTTCAAAAACGCGTGTCTGTTCCAATAGGAGGAATCCATTGAGCATCCACATCGGAGCAAAAGCCGGTCAGATCGCCGAGGCGGTTCTGCTTCCCGGCGATCCCCTGCGCGCTCAGTTCGTAGCCGAAACCTATCTGGAGAGTCCGGAGTGCTACAGCCGGGTGCGGGGCATGCTCGGCTTCACCGGTAAGTACAAAGGCAAGCAGGTGTCGGTACAGGGCACCGGCATGGGGATCCCTTCGATTTCGATCTACGTGCACGAGCTGATCGCCGATTACGGTGCAAAACGCCTGATCCGCATCGGTACCTGCGGAGCCCTCCAGGAGAACCTGAAGTTGGGAGAGGTGGTTCTGGCTCAAGCGGCCTGCACGGACTCAGGCGTAAATCGCATCCGCTTTCAGGGCTGCGATTTCGCCCCCTCGGCGAGTTTCGAGCTGCTCCTCGAGGCTCACCGGGCGGCCGGGCAGCGGGGTGTATCCGTCCGGGTCGGCACGGTGCTGACCAGCGACACCTTCTACTCCGACGATCCGGACTCCTGGAAGATCTGGGCCCGCTACGGAGTGCTGGCCGCGGAGATGGAAACCGCGGCGCTGTACACGCTGGCGGCGGGCCACGCTGTTCAGAGACTGTCGATCCTCACGGTCAGCGACAGTCTGGTCACCATGGAAACCGCCAGCGCCGAACAGCGACAGCACAGCTACACCGATATGATGGAGATCGCCCTGCAGGTCGCAACGGCCTGAGGTGTTGCAGCTGCTTTCGACTCGGAAACGACGGTGGAGATCCCCGGGAGGTAACGGTACTGAGCCGCGACGAACGACCTGAGAGAAGGATCGTCTGGCTGATTCTCGACGCGGCCGGATATGAAATCACCAGCCGCTGCATCGGGGCAGGTGTCTGCCCCGCTCTGTCCGCCATTCGACAACAGGGGTATCTAGGCCCCAGCCGGCCACCGGAACCGAACTGCGAAACTCCTCCGGCACTGCGGGCCTTGTTCTCCGGTTCGCCACCGGCGCAGAGCGGTGTGTGGGGATATCAAATGCCCGACTATGGAGGCAGGCTCGAACGGTCGGTAAGCGGTTTTGCAGTGACGGTATCCGGAGCGGCACCGATCTGGGAAGAACTGGAGCGAAGAGGATACGGCTACACGCTTTTCAACGCGGCCTTTCGGAAGGATCCGGTCTGGGGAAAAGGCTACGACGGCTTCGATTTGCTCCTGGACGGATATCGCAACCACCGCCCTGATTCGAACCGGATCCGCCTGGACGCCGAAGGCGAGAGCTTGGCTATCGATGGTGCAATCCTTCGTATCGAAGCCGGTGAGGATGGTGTTCGGCTGCGCCGGGGAAGGCGCATCCTGGCATTCCTGGCTCCGGGGGAGATCCAGCCGCTGCGGCTCTCTCGAGCTGCCTCGGCTGTCGGGTATTCGAACGGATGGTGCCTGTTCCTCTCCTCCTCGTCCCGCCCTCACCTGCGCATGGCGAAGCATCTCCGACACAGAGCCGGTCAGCTGATACCTGAATCTATCCATCACGGAAACCTGTTTCGCTATTCACGCAAAGAGGGCGGCTTATCGATCGATGAAGAG
>Ga0315551_10001535_pt1 | contig 17407 bp, 16 predicted proteins | sample SalMarSW160290MG_FD_203678 | JGI IMG/M metagenome (GOLD analysis project Ga0315551, IMG submission 203678) | Salt marsh sediment microbial communities from the Plum Island Ecosystem LTER, Massachusetts, United States - Salt Marsh Sediment SW1602-90 ...
CACGGTAGTAGCCATCGGCGCAGATTAGCACCGTGGCCCCGCAGTCCAGAATCCTGTCTCTTAACGCCTCGGCGCTGAAGCCGCCAAAGACCACGCTGTGGATAGCGCCAATTCGGGCGCAGGCAAGCATAGCTATTGGCAGCTCGGGAATCATCGGAAGGTATATGGCAACCCGGTCACCCTTCTTAACTCCGTGTTTTTTAAGCACATTGGCGAACTTGGAAACCTGGTAGTAAAGGTCCTGGTAGGTGAGGGTCTTGGTATCGCCTATGTCTCCTTCCCAGATTAAGGCAGCCTTATTCTTTCTCCAGGTGGTAAGGTGGCGGTCCAGGCAGTTATAACAAACATTGAGCTTACCGCCAACAAACCACTCATGTTTGGCTTCCTTGAAATCCTCCACCAGCACCTTGTCCCACTTCTTAAACCAACTAAGCTGCTCCGCCATCTCTGCCCAGAAGCCCTCAGGGTCATCAATAGACCTCTGGTAAATTTGCTTGTATTCCTCCAGGCTCTTGATATATGCCCTGTGCTTTATTTCTTCAGAGGGGTCAAACACTCTATTCTCTGCCATCATAGAGGTGATTGTTTTTGCCTCTTCCATACTTTAAGTCTCTCCTTCTAGTTCAACAGCCTTTCTTTATCGATCTAAAACCTAGGGATGACAAGTTACATCACAAAACTGGATTATAGCAGAGGTTAGCTCTCCATATAATGGTTATGATACCTGATGATTAGTCCTGATAAGTACAACCCATCAGTTGGGTAAATGCCGCCCGTAGCCTCTGTGAAATCACGTAGGCTACCCCTCCAGCGATTTCAGCACACAGCTTGGGGTTGGTGTAAATCAAGTCCCGCAGCTCTCTACCGTCGAAGGCAAGTGTCTTTGTTCTCTCCAAGGCTTTGACAGTGGCGGTACAATGGAACGGTGGTATCGTAGCTGACCAACCGACACACTCAAAATTAGAGGCAGCCTGAATCTGTCGTTTATCAGTCGGGCCCAACTCCAGGAGGATAGATACCAACCCCTCTTCAATCACATATACCTTGTTTTCTTCCCGGTCTTGCTTGCATATAATTGTACCCGCCTCAAATACCTCAGGAGTGCACATCTCCTCCACCATCCTAAGCTCATTCTCATCCAGGTAGTGGAATATATCGGACCTTCTTAACACCTCTATCCTTTCCATAGTTAAACCTCCAAAATTTTATGCCCGGTAAATCAGTGCACAAAACTTATTTTACATTGCGACCACATGTTCTTCAAACATCACCCAGTGTTTAGTGCGGAAATAGGGGATCCTGGGAAAAGCATTTTGAGCGTAGATGGACATTTATCTAGAAGGCAGGGTTGAACTATCGTACTCGCAATAACTTTGCTTTTAATCTTCTCCGCCGGCTTTTCTGCGCTTGGTACGACGCTGACCGACCCACAAACCTTTAAAGAAGCTCCGGTTTAGCAGATGCTGGTTATCGGCCACACTCAGGAGATCCTTTGACCCCCCTCTTTCGAAGTAGGCTACCTCAACATGCTTACCCATATTCTTTACCGCTTGAAGAGCATAGGCAAAATCGGAATCACCACTCACCAGTAGCGCCACATCATAGCAATCATTCCAGGCAAAATATAGCAGGTCCGTGGCCAGCATAATATCTATACCCTTCTCAACAGCTACTCCCTGTGCCACTTTAGTACTCCCCAACCGGACCTCCAGATATGGTGTTTTGCGCAGGATATCAAAAAATTCCTGTTGCTCTCGATAGCCCTCAGGCCACTGAACCTGATCCTGCAAGACATTGTAATAATATATCCGGAACAACCGCCTTGAACCGCATAGCCTGGTTGTAAAATCAGTGAAGTTGAGGTCGTGGCGCTTAAAATTACTTCGCAGAGCGTGGTACAGATTACTGCCATCTATAAAGATGGCTATCCTGTTTTCCATAACTTCCTCCTCGTTGATTATACACAGAAGGGGAGTTGATTGCAAAAAGCAGACCTTGAATATAAAATCGAGTATATTATATTGACAAAACTGGGATGGTAGCTTATACTCTCACCAAAACAGGGAGTTGACAAAATCTCGCCCCCTGTGTTATAAGATTTAAACCTAGAGATGAGAGACATTTATCTCAGATTCCCTAAAATGTAGGAGACTATATAATAATGAAGGGGAGGTACAATATATGTGAAATTTTACGTAATAAGGCCTGATAAAGGTCATAGAAGCCTTATTCTTACAAAGGAGGAGAAATATAAGTGAATAAAAAGCTACTATTAATCCCGTTAGCACTAATATTAGCCCTCAGCCTGATTGCTATCGGATGCCCGACAACCACCCCAACCACCACAACGCCCCCGACCACTACTACTCCACCAACCACCACTACTCCACCTGCACCCACCAAAGATAGCATTGTTATTGGTGCCTCCAGGCCCCTCTCCGGTCCAAATGCTGCTATCGGAGACGCGGCGTTAGGGCCAATCATGCAGGTGTGGCAGGAAAAGATCAATGCCGAGGGCGGTATATATGTGGAAGAGTATGGCAAAAAATTGCCCGTAGAGTACATCATATATGACGATGCCACTGATGTGGGCACCATGGTAAGGCTGACGGAAAAGCTGATAGTGGAGGACAAGGTTGATATCCTGTTCTCCTCTTGTGGCACCGCTTTCATTTCGGCTCAAGCCCCCATCGCCAATAAGTACGGAATGGTACTCCTCACGGGTGAGGGTGGCGCCACCATTATGAGGGAGGCGCTTTATGGTCTACCCTACGTGTTTGTCAACCTTTCTTTTTCCGACCACTACCAGTTGCCCGTTTTCGCTGAAATGGCCGCTGCCAAGGGCGCCAAGACAGCCTATATAATAACCATTGCTGACCTCCATGGCGTGGAATACGGCGGCGTGGCAGCTATAGAATTCCCCAAGTATGGAATTGATATACTCGCTAACAAAAGCGTTCCCATAACCTATACCGACTTCTCACTCTTAGTTAAAGAGGCCAAGGCGGCTAACCCCGATCTCTTTTGCGTTTTTGCCTATCCGCCGATAGTCCTGCCGGTTACCGGTGAGATGATGGCAATTGGCTTTAACCCGCCCGCCGTTATCATGGGCCCCGGAGGCAATTTCGGCTTTTACGCCGCTACGTTCACCCCTGAAGCGGTAGAGGGAGTAAGCTGCTTTGCCGTTGCTAACCCCAAAACTTCTCCCGAACATGAAAGGCATTTTAGTGAGCTGGAGGCTATGGTCGGCTTTCCAAACCTGGATTTCTGGGGAACTCCGCTCTACGAACCTGGTTGTGACGTCTGGGTGCAGGCTATCGAGGCGACCGGAACCCTTGACCAGGACGTACTAAGGGATTACATAGCCACGAACCACTTCCAGACTCGTCTTATAGACGATGTCTACTACGAGATGTTCGGTTCGGGTGGCGGGCTTATGGTCAAGGAAACCCATGCCGGTGAGATTGGTCAGTGGCAGAATGGGATGGTGGAAATCGTAGGCGGTGGTGACTGGCCGGCCACAGTACTCACGGCAGAGTGGATCTATCCCAAGCCACCGTGGCCTACTCCCTGAGTCCGAGTGACTAGAATAGACGTTGAATTTAGGAGTTTAGTGCAATAGTAAGCAGGCTGTCTAAAGGGTGTAACGATGAAAACTCTCGAGCAGAGGTTGTATTCTGCACCTTTTGGGCAGCCTGCATCCTTGGTTATTAAAGCTAGAAGTGTATCATTATGCCTGAAAGCATTGTAACCATCCTGGATGTAGTAATTGGCGGTTTGCTGCTGGGTGGCATCTATGCCCTGATTGCTATGGGCTTGAGCCTGCAGTACGGCGTTGCCCGGGTGCTCAACATCGCCCATGGCGAATTCATCATGATCGCGGCTTTTTCCACCTTTACTCTTTACACTGTATTGGGCATTAACCCCCTTGTTTGTCTGGCCATTGTCGGCCCTATTATATTCATAATCGGTTATGCACTTCATCGGACTCTATTCCGCCAACTTAGCCTCAAGTCGCCAAACCCGGATGCCTATGCGGCCAGTTCTATATTGGCTACTTTTGGTCTCCTCTTTATCATCCAAAATCTAGCTTTGATGGGGTGGGGTGCTGACTATAGGGCGTACTCCTACTTGAATTTTGGGGTCGATTTAGGGGGGGCGATATTCAGTGCCAATAAGCTGGTAATCCTCGGCTTTTCGGTAGGCATAGGTGTGGCCTTCTACCTGTTTTTGGCCCGTTCCCGCATTGGAAAAGCGATTCGGTCAGCCGCTCAAGACCCGACGACGGCTGGGCTCATGGGGGTAAACATCAACCAGCTGCTGGCTTTATGCTTTGGTTTCGGTGCCTTAATGGCCGGTTTGGCCGGCGTGCTTATAAGCATGCGGGTTCCCCTCAACCCAGCTATGGGTATGCAATATACCTTTATCGCCATCATCGTTATCGTCCTAGGCGGTCTGGGCAGCATCCCCGGTAGTTTCATCGGCGGTTTTATACTGGGTATTATAGGTGAAGTGGTAACCTACTTTGACCCGAGCTTATCGCTGGCTGCCTATTATTTCCTCTTCATGCTCCTGTTATTGGTGAGGCCGAAGGGTATTTTTGGAAGATAGAGATATGGATATTACCAGATTTACATCCAAAAAGTTCTTAGTGCCGGGGATAATTAGCCTGGTCATATTGGTCCTGCTAGCTACCATGCCCCTCTACGGCTCGCTTTATTCGGTCATTCTACTAACCACCATCTTGATGTTTATCATCCTTACGGTGAGTTGGGTCATGTTTTCCGGTCCTACCGGCTACCTCTCACTGGCGTCGTCTGCCTTCTTCGGGGTCGGTATCTATGCCTCAGCCTTATTGCTGCCGAACACGGGGCCGGTACTACCCCTGCTGGTGGTAGTCTTTATTGGCGGCATTGCCAGCGGGTTAGTCGCCCTTGGCGTTGGCGCTCTGACTCTAAGGCTAAGGGGCATATATTTTGCTATCTTCACCTTTGGGCTCGTCATACTCATCCTGGAGCTTCTTAACTGGTGGGAGCATACTATATCCCATATACGTGGTCGATTCGTCATGCTGGTGGGTAACGATGTTATTTTTTACATCATGCTGGCTATTTTTGTGGTGCTAATGCTCACCGTCTACTTAATCCGGCGCTCCAAATTCGGCTTAGCCCTGCAGAGTATCGGTGCCAATGAGGAAGCGGCAGCTCACCGGGGCATTAATGTGACCATGGTGAAGGTTCTCATCTTCGCCCTCAGCGCTTTTTTTGCGGGGGCCGCCGGGGCAATCTGGGCCACAAAATTGACGTACATCGACCCATATGTCGCCTTTAGTGTACTCTTCTCCTTTCTGCCGGTCCTGATGGCCATCTTTGGAGGTATGGGCCAGCTCTACGGCCCGGTAATAGGCGCCGCTATTTTTGCCTACCTGCAAGAAACGCTGCAAACCAAGTTCCCTTATATCTATATGCTTATTTTTGGTATTGTATTAGTTATAGCTATCTTATACCTGCCCAACGGACTGGTAGGAGTGATACCGAGGTTGGTACGAAGGTGGCGGAAAGGAGGTGCGGTGAAACAAAATGCAAATACTTGAAGGTGAAGGAGTAACCAAGTATTTCGGCGGTTTGGCCGCGGTATCAAATGTCGACTTCCATGTCGACCAAGGCGAAATATTTGGTCTTATTGGCCCCAACGGAGCCGGTAAAACAACACTATTTAATCTAGTATCAGCAGCTCTTGTTCTTAAATCAGGAGTAATAAAATTTAAAGGTGAAAAGATCAGTGGCTTAAAGCCACATCAAATCTGCAGAAAGGGAGTGGCCAGAACGTTTCAAGCGGTTAAAATTTTCGGCAATATCCCAGTCCGTGAGAATGTATTGCTGGGGGCATTGTTCGGGACTCCAACCACTATGTCGGCTCAAAACGCCGCCAAGGAGGCCGATGAGTTACTAGATTTTGTCGGCTTGTCTGAAATGAGCCCAATGCCAGCCGGAGATCTAACCCTGGTTAACCAAAAGCGCCTCGAGGTTGCCACAGCCTTAGCCACCAAGCCAGAACTGCTGTTACTTGATGAGCTGATGGCAGGTCTAACTCCCACGGAAACAGCTGAATCTATGGAGTTAGTAACCAGAATTCGGGATAATGGGATTACTATCTTCATGATTGAACATGTCATGAAAGCAATCATGGGTGTGTGCGACCGGATTATGGTGCTCCACCACGGCGAGAAGATTGCCGAAGGAACACCACAGGAGATTGCCACCAGTAAAAAGGTTATCGAGGTATATTTGGGGGAGTAGAAGCTATGCTGGAAGTTAAAAATGTAGATACCTTTTACGGCAAAGTGCAGGCCCTATGGGATGTCTCTTTAAGAATCGATGAGGCAGAAATAGTTGCTCTGGTTGGTGCTAACGGGGCTGGTAAAAGTACGCTGCTTAATACTATTTCCGGTGTGGTACATCCGGCTTCAGGTAGTGTGGAGTTCATGGGCAAGAGGATAAACGACTTGCCACCCCACTCTATCGTGGAGCTAGGGCTTTCTCACATACCCGAGGGCAGAAGGCTTTTTACCGAGATGACAGTACACGAAAACTTAGAGATGGGCGCCTATCCTTCCAGCGCCTGGAAGATAAAGAAGGAAACGTCTGAGCAGATTTATCAAGTCTTCCCTATATTAAAAGAGAGAGCAGGACAATTAGCCAGAACATTGAGTGGTGGCGAACAGCAAATGCTGGCTATGGGTCGAGGTTTAATGTCAAGGCCGAAACTATGCATGTTTGATGAGCCATCTTACGGTCTGGCACCGAGACTAATGGTAGAAGTCTTTCAGGTTATAAAGTCCCTGCGTGACCAGGGACTTACTATACTGCTGATTGAGCAAAATGTCCCCCGTACTCTGGAGATAGCCGATCGAGCATACGTAATGGAAAATGGCCAGGTGGTTCTAGAAGGAACCTGCGATAATCTCCTTAAAGATGACTACGTGAGAAAAGCTTATTTAGGGCTTTAACCCACTAGGCATTGCTAACAAACGTTCGATTCTATTAAGTCTGCTTCCGCCCACCACCCAGAGCGTCTACAGAGGCATATTGCCATGCCGCTTGGGATAAGGCTCTATCTTCTTGCCTCGTACTAGCCGAAGCGATCTAGTCAGCTGACGTCTTGTTTCCCTTGGTTCAATAACATCATGGACATAGGTAGCTTGCGACGCTAAGGTCAGAGAGTCACCATACAGTTCACTATATTTTTGTATTTTTTCAGCTCTAAACTCTCCTGAATCGGCTGCCGTCTTTATATCTTCAGCATAGAATAGTTCCACTGCCTGTTCCGCACCCATAGCACCTACCTCAGCCGTTGGCCAAGCATAAACAAGATCGGTACCAAACCCAGGAAGTATACCCATACCTAGGGCAGCTCCACCATAAACCTTGCGCATTAGTATCGCTAACTTAGGCACAGTTGCTTCCGATAAGGCATAAAGCACCTTCGCCCCATGGCGAATAATGCCACTATGCTCCTGAGCCTTACCGGGAAGATAGCCGGGGGTATCTACCAGCAGGATTATTGGGATGTTAAAGGCGTCACAAAACCGGATAAACCTGGCCTGCTTGTCGGAACTGTCCGCACTCATGCAGCCAGCCCGAACCATTGGCTGGTTAGCAATAATGCCAACAACGTAACCAGATAATCGGGCAAACCCGACTATCATCTCACCGGCAAACTCCTGCTTGACCTCAAGAAAATCGCCTTTATCCACGATTTGCTTGATTACCAAATGCATATCGTATACCTTAGTTGGTTCAGCCGGCACGATCTCACCAAGGGTATCGGTAAATCTTTCAGGTTCGTCACCTGTATCACTCAATTCTGGATGCTCTCTCCAGTTTGACGGCAGAAATGATAACAATCTTTTTATTCCCTGCATACATTCCTGCTCGGTCTTGACCCTGAAATCAGCAACCCCGGTAACTTGGGCATGAACCTTAGCCCCGCCTAGTTCCTCCAAGGTAACATCCTCCCCCATTACTGACTTAATAACACGAGGACCGGTTATACACATATGCGATAACCCATCGACCATAAATATAAAATCGGTTAGCGCTGGAGAATACACGGAGCCACCAGTGCAGTTGCCCAAGATGGCGCTGATCTGAGGTATTGCCCCCGAGCAGCGGGAATTAATAAAAAATACCACACCACCATGCTTCTCATCACTCACCCGATATGGGTCATCGCTACCAGCAAGCTCAGGCTTTATCACCCTGGCTCCGGGGGAATCATTTAAGCCAATAATCGGGACACCCATATTCAGAGCCATCTCATGGATCTTATACAATTTTCTTCCATGTATGTAGCCCTGGGAACCACCAAATACAGTAGTATCATGAGAAAAAATGCAAACAACCCGCCCGTCTATTGTTCCATGCCCAATCACGATACCATCTCCCGGCGCTCCTACTTTATACTTCACCAGCATATTAAATTCATTGAAGCTGCCGGGATCGAGGAGCAGGTCTATGCGCTCCCGCGCGGTGAGTTTACCCTTTTCATGTTCCCTTGATATTTTTCTATGGCCGCCGCCGGAAACAGCCATCTCTTTAGCTTCACGGAGTCTGGCAATATACTCGTCCATCTTTGGACTCCTTAATCAGGAACATGGCAGATATTATTAAAAACCACAAACTACACACAACCTAAGTCGCAGCTAATTATGCTATAGCGACCCCGGTTTGGGTAGATTGCTTGCTCCTTCCTCACGGGTATGTGGTCTTCATCGGGCCGGCGGCCAGCATTTCATCAACCTCCCGGTCCGACATAGAGTAACGGAGGAGAAACTCCCCATCGGAGACCCCAGGGCCGATGCCCATTTGCTTACGAATCTCCTTCACCGTAGGTTGAGCGAGTTCCTTGTTTAAAAATTCCTTGGCTCGGTGCAGTCTGGTTATCTTATCCAGCACGTTGGGGTCTATTGGTGTATTTGGCTCACCAAACCAGCCAGCCACGTACTGAAGCACGCCATCGGAAACCTGCTTGTAGCGCTCGCCGGACATGATATTCATGGTGGCCTGAGTGCCGACAAACTGGGAAAAAGGAGTAACCATAATGGGATAGCCCAGCTCCTGGCGCACTTTCACCACCTCCTCCAAAACCTCTTCCAGGCGATGCCCCATCTTAACCTCTGCCAGCTGGCGCTTCAGGGTGGACAGCATGCCCCCCGGCACCTGGTGCTTGTAGTAATAGACGTCATGCTCCACCGGCGCCCCTGGCGGACGGTGCTCCTTTTCAGCAATCATCTGGAAGTGGGCTGAGAAGGCCTTCAGCGCCTCTTCATCCGCTTTCACCGTATAACCGAGGTGACGGGCGTTGTGCAGCATGTTCAGCGCTGATGGTAGCGAGGAACCCTCGGACAGAGGCGGGACGGCCACGTGGAAGGTATTGATGCCAAGCTTCATCGCCTCCAGATAGCAGAGGGTGGCCAGTCCGGTGTTGCAGTGGGAGTGAATCTCAAGAGGCAGTCCCTTGGTGTTCTTTTGAATCACCGGCACCAGAGTCCGTATCCGGTCAACGGTAAGCAGTCCTCCCTGGTCCTTGAGATAGACGAGGTCAACATCAGGAGAGCTAACTATCTCTCTTGCCTTTCGGGCGTAGAACTCGTCGGTGTGCACCGGACTGATGGAATATGACAGGGCAACCATGACCTCTTCAATGCCGGCTTCTTTACACATGCGTGCGGTACGAAGGAGAAGGTTCACCTCATGAGCAGCGTCCAATATCCAGACGCGCCTTATGCCGCAGGCCTTTATTGTCTTCAGCACCAACTCCTGGATAGAGTCGGGCATGCGCTTAAAGCCAATGAAGCGCCGTCCCGTGGTACCGAAGCTGAGGATGGTGTTGGGCATGGCTTTGGCGCAGAGCCTTATCCTTTCCCAGGGGTCCTCTTTGTGCCAGCGCACCGATGTCCCCATGTGTATGCTGCTGGCAAAATCGATGGCCCTGAAGCCAACCTCATCCATTACCGGGGCAATGGGGAGTATCATGCCCGTTTTAATACCAGTGGCATCCCACAGACTCTGATTGCCATCTCTTGTGGTTACGTCAACAAAATAAATTTCTTTCTCACTGCTCATGGCCAACCTACCTTAATATATATTTATAAAAAGGGACGACTAGAGTTCCTCTAGCCGTTATGCTTTAGCCTCACCACTTCCTCAAAGGCGGCAACTACCACCTGGGCGAAAACCGGGTCCTCGATATCGGCATCCACCTCAATTAGCTCAATCTCCGGCTTCAACCTCTGTTTAAGCCCATCAACAAAGGCCTGAATGCCCTCAGGGTAATAGAACTCGCTGCCCTCTTTTTCGATGGAGAGCCAGCCCTGCTTGGGGATAAGGAACTTGGTCGGGCCTACCGCCTTGTTGAGCTTATCCGCGTAGACTCCGGCGATATCCCTTAATTCCTCGGGATTTAGCCATACTGTTACCCGTAGCGCATCCATAAAATAGTGTTTGCGTATCTTGAACTCGGGGGCAAGCTCTTTGGCGGTATATCCGGTGCGAGAAATAGTGTCCACCCCGCCTGGGGCTACTACCTGAGGGATACCTTTCTCCCCGGCCACCTCTAACCTTCGGGGCCAGGAGATTCGTGAGCCGTCAAATTTCTCATTAGTTATGCTAGAGGGCACCAGGTCAATAACGGCGCTGAAATAGCCTTCCTCGATGAGCTTCTCCATAGATACCTCTGGCATGCCGATAGCGTGGAAGTGGATAAGCTCGTATTTGTCACCTAACGCATCATGGATATAGTGGGCGCAGTTGTCCGTGTACCCGTAGGTAGACATGGCTACCATAGGCCTTTCTTCCCCAGCGCTGTCAGGGGAAACGCTCTCCACCATGCCGCATATAGCTCCGGCCGCCCGCGCCAGCTGGTCTTTGAGCAGGTGATTAAGACCACTAAGGTCAATCAGGGAGTGCATCAGGGTTATGCCGGTAGGGCCGAAGAAGCGATTGACGCCGGGCAGGGAAGCGGCACTGGAAAGAATAAGCTTGGGGATTCGGTAGGGCATTTCTCCCATGATACTGGCCGCCATCACGGTGCTGCTCATGCCGCCGAGGGAAATCATCCCTTCCACCTCTCCACTCTGGCAGAGAGCATCCAGTTTGGCTACTGCCCCTTGAACCATCGTCTCGGTTGCCTGTTTCCTTTCCTGGGAGCGCCGCAGCTTCTCTATCTCGGCACCGGCCGCCCGGGCAATCTCGTCAGCGGTAATGTCCGCCTCCAACCTGGCCTCTCCCCCGCAGCCGATGTCAACTATGAAAGGCTGGTGCCCTCGTCCCGAGATGAGTCCCTTCAGATAGCCACTCTCTTCACCTTTGGTATCCAGGGCAACAATGATGACTATTTTTTTCAAAACTGCTCCGTCTGATGTATCTACTTATGGATAGCGTCAATCAGTTGGGAGAAGTGTTCGCCCGGCAACTTGACTGTTTTCTTTATAATGCTTCCCAATCGCCTTGATTATAGCATAGTGTCCCCAGTTTGAGAATCTTCTATGTCGCGCGGCAGGTCTCTTAAGTAAAAATCCCGGGATTTTTCCGGAATTGGAATACCGGACCGTCGAAACTCTTAGGTTAATCAACCGTCAGGTCAATTATTGCTATGGGCCCTTAATCGTACCAGCCAAAGTCATTAAGTGCCCTGGTCATTGCCATTACATTTTCTACCGGTGCCATTGGCGGCAGCTCACAGCCGGGGGCAAAGATAAAGCCGGCAGCTAACTTTTTCCCCTTCATAATGACCGCCCTGGCCGCTTCGTAGACTTCATCAGGTGTCCTGGTCTGAATAATGGCCGGCTCCAGATTGCCGACGATGATGTCATTGGGAAAATACTTAACGGCTGTTTCCAGGTCAACCTCATGGCCGAAGCTGACTAACCCCGGGTCGCCCATGGGAACCTGAGCCCAGTAGGGCAGGTTCAAGTTCTGCTCACCACAGATATGCATAAGAAAGGTCTTATAGCCCATAGCCAGTATCTTCTGGTGAGTTTCCTTGAGATAGGGCAGGGCAAACTCCTCAAACTGCTTGGGTGAGATTACCTGATTGGAAGAGCTCGGTTCACCACCAAAGAGCACGGCACCGTCGGTACCCAAGGTATTCTTATAATACTTTGCCAGCTCAATTTGAAAATCGGCGGTCAGCCTCAGCAATCGGTGGGCAGCTTCGGGTTCCTTGAGCAGCCACTTGCCGAAATTGTCTATGCCAACAATATTGGCGGCTGTATTAAAGGTTCCCTCCATAAAAAGGACCATACTAAACGGCTTATTATCAAGCTGTTCCTTCGATGCCAGGGCGCAGAACTTCACCACCAGGGGAACGATGCCGGCTGTCCTGACGTCAGGCACCTTGAGATTCATGACATCTTCCGGGGTTTCTACTGCATGTTTAAGGACTGTCGGCGCCTGAGCAAACTCACCGCTGGGCCACTTGATTTCTCCCCCGAACTCCCAACCGCCAAAGGCGGCATAAGCTATCAGTGGAGTAAACAACCAGCCGAAGTCCTGAGCGGTTTTGCGTTGTGCCGCAAGAGAGACATCCGGTTTGTTGTAGGCGTCGGCGATAGAAGTCTTGGTATACACCATAGGAAAGCCAGCGGCCATTGGCCACATAGGAACCCGGTCCGGTCTTTCTCGTCTTAACAGCGCCTCCACTCTTTCCTTGTCGGTCATGGTGGCTTTTCCTTTTGTTACCATGATAGTAGCCCTCCTCATTTAATTTAGGTGATTCACCCACACCCGCCCCTGCCGCCAATGAAATGTATCGCTTCTGACACTTGGTTGTCAAGCGGAGGGAAAATTGACTCTGGTCGGGGCCAGGGTGTAAAATCAGTCTCGAAAACGAGCAGGATAAGCCCAAAGGGGTGACAGCCTTTAAGGAGGATAAGGTATGGCTTCAAAGGAAAGGACTCAGGAAATATTTAAAGCACTTTATGACGCAGTAGTAGCCTATGATGAGAAAGCCAGCACTGAACTAAGTCAAACTGCCCTGGAGGAAGGCATAGAGGCCTACGATGCAGTGATGAGCGGTTTATCCGCCGGGATGGAGAAGGTGGGACAGTTGTATGCCAGCCATGAGTATTTTGTACCACAACTTCTGCTATGTGCGGATGCACTCTATGCCGGGTTAGAAATCCTGAAGCCTCACATTAAGACTAACAAACAAGAGGCAAAGCTCAAGATAGTACTTGGTACCGTAGAAGGTGATATTCACGACATAGGCAAGAACCTGGTAAAAATAATGTTTGACGCTGCCGGCTGGACTGTTTATGACCTGGGAAGAGACGTAAAGATCGAAAGATTTGCCGAGGAACAGGAAAGGACGGCCTCTGATGTTGTGGCTCTCTCGGCCTTGATGACAACCAGCATGTTAGCCATGCCAACTATCGTAAAGATGGTCAAGGCGGTTAATCCCAGTGTAGCTATCATGGTAGGTGGGGCCCCGTTAACGCCGGAGATAGCCAAACGCTATGGTGCTGATGGCTATGCCAGCAACGCGGGGGAGGCAGTCCGGGAAACGGTCAGCGTTATTGCCAGCATGAAGGGAACGCAGGCAAAGTAATCGTTCCGTCCGGCAGGATGCAGCCTTAGAGACAAAAAGCCAGGACAAGGAGAATGATTCGGTGGAACGAGTGAATTCGATGCTGTTGGGGCAACCGGTAGACCGGGTGCCGCTTTATCACTTTATGTTCGGCTTTTGCGCCAGAAATGTAGGCTACCCCATTGCCAACATTTATAAGGACCCGGAGAAGAGCTTTATGGCGCAGTTGTGGACGTTCGAGCAGTACGATATTGACGGTGGCCCCGACTTTGGCTACGCCTCCTACGGAGGCTGGGAATTTGGAGCGGACATCGAATTCCCGAGCAGTGAATGGGAACAGGCACCATCGCATGGCAGCTTTGCTGTGCAGTCGGAAGAGGATCTCAGTAAGCTAACATTGCCCGACGTGAAAAGGGCGGGGATGCTTCCACTGGCCCTGGAGTTCTCCAATCTTCAGGATAAGTTCGGTAAACCTATCTCAATTGTCCTTGGCGGTGGCTTTACAATTGCCGGAAATATCTGCCCCGTAGAAAAACTATGCCGCTGGATGATAAAGAGACCCGAGTTGGCTCACCAGCTTCTCCGGCTGGCTACCGACCACATTCTGGAGGTGGTTCAGTACTGGGCAGACACCTTCGGTGCGGCACGTGTTATACCTAACATCTGGGAACCTCTGGCCTCCAACGATATAATCTCCCCGCAGCAGTTCGAACTGTTTGTCCTTCCCTACCTGAAGCAGTCCAGCCAAAAGATATTAGGCATGGGAGTCAAACATATCTACTACCACATCTGTGGTGAACAGAACCTGAACCTGCCATACTGGGCTCAAGTCCCTATGGGGGACCCCGGTATTGTAAGCTTCGGCCATCAGGTGGATCTTACCGGAGCCATCAAATATTTTGGGGATAGATGTATAATTGTCGGCAATATAGACCCGACAGTTATTCATAACGGGACACCCCGGCAGGTATATGAACTTTGCCGGCAGTGTATTGAGCAGGCGAAGTATGCACCCCGAGGCTACATGCTGATGTCAGGATGTGAAGTACCGCCGATGTCGCCTCCATACAACGTATACATGATGAAGAAAGCTATCAACGACTTCGGTTGGTACGGTTAAGCAGGCTTCGTCTAATCGTATTTTAAGCCCGGGTATTCACCCCCGGGTATCAGGTTTTCGATTTTCCCTCGTGTACCTTGCAAACCACACGCTCCTCCGCCACCACTCGGCTCTGCCGGCGCTCCTTCACCAGTACCGGTCTCGAACGGGTAATCCACGCTCGTGTCCGGGTTAAACCTCTTGGGGGCGACAACCAGGTCCGCAGTCCAGCCGCTGATTCCCCACAGGAGATTGGCAGCATCATAACCGAGTGTGTTGAGGATAGCCGTTGCCTGGCTTCCGGTACGGCCAGTGTAGCAGTATACCACAATCTGTTTATCCGGATTGAGTTTTTGTAGGTTATCCAGCTCGGCAATATCTTTTAAAGATATATTTATAGCACCAGGGATATGTCTCTTAAAATAATCCTCAGAAGCGTTCCTCGCCGAATCTATAAGGCCTGAGCCTTCACTGGGATTGTCTCCTATAGCAATCGATAAATTGGCTCGGGTGATCGAGGATATTAATAAACAGGGAGTTAGTGTCCTTTTGGTGGAACAGACGTAAGGGCAGACCATAAGTCGGAAAACGTAATCGCTGTTAGCGCCTTGAGGAAAGAATAGGCCAGTTGAAATCACCCCAAGGCCTTCCACGAACGCTACTGCGATGTAAAACCGGCGTCTATGACAAGCTCACTGCCAGTAACATATCTCGCTTCATCAGATGCCAGGTAGAGAACGCCAAAAGCGATATCGTTCGGTTCACCGATATAGCCTAATAGAGTCCTACTCCCAATGTTCTTTTTCACCGCCTCAGCTCCCTCTGGAGCATTATCTATGACCGCTTTAAGCATCGGAGTCAAGATGTAGCCGGGATGAACTGAGTTTACCCTGATTCCATATTGGGCGTAGTAGTAGGCATCCGATTTGGTAAGCATTCTCACACCTCCCTTGGCCGCATGATACACAGGGTCCTCGCCGCCGACCAAGCCAAACGCTGAGGAGAAGTTAATAATACTTCCCCCGCCCGCCTCCTTCATATACGGGGCAGCGTGTTTGGTACAGAGAAAGACTCCCTTAAGGTCAATATTGATAACCCTTTCCCAGTCCTTTTCTTCTATCTCGTCACTGGGTTTATGCCACCCGGGGATGCCAGCATCATTGACCAGTATATCAATTTTCCCAAACTTCTTATGAATATCGCTGAAGGCCTGTGAAACTTCCCTTTCATTACTTACATCAACATGCCAGTATTGAGCTGTACCACCGCTGCCTTCAATCTCTGAGACCACCTTCCTACCGGCTTCATCGTTAATATCAGTTACGGCAACCTTGGCCCCCTCTTTGGCCAACATTAAACAGGATGCCTTCCCGAGTCCAGATGCACCGCCGGTCACAATGGCTGTTTTATTCTCTACTCTGCCCATTTTGTGACTAAACCTCCTTTGTTATTATCGCTCAAATTAGTAGATACAAGCATATTGTCCATGTGAACAAAAAAAGGTAAATACTAGTACCTTTTTATATATGATTTAGCTTCAGGTTAGCTATGAATTAAGGTCTTCTGGTAGGCCGTGCAGGTCTCGAACCTGCGACACCCTGATTAAAAGATACAGGCGTATTATACCACAAAGTGAAAATAGATAAATCCTAGTACCTTTTTATAGATTATTTAGCTTCAGGTGGTACTTTTTAGTACCATCTTGTCTTTTATGGTGGTGAAAGGTTCGTTAGCAAATTCACTATCTATTTTTTACTCATAATATACGTATATCTTGTAATTTGAAAATAGTATCTATTGTCAAATGAATAGCTTAATTGATAGGAGAATTTTATAAATGAAATCCGGCAGGCAGGGAGAAAATCGGAACCTTGACCCCAACGCAAAAAGGTCATATCATTGTCACAGCTGAGTAGAATACAAGGTGAATATGAGAGGAGAGGGCGAATTTTTGGTTAGCGGAGTATAAATGATATTGCTTTATGCTGAGGGTGAAATTGATTAAGAGATTTATAATAATAATAATTCTGTGTTTGATAATGACTCTGGTAATGGGCTGCAGTTCTAATAAAGATTATATTAGTTATACTTGTGATAGCAAGATGTTATTAAGTAGGCCTCAGCATAACGATCTAGAGATATATTCCACAACAGCTTATGGTTCTGTGGTGCTCCCGTGGAAAATTCAATCTTCTGGTGATGGTGCTGATGGCTCATCTCAAGAGGAGGTTGTATTGGGTTCTGGTTCTTATATGGGTAAGAATAAGGAATATAATGATGCGTTGAGCAGATTAATTCCTCGTTATAGTATTGGTTCAGAAGATATTTTCTACTCGACGCAGTTTGATATTGATTTATATAGTGCTGTTAAAGCGGGACTTACACAAGATTTACGGACAGTAGAGATTGATGAAGATAATATTGAGAAGGCAATAGCAATAAACTCGATATCTAGCAGTTGTGTTACTGAAGATCCAAATTCTTATAGAATAAGTATTGACGTACTTAAGGCAGTAGGAATGAATACTTCAGCTGCTGTATTGAAAGAAGCAGGAATTAGTGATTCTGCCATAGCTTGGGCACAAGCAGTAATTTCATTGGATCGGTATAGTATAATAGATTCTAAAACCGGTGAAATTATAACTGACCTTACAGAAGCATTATCTAATGGGGTTTCTCCATCGACATTAATTATTGTTGGATCTACTCAAACGGAAA